>Ga0206127_1001830_pt1 | contig 22274 bp, 23 predicted proteins | sample Helgoland_Spring_6_FD_148646 | JGI IMG/M metagenome (GOLD analysis project Ga0206127, IMG submission 148646) | Pelagic subsurface seawater microbial communities from Kabeltonne, Helgoland, North Sea - Helgoland_Spring_Bloom_20160419_1 | ecosystem: Environmental > Aquatic > Marine > Epipelagic ...
TCAGGATTCCTTTATCAGTAGTACTTTTTGGACGGAGAGGATAGGTCCTACCGCGGCATTGGCTACACTAAAGAAGATGGAAGAGGTGCAATCTTGGAAAATAATTTCCTCTTATGGGAAAAAAGTGAAGGGTATTTGGAGTGCTCTAGCGGAAGAGTTTAATCTAAAAATAGAGATTCAGGGCCTAGACTCCTTAGCGAGTTTTACTTTTTTAAGTCGTCACTCGTCAGTATATAAAACCTTCCTTACACAAGAGATGCTAAAAAAAGGATATTTAGCCTCAACGATCTTTTATGCATCGACGGCTCACTCAAGCGAAATAATTGATACCTATGGCGAGGCATTAAGGTCTGTATTTGAATGTATTTCTGAGGTGGAAAGGGGGCTTAAAAATTCGGCAGAACTTCTCGATGCAGAGGTATGTCATCAAGGGTTTAAGAGATTAAATTGATGAATATTGCAGTCATGGGATCGCAAGGAATGTTGGGGAAGGCCTTTTTGCGCTCATCAGGGCATGGATTTAATATCATTGAAGCTAGCAGAAATAATTTCGACTTTACCATTAAAAATAAACTTTACGAATTCCTAGGTATAGAAAAACCACATGTAATTATTAATGCAGCAGCAAACATTAACATGCTTTACTGTGAAGAACATGCCAGTGAGACATCAAAGATAAATGTTGAGTTTGTTAAGAACATAGCTGAATGGTGCGCGTTTAACAAAGCTTTATTGGTTCAAATTTCCACTGACCACTTCTATGATTATGGTGGTCGCTTAGCTCATAAAGAGATTGATGAGATAAAGGTTTTAAATGAATATGCTAGACAAAAATATTTAGCAGAAAAAATTGCAATCCAGACTTGCCAGTCCCTCGTCCTGAGAACAAGTATTCTAGGATATAGGTATTTGGGAAAAAGTACTTTCATTGAGTGGCTACTAAAAACAATAAAATACGAGTCAAGCATATCGGGGTTCGTTGACGCATATACAAGCTCAATAGACGTAGAAAGTTTTGTCGATGTAGCGCTTTCATGTGTTGGCTCCAGGTTAACAGGGTGTTTCAATATCGGATGTGCTGAAGTTTATAGTAAGTATGATCTCATCGAAGGGGTAATCGCTAAGTTAGGCTATGCAGATATAATCCTTAAAGGCGCAAATGTTAGTGAACTCTATCCGAAGCGAGCGAGTTGTTGTGGTCTGGATGTAATGAAAATAGAACATGAACTAGGGATATCACTACCTTCACTGGAAATGGTGATTGAGAATTTAAAAATTCAGGAGAATTATAATGAATTATAACGATGGCTTTAAAATTGGTAGCAATCAGATAGGGATATGTCATCCAACATACTTCATCGCTGATATTGCGGCAAACCATGACGGCAGCCTAGAACGAGCGAAGGATTTGATTTATTTAGCCAAAGAAGCTGGCAGCCACTGCGCTAAGTTTCAGCATTTTAAAGCCAATAAAATTGTTAGTGATTTTGGATTTAGCTCTATCGCTAAAAACAGCATGTCTCATCAAGCTGGATGGCAGAAAAGTGTCGCTGCAATTTATGATGACTATCATACCAAGAGAGAGTGGAATGATGCACTAATAGAAACATGTAAGAGTGTGGACATTGAGTTTATGACAACGCCTTATGATTTAGAGGCTATTGAAGACTTGATTGACAATGTGAATGCCATAAAAATTGGCTCCGGTGATATCACTTTTTCGAAGTTACTAAATGATATTTCATCACTCAAAAAGCCGATTCTACTGGCGACAGGTGCATCAAATATCAAAGATGTTATAGTTGCTGTTGACGAAGTGTTAACTTCAAATAGCAATATATGCCTGATGCAGTGCAACACTAATTATACGGGCGATCTCGAGAATTTTAAGTACGTCAATCTTAACGTTTTAAAAACATTTGCAACTATTTACCCTAATATGCCTCTTGGTTTTTCCGACCACACCCCTGGCCACTCTGCCGTACTAGGGGCTATAGCATTGGGTGCCAGAGTTGTAGAAAAGCATTTCACAGATGACAATAACCGAGTGGGACCAGATCATCACTTTGCGTTGAATCCAAAAACTTGGTCGGAGATGGTTGACCGCTCGCTTGAGCTTCAAGCTTCTTTGGGAAATGGGGTGAAAGAGATTGAAGATAACGAAATGGATACTATTATTATCCAGCGACGTTCTGTCAGGGTCACGAGAGATATCGCAAAGGGAGAGATGTTAAGTGAGGCCGATATTGACTTTTTGAGACCATGTCCATCCGACGCGTTTTCTCCTGTCAATTACAAACAACTTATCGGTTCTAAACTCAAAACTGGGCGAGTTAAAGACGATTATATAAGAGCTTCGGATGTCTAAATGTGGTCTCCTCATAATTATTCCCGCCTTTAATGAAAGTGCCACGATATCTGATGTCATAAAGCAGGCAAGAGAATATGGTGATGTCATTGTTTTGGATGATGCATCTTCAGACGATACAAGAGAGAAGGCATTAGAAGTAGGTGCAAAGGTAGTATCTAACGATACAAATCTGGGGTACGAAAAGACCCTTGGTTTAGGATTCAAGGCTGCGTTAGGCGACCATAAGTATAGCTATCTCGTGACGCTAGATGGAGATGGTGAGCATAACCCCGATGATATTTCTAGGTATTTAGAAAAGCTAGCCTCTGGAGCTCATTTGGTGTGTGGCAGAAGAAGTTCTAAAAATAGATTTTCTGAGGAAATTTGGGGGCAGTTCGGGTCTAGAGTTTATGGAATACACGATCCACTGTGTGGCTTCAAAGGCTACTCACTTGAGTTCATACGTAAATCTGAAATACCTTTAGAGTCTAATTCGCTAGGGGACATTATAGGAACTAGGCTTCTGAAGAAAATGTTGGACTTGAAATGCACTTATGAAAATATAAATATTAAGGTGTCTCAACGAGAAGGTGAGTCGAAATTTGGAGTGGGAATTAGAATTAATCTTAAAATTCTCACTGCCCTTGTACAGTTTTTAAGAGCTTAAAGAATAGAAAAAGTTGCCAAAGCGGATAAAAAAATGAAGATTGTAGCGACAATAGAGGCCCGAATGACATCTAGCAGGCTCCCTGGAAAACCTTTAATGAAAGTTTGTGGGATACCTATGCTAGGTCATCTAGTAGATAGACTTAAGGCCGTTGAATCGATCGATACAATCGTACTTGCGACGACTAGTAATCACGCGGACGATATCATGGTCGATTATGCCTCAGGGATAGGGATCCAAGTCTTTAGGGGCGACGAAGACGATGTAATGGGTAGAGTAGTTAATGCTGGTAAATCTGTTGATGCTGATGTAATTGTTGAAATAACGGGTGACTGTCCTATCATTGATCCTGAGATTATTGAGCAAGCAATTCGAATTTATCGAGAAAATACTTATGAGTATATCGGAAACCAGCATATCCGTAGCTATCCTGATGGTATGGACGTTCAGGTTTTTGCGTTAGACACTCTTATTAGGTCTGAGGCAATGACTAGTGATCCTTTGGATCGCGAGCATGTGACTCTTCATATAAGAAATAACCCCCAAATATTTTCTCACTTACATTTAGTAGCTCCTCCAGAACAGCATTGGCCGGATCTGGGGCTCACCCTTGATGAGCAAAATGATTTTGATTTGCTTAAAGCAGTTATCGAAAATTTTCATGACACAAAGCCAAATTTTTCTTGCCTAGATGTCGTCCGCTTTCTCCGAGCTAACCCAAATTTAGTAGCCATTAATAATGACGTTATCAGGAAGGGAAATACATAAAAAAGATATCGTAGGTGTTGTCTGTCACGATGCTGGAGGAGCAGAAGTAGTCAGTGAGTGGCTGTTTCAATCCGGTTTAGACTTCTGTTGTTGTTTGGCTGGCCCAGCGTTAGACATATTCCGACGTAAGTTTAAGGTGATTAACAATACGAGTCTTGATCTTTTGGTGAATCAAAGTGATTGGCTATTGTGTGGGTCTAGCTGGCAAAGTGACTTAGAAAAACAGGCTGTAAAATATTCTATCAAGTCGCAAAAATATGCGGTGGTCTGTCTTGATCATTGGGTGAATTATGAGGATCGTTTTATAGCTGACGGAACGTTGACGTTACCTAATGAGTTATGGGTCTGTGATAATTATGCTTACGAAATTGCGACTGAGTTATTTCCTGGTGTTGCCATAAAAGTAATAGACAACCCATATTTTCAAAAGATAAAGTTGGATTTAGCAGCTGCCTTTAGTGATGAAAATGATACTGATATCGATATTCTATATGTTTGTGAGCCAATCAGAGAACACGCTAAGATAAAATATGGCGATGAATACTTCCTAGGATACACTGAAGAGTCAGCATTAAATTTCTTTTTCGAAAATATTGGAGTATTGCCTTTTAATGTCAATCGCGTAATCGTTAGACCACACCCATCTGATCCGTCGGGAAAATATGATTGGGTTTTAAATTACAAGACAGATTTGTTAGATATCTCTATTGGAGGGGCTACTCCACTGACCTTTGAAATTGTTCGATCCAAATATATTGTAGGCTGCGAGTCGATGGCTATGGTTGTTGGTATTTTAGCAGGAAAAATTGTTTATAGTTCAATTCCCAACGAGGGAAGGCCCTGCGTACTACCTCATAAAGAGATCTTAACTTTGGCATCTATTGTCGTCGAGAAGGACGTTTGATATGAACAAGCATAAATGTCTTGTTGTAGGTCTTGGCAGTATAGGGATGGGATACGATTTAGACTTGGATTTTGACGAGTTTGTGTTGACTCATTGTGCGGCGATTAGTGGGCATAATGACTTCATACTCTCAGCGGGGGTAGATCTAAACAAAGAGAATCGTGATATTTTTGAAGGGACGTTCAATTCTCCTGCATTTGATAATATAGATATTGCCATTAAGGAAGTCCGTCCAGCTGTAGGGGTTATATGCTGCCCCACCAATGATCACTATGCCGCTTTAATTAGCTTAGTTGAGAGCCAAGATATCAAGGTAATTCTTTGCGAGAAACCGTTATCCTATGACATAGTTGAAGCTCAAGAAATGGTGAATATTTGCGCGAAGTATGACGTCCCTTTGTATGTCAATTATATGAGACGGGCAGATCCCAATGTTGTTGAAATTAAGCGGAGAATTGTGTCTGGAGAGATTGCGGGTCCAATCAAGGTAAGTGCTTGGTATTCTAAAGGCCTGCTAAATAATGGGTCTCATTTAGTTGATTTGGCCTCTCATTGGCTCGGCAATTATAGAAGCCACAAACTTTTAAATTGCGAAAGGCATTGGAACAAGACTGATCCAGAGCCAGATGTATATATTCAGTTCGAGAAAGGTAGCCTCGTTCTCATGTCTGCATGGGAGGAGTTCTATACCCATTTTACTGTTGAACTGTTAAGCCGATCTGGCAGGTTATATTATTCTAATGGTGGTGAAAAAATATCGTATAACCAAGCTGGAGAGGATGATTTATTTAAGGGGTATAAAGTCTTAGCTGATAAATCAGAAATTTTTAAGAACCACTTTTTAAAATATCAGTATCATGTTTATGGGCAACTGTCAGAGGCTTTGCAAAAACGAAAAAGTTATTTATGTGATGGGTTTAATGGCTTGCGCACCCTGGAAATTCTGGGAAATATTTGTGGGGATTTGTAAATGAGTAAAAACATATTAGCCTTACTGGGAGGCGATAAAGCCGTAACGAAGGATTTCCCTATTTACAATGCTATGGGTACAGCGGAGGTTGATGCTGCCACAGAAGTAATCAAAAGCGGCGTGCTCTCAGGGTTTCTGGGAGGATGGGGAGACAAGTTTAACGGTGGTAAGAATGTACAATCATTTGAAAAAGAATGGGCAGATTATTTCGCTGTAAAACATGCAATTACAGTTAATTCATGGACTTCTGGTTTAGTTGCTATGGTTGGAGCGATCGGCATTTCGCCAGGTGATGAGGTGATTGTTCCTCCATGGACCATGTGCGCTACAGCGACTGCAGTTCTAATGTGGGGTGGTATCCCAGTCTTCGCAGATATTGAACCTGACTTTTATTGTATTGATCCTGTATCTGTACGTAAAAACATAACGCACAAGACCAAGGCTATACTTGCCGTTGATATTTTTGGGCAGTCGTCAGATATGTGTGAGCTTAGAAAAATAGCCGATGATCATGGCTTATTTTTACTATCGGATACTGCTCAAGCGCCAGGAGCAAAAATTAATAATGAGTTCACAGGGACTCTGAGTGATATAGGGGGATTTAGCCTAAATTATCACAAGCACATTCACACCGGTGAGGGGGGTGTTCTTGTGACAAATGATGACACGCTAGCGCTCAAATTAAGGTTGATAAGAAATCATGGTGAAGCTAGTGTTGAATCTTCTGGTCTTGAAGATATTACCAATATTGTCGGCAGTAACTATAGGCTCGGTGAGATTGAAGCTGCGATAGGCCGGATCCAGTTACAGAAACTTCAAGGTTGTTTGGATCTGCGTAAAAAAATTGTTGGGGTGCTTTTCGACGGATTAGCTGGTCTTTCGGGACTTGAGCTGCCAAAAGTTCGTGATAACTGTACCCATGTTTTTTACACCTTCCCATTGTTGCTAGATATTGAATTACTTGGTGTTGAGAGACAAAAGATAGTAGATGCGCTTGTCGGTGAAGGCGTTAAGGGAATTGAGGGGGGGTATGTAAACATCCATACGCTTGCAATGTTTCAGCAGAAGATAGCTATGGGTAATCAAGGGTTTCCTTGGACATATTCTGAAAGTCGCGCGGATGTTGACTATAGTAAAGGGATCTGCCCCATTGCCGAGACATATCACGATAAACGATTCCTAAATCTTGAGCTTGCTGAGCTTTCGCTTGACCTGCGCGAAATTTGCATGATTGTTGAGGCCTTTAAAAAAGTTTGGCGTAACCTAGATAAACTTTAATTTATTGGCCTAATCACATTCTAAACTGCCAAATGATAGTGTTACGATTGTTCGGTCGGCTTCAAGTTGTACTGAAACCATCTTTGATTTTTCGGTACCGAAAGTGTGGGTTGATCAATATAGTGTTCAATATAATCAAATAGATACGAAAATCATTAAAAATTTAATGGAATATCTTTAGTAACCCTAATAGGGCTCGAATATTTTGGCTAAGAAAAATAAAATAACAGTTGTTGGATCAGGTTATGTAGGGATGTCCCTTTCGGTGCTTCTCGCTCAGCACAACGATGTCACAGTGCTTGATATTGACTCGGAAAGAGTCGACAAGATAAATAGGAAACAATCCACGGTTGTAGATACTGAAATTGAGTTATTCTTAGCCGAAAAAACATTGTCCTTGAGCGCGACATTGGATAGGCACGTCGCCTATAACGATGCCAGTATTATTATTGTGGCAACACCTACTAACTATGATTCAGACACAAATCGTTTTGACACTAGTTCAGTGGACGCTGTTGTTGAGGATGCCCTCTCGTTAAATCTTGCTGCTTTGGTAGTCATCAAATCAACGATACCCGTTGGTCATACAAAATCGCTTCAAGGCAAGTTCAAGAGTGATCGTGTCATATTTTCGCCTGAGTTCTTGAGAGAAGGGCAGGCGCTTAAAGATAATCTCTATCCCTCGCGAGTAGTAATTGGAAGCCAGTGTGATTTAGGGAAAAAATTTGCCGATATATTAAAACGTGGTGCGAAAAAAGACAATATTAAAACACTCTATATTCAATCTACCGAAGCCGAGGCAGTTAAGCTATTTGCTAATACCTACCTGGCTATGAGGGTCTCTTTTTTTAATGAGTTAGATACATACGCTTTGGTGCATGATTTAGATACAGAAGACATTATTGATGGTGTGTGTCTTGATGACAGAGTAGGAACCGGCTACAACAACCCGTCCTTTGGTTATGGTGGATATTGTCTCCCCAAGGATACGAAACAGTTACTGGCGAATTACGATAAAGTGCCGCAGACTTTAATTGAGGCTATTGTGTCGTCCAATACGACACGAAAAAATTTTATTGCCGAAGAAATTCTTAAGCGAAACCCAAAGGTCGTTGGATTTCATCGCTTGGTCATGAAGGATGGTAGTGATAATTTAAGGTCATCGGCTATCCAAGATATAATTAAAATAGTTAAAGAAAAAGATATCCAGATTGTTATTTATGAACCAACAATTACTGAATATGCTGGGGTTGGCTTGAGATTGATAAAAGATATTAGTGAATTTATTTCGCTTTCAGATATCATAGTTACAAATAGGAAATCTATCGACTTAGCGGGCTACGAGGACAAGGTTTTTACTCGAGATATATTCAATATTTCGTGATTTTTTTGCGAGCAGCGAGACATGATTACAGAGATTGTAGTTAAGGAAAATGCTGAAAGTAGTAGGCAAGAACTTGCAGAGCATGGCTATGTGATTTTCAACAGGGTATACGATGAAAATTTTATTGAAAAAGTGAAAGCTGTGTTTGATTTACCTGAAAGCGATGGTGGGTCTGAGTTGGTACATTTTGGTAGTGTAAAACGCATCTGGGGAGCTGAACACATAGACCCCCAAGCAGCGGAGTTCATGAGTCAATCTGGCGCTTTTTTAAGCGCTATTTTGGGAAAAATACCTTTTATACTCCATTATGGGTTAAAACATTAAGCAAATGAGTAAGGAGTTGGCGCACAGTGTTAAGAGACGCTGGCATATTGATTCTATGTCCTCTCAATATAAAATGTTTTCTATCTGAGTGAGACTGGAAGTGCAAACGGAGGGCTTGAATTTCTCGAGAGGGCTGATGGTGACTACAAGTGGCGTCTGGTATGTAAAAACCCTTCACGGTTCGTCAATTACAAAATGCTTTTTAATAAAAAAGGAGTCGACCATATGAATGCTTAGATTCTGAATATATTGAACGGTTAAAGGCTAGTTATCTAGTTTGGCCAGTCACGGTTTCGCCTGGCAGTATACTTGTAGCAAGAACCTCTTCGTTAATACACCGTGCGCGCCTATGTGAAATTGTGCACCGATATTCATTGACGTCATACTACAGGTAGCCCCACTAGTTTAGTATTTACCAGAACCTTATATGTTCTATTTAAATCTAATTTTACGCAGGTAACCTAATTCATAGCTTGGGCCGTGACGATCATTGGCTTGGGGATATGAAAGACGATTACAGTCGCTTAACCGATCAAAAATTTTAACTTTGCTTTTAGAGGAATTAGTATGTCGATTATTATTAATAATATTTGTAAGAAGCATTATCTTGATGTGGATCATCTTCACGCCACATTGGTAGTCTTACATTCCGGTCGGATTAGAAACCTTACAAGTATTAACGTTCATTGTTTAGAGTCGTGTGTTCTATGACGCCCATATATGACAGACTGATAGAGTCGTTTATAAGTTTTAGACCTGAGAGCGTTCAAAAAGCTAATAACTACATTCTAAGGTTATCATCCGAATTACTTACTGAAGATTGTAATAGCCCTGATAAATCAGCTGGCTCCAAGGTAAGTGGGACCAACTACAATTATTCTGGGATTAGTCGATTTTTGATTAATTCTTGCAGGCGCCTCCTTGGAAAAGAAAAGGCGGCCGCCGCTGCTTTTTCTGGTTTACGCGATTTTAATATTATCTGCTTGGACTCAGGTAGAATGTCACTCAACTTTGAGTCTGCGCATTCCATCAGAGATGACTTGGTTGGGCATATTGCAGCGATTACCCCTCGCGAAGATTATCAAATATTACTAGACAATATTCGTGAACAACCGCTTGTTATTTTAGATATGTGCTCAACGGAAAGCATCGATGAGAATGCGCGGTCTGAGCTTACCAATGAATGTGTGTTTCTGCTGGATAGAGATATAATTACAAGCAGCTCTTTAACGAAAGTATGGTTTGATAGGGTCTTTATCGGGAAGGCTCTAGGTTTATTGGTTTCATCTCCTAGACGTGGTATTCAAAAAATATATTCATTGTTGGCATTTGTTGGATTCCGCTCAATATTCCAAAATAACCTAACTTATAATGCCTACATGCTGACAAGTAATAGTTTCATTGCAGAGTGCTTCCGATTTTACGCTATTGTTGATGATAACTGTATTGGAATATGTGAATTTAGTCACGGAGTGAATAGTTTAATTGTAAATGATTATATAAAGTCCATTCAGGATGTTGAGATTAATTATACAGGGGAGGTCAAGCTAAAGTTTATTGAGCAGCTACCTGGTGTGCCAATGTCAGGTGTGAAAAACAATCACCTAAAGTTCGATAACGACTTAGGTGTGAATGTCGGACTTAATCGATTTCTTCGGCAATTCGATAATAAGATTGATCGTTTGACGACGTATCTAAGAGGCAAATTGATATCTAATGATCGTGAAGAAAATTTATCGGATCAACAGTTGTATATTGCCATTTTAGGGTACACCGACTTTAACCCTGATCACACGAAATCGGGCGCATTCATGATTGAGATTTTCTTAATTGATCAAGTTAAGGCGATATTGAGCAAACAGAAGATCAGCCATACTATTTTGTATTCATGTCATCCATCCTCTGATCATCATAGGCTTCAAAGGGATGAAAGGATGAAAAGTCGCAGCGTGAAAGTAGTGAGAGATACCTGGGCTTCTCATTTCTACTGTGATGTTAGTATTAGCCTGTTTTCTGCAGCCACTTATGAGGCTGAATTTGTGGGGTCTAAGGGGTTTCAGCCGATGATACGATCTGATGGTTTGCACAGCCAAGATTATTTAGACTGGATATCGTGTCCAGCAAAAACCGGAAGAGAAGGTGTGGTAGATTCTTTAGAGTTTTTGTTGAATTCATGTGATCCTAAAGACGCTAGAGAAAGGCAGTTGGTTATAAGTAAACGAGTAGAAAAGCTCGGCTGTTTAGTTTAGTCGCACACTTTTCGTCCTATTCCTATAATAAATTGGATCTAACAAGCATGTTAATTTATTTTTTATAATGGTTCTATTGATGAACGAAAAGTCCAAAATTTTCGATCTTAACTATCTGATTTTCATTTTTGCTAGGATGTTTGCGATAGCAGTCAGGCCCCTGACTTTGATCTGTCTTATTCAGATGGGATTTTCTTTACAAGCCGATAGCCTCAGCCTCGTAATACTGGCTATAACTAGCTTGTTGGCGTTTTATGGATTACCAGCGCACCTAGAGTTTTATAAATATTATTTCTCGCCAAATTCTAGGTCCAAGATTTCAGTCCCATCATTCCATCAGTATATTAGCGGCATAACCGGCCATGCCTTTTTTATAACGCCGTTCCTTTTTGTATTGCTTGTTAATACAGGGTATACGCTATATCTAGCTTCATTGCTCGCGTTGATTTTAATATTTGAAAAATTATTTGATGAGATATTGAGATTCAAACTATTTGATAAACAGTATATTTGGTGGTCGGCGATCACAGTTGTAAAGTTTTGTGTTCCAATAGGTCTTTTTGTTGTTCATATTTGGATAAATGAAGGATCCAGCGAAAACACCTACATAAACTATAATTCCGTCGTTTATGCTAGTATTTCTGCGTTTTTATTAGCTATTTACTATCGGAATGGAGCTCTACAAGTAACCCGTGAAATAACGCTCAGGTTGCTGGTTGGCTCTACCTATAAATTCTGGAGGAGCAAGGCAAATTCGTTTATATACCTTACGTTTGCACCACTAGTTCTTACTTTTGATAAGTGGTTTATCTCCAATCAGAGTTCAACCGGCGCGCTGTCGTCTCTATTAATTATCAGTCAGATTGGGAGCTTAGCATTACTTTTTAGTAGTATGCTGTTTGTGCAAAACCGCAGGGCTAGACTCACGAATGCAAACCTTGGGATAAAAGAGCTACTGCATGGGTTTGTAATGTTGGCTACTTTATTATGTTTATTTGTTATTTTAAATCTTTTTTTACTTATGTTTCCCTGGTTATATGGAGATTTGACTGGAGAAGTATCGAGCGGCGTTGTAATGATAGTGATTGGATATTTTTGTATATACTCGCTTGGTGAGCCAATCTTTGAGAATGTTTTCTGGAATGAAAATAGCTCAAGGCTGTTAATCATTGATGCTCTTATCCTTTTGTTTTGCTGCTTGTTAGGCTATGTTAGACATCTTCATTTACCGTTGGTCAGTATTTCTTGGTTAACTTTGGTTTTTTTTCTAATTAGGGTAGCGGTGTACTTGGTAATCGTCGGATCAAGAGAGGGAAAGGGAAGGGTTAAACGCTCTATATTATAAAGTCTTCAATTTTTCTGCAGTAGATTTAGTTTTGATCGTAATATCGATGAGCAAGTTTTTTGACGTTGCTGTATAAGGAAAGTGAAGTTTTAGAGATTGACATTGAAATGGTCAATTAAGGGGTTATGCGGTTTTCGGCTATTCATCCGCTAGGGAGCTTTTGAAGTCTCGTGAGGAACTCGGCTTAGTTATTGATGTCGTTGCTGTTGACTGAGAATTACAACCCTAATGGCTGTTACTTATACAGTTAATCGCACGGGAGCTGTTCCTAAGACGAAGATAGTCAAGCAAAGAACACCACAGCAGACAACACCTAAAGTCGCTGAACTAACAGACTTCGTGCTTATTCGTCCGCAGCGACACCTAGTCAACGAAACCTGTAAGTTACTATAGTTAAAACCGTCAAAACTATACTGTTTATAGGTGTGGGTGGCTATGACTGACTGGTACACAAAGGCAATGTGAAAATACTTTTGTCTAATTACTACACAAAGTACTAGAAATAGGAAAGGCGTTCTTCTCAACCTTTCACAAAACCTATATTATATAATGGTTATTCAAAGGAGATGTGTGATGAAATTGTATGATGAACTCAAAGCTGAAATGGAATCTATCCAACACCGGATGGATGAAACAAAAAAGAAAGGACCCACTAATGCACTTAATAAAGTGAAGTGGATATGCAAAGAGCTTGGCTCTAATGCTGGGATGCTTAAAGGTTCGTTTTTTGAAGTACGGAAAAAGGAATGGACATGTCTATAAAAGAGACTATCAGAGCAACGTTTTCCAGCGTGTTTTCTGAACAGGTTGAAGGCTGTCAGCTTCCTATAATTAATGACGACTTGGTTTTATTAGAAAGTGGGCTGGATAGCATGGGATTTGCTGTTCTAGTCGTTACTCTTGAGGAGACTTTAGGGTTCGATCCATTTGTTAACTCAGAGGAAGCGTTTTATCCTTCTACTTACGGAGAGTTTGTGTCTTTTTATGAAAAAAATGAGCCTAAGTAGTCTTATAAGTACCCGTGTTGGATCAAACATCAATCGTGTTGCATTAGTAGGAAAAAACGAAAAAGTAGCTTTCTCTGATCTTGTTGGCACTTCCAGTGACATGCATGGCAAAAGAGTGGTTTTGTTTATCACGGATACCTCAGAGTTGGTTAAAGTCTTGGTGATGCTTGATGGTTCGGCTAAAGCAATTTGTCCGATCTCAACGGGAATCAGCAAAAAGGAACTGCATCACTTAGTTTCCAAAAACAAATTTGATGCTGTTATTTCTGACCTGGATGAGAAAGACTTAGAAATATTCACTGAGTTTAATATATCGGCTTTTAAAGCAAGTGAAATGGCCCTCCATGAGCAAAATGGAACAGAGCCAATCAAGCATAGTACTACATGGCTGATTCCGACTTCTGGTACTACTTCGTTACCCAAACTAGTAAGTCACACGCTAGCTTCTTTAGGAGCAGCATCGCTAAGACGTAAGAAGCTTGATGAAAAACATGAGATTTGGGGGCAGTTTTATGATGTTACGCGCTTTGCAGGCTATCAAACCCTACTGAATTCTTTGTTGAATGGCCATACGTTAGTAACATCGTCGCCAGTAGATCCGATTCATGAGAGGGTTGAGCGATGTGCTGAGGAATTTGTCACCCATATTTCGGCAACACCTAGCCAGTGGCGGAAAATTCTGATGACTGGTACGAGTGCGAAAAGGATTCCCTTAGAGCAGATTGTTTTAGGTGGAGAGGCAGCTGATCAGCAAATATTAGATGCTTTAAGTAGCTTGTACCCTGGGGCGAAAATTACCCATACTTATGCATCGACAGAAGCTGGACTCGGACTATCCGTTAGCGATCAGATAGCAGGGTTTCCAATGCGATTTCTAGACAGTGTAGTAGGTTTTTCGGAGATTTCATTACGCGACGACAGATTATTTTTACGAACGGTATCTAGCGCGAGTAACTACGCTGACGGCAAGGTTTTGAAGGACGCTCAGGGATGGATTGATACTGGTGATCTTGTAAAAATTGAAGGAGACCGTTTTTTTATTATTGGACGACAGAGCGGAGTAATAAATATAGGTGGTGACAAAGTTAATCCAGAAAATGTACGTCAAATTTTACTAGAGCACCCATACATTGTTCAAGCAAATGTATTTGGTAAGAAAAATCCAATAACAGGTATGGTTCTTGCTGCGAACATTCAGCTTAAAAGTAATGTTGAGGAAGAATTAGTAAAAGCGTCAATTAAGGTTCATATTAAAGAGAGTCTCGAAATGAAAGATCAGCCTAGGCTAATTAGGTTTGTGGATGATATCGATCTAACCATAGCCGGAAAGTTAGGTGCTGGAACATGAAAGAAAATGAGAAATGCGTGGTTGTCACTGGAGCAGCTAAAGGGCTAGGGCTGGCTATCTCTAGACAAGCTATTGAGGCTGGCTTCAATGTAATAGGTGTAGGTCGAACTGAATCTCCTGAATTCAGATCCTTACCGATAGCTCAGAGAGAGTTTATTGAATTTGATCTCTATAATCTCGAGAAAATTAGTGGGCTCGTTAGCCAAATTGTTGCTGTTGCTGACGGTGTGCCATACGCGCTGATTAACAATGCAGCGACAGGTCTTGACGGGCTCTTGGCTACACAGCACAGCACTGACATTAGAAAAGTTATAGCGTTAAATCTTGAAGCGCCCATATTGCTTACCAAATATCTTACGCGCCGCATGATAAAGCACCGTAGAGGTAGAGTGGTTAATATTTCTTCTATTATTGCTCAAACAGGGTTTAGTGGTCTTGCAGCTTATGGCGCAGCAAAAGCAGGTCTTGAGGGATTTACGAGGTCACTGTCGCGGGAGTTGGGAAGAGTAGGTATAACAGTGAATTGTGTGGCGCCAGGCTTTATGGAGACCGATATGACGAGTGGCCTTCAAGGTAAAAAGTTGGACTCAGTTAAACGTCGAGCGCCTCTAGGCTTGCCTGACACAGAACATGTTGCTTCGATGGTTTTGCATTTGTTGGAAAAGAAATCAGAACGAACTACTGGAGCAGTATTTACAGTAGATGGAGGCTCCACAGCATGACAAATGCGACTGCAAACCTAAGTTTGATTGTTGCTGAAAACGTCAAGGTTACAAGGCAGCGAGCAGCCAAAGACAATGGAACTAAGTTTAGGTTTGAGGTACACCTTAGTCAAAAATCACCTAGTAATGTGCTACCAAAGAATAACTAATTTTCTTCCGAAACTGTTAGCCTTAGATTTAAGAGGGTCTAAAAATGAAACAGGAAAACGATTACGAAGCCAGATATGTTCCTTTTATTAGAGGTGAGTTTATAGACCTCTGTATTCCTAATGAAAAAGCAATCCGAGAAGACGCTTGGGCAGACTGGTTTAACAATATATCTGAACTCCAAGCAACGCAGCATGGAATATTTCCTAACTATCGCAGCACTCAGGAAAGTATCTTAAGTTCCCTAGCCGGTGATCCTTCTAAAATTGTTTTGTTAATATGTGAGAAAAGTTCCCATATTGCTATTGGGGTAGTGTCCTTGCAAGACATTAATTTTCAGTCAAAATCCGCTGAAATAGCCATTAATGCATCAAGTCAAAATAAGGGTATTGCACATCCATTTTCCAGATTGGAAGCAATGGCGCTTATTGCACAGCATGGATTCGAAGAGGTTGGGTTGACTAGGATTTATGGTGGACAGGTTTATCCTGCTTTGAAGTCATGGAATAAAATGATCGAGTTGATAGGATTTAAGAGTGAAGGAGTCTTAAAAAAATCTTTTATACGAGGCCACAAGGTCCAAGATATAGTTAGTATTAGCTGTCTTTATAATGACTACTTGGCTCTTAAGAAAGTAAGAGGTTCGCTTTGGGGGTCATATAAAGTAGTTAAACAGACTATGAAAAGGCAACCTAAAATTTCCTTTGCTGATGTTTTGTCTACCAAATTGGTAGAATTAGAAAAAGATTATTTCAGTTTTTTATTTGAAGAATGAATGGTTTGCCAGTCAGAAGAAACCTAAAGGCAACATCTCAAAGTGGCTGCGAGAACGAGTTTATACAGCCAAACCTCACGGCAAAGAGCTAACAAAAGAAGATCAGAAGAAGCAACAGAACCTCAACGGCATATTGTATGCAATGATGCTTGGAGAGAACGCTTAAAACGGTCAGCTTTAGATGTAACTAAGTGATGACGAGTCTGCATAAGTCGACATAGAATGGCAAGAACAGCTTGAATTGCGTGAAAAACTTAAAGACAAGCAAGTCGAATTGAAACGTTTTTAAGATAAGTTGAAGCAAGCTGCGTTCTACTTCAATCGTCCTGAACGTTACAGTAACAAAGGTAAGCATACGGCTGCCAAGACTTTCTACAGCGAGAGTGAAGCTAGTTGCGAGGACGCGTTAGAAATACTGCAAGAAATTTTTCACTATGACGGCTATCTGCGTGTTTGGTTTGACAGAGACATTAGCTTTGCAATTTGCGAGGGTTTAAGTGCAGACATAGTGTCCTTGCCCCGTCTTATTACGTCACGCAGTAACGAAAGACTTAATGAAGATAGCCGCATTACTGGAAAGCAACGCTTGAAGCTTACAGTGGAGAACATGCGATTGATAGTATCGGTAGAGACAAATCACTAGCATCTATAAGTACGATTTCCGCATTAGATAAGTTTTTGAACACAAACGATAATCTTCGTATGACAGCTATCTAAGTCTGAAAGCATAATGCTTAGAGCTAATTAGGGTGCTGTTATGACTGTGCTTGATAAACTGAATTTCGTGGCTTTTAATCCACTTCAAAACAACAATCCTATTGCAGTTGGTCGTCGCAAACTGGTTGCGAAGATTGATCAGTAAATCTAACTTGCAGCAAATAAAGACTACATATCTACGCAGCACAAATGGATTACTGATGAACATGGTAACCAACGTAAAGTTGAAGTAGCTAGACGTGTTAAGGTCTGGTGGGCTGCGAGTGTTAATGGAAAGATAGACCTTGTAGTGCGCTATGGTAGCAAGCCTTGAGAGTTTGCCAAGTCTTTGATGATGCATGGGTTGAAATGTGAGTGGCGTTGCATAGCTTGTTGTAATCTAAAGAAATCAGTACATTCAGCTTTTGCAAATTGTGCGGGTCGCTAGAGTGCAATGTAGTTAGTTATTTAAACTTGGTTAAGGGGATAAATTTTGAACAACTGGATTAACCATATAGCCAGCTCTCGCGTCTGTAGTGAGTTGAAGTCACAACTAAAAAGAGATGGGTATGTCAAACTTCCAGTTCGCTTTCCTGAGTCGGATTGTAAAACTGTAAGGGAATGTATAGACGCTATGGAGTCTGGCGATCATGAGACACACTCTATGGAGTCTGGCGATAATGAGATTCACTATGGTGATACTGAATTCAGGGTTTGGGATTTGGAGAAAAAACAAAAATCCGTAGCTCGCTTTCAGAGTGAATTAGACCTCTATCTGAGCACTGTGACTGGACGCCATCCCAAACTTCAGACGACGCTCGGTATAAGAAATCTTGCGATACCTGGGGGTAAATTTAGAGAGGGCCGCTGGCACATCGATTCGTTCATGCCTCAATTCAAGGCGTTTTGTTTTTTGTCAGATGTGTCAGACCGTAACGGTCCTCTGACTTTGATACTTGATACTCACGTTCCACGATTCAAGTTTACTCAGTTGATTAGGGGGATTTACTTTGGCATTTCTGACGCATTTGTTGGTTCTAGGAGATATACAAAATTAAATGATAATTACATTGAATCTCTAATTGCGAATGGCTGCAGCTTAAAAGAGTTGACGTGCTCGGCTGGAGATATATTTATCGTTAATACATCTGCCATTCATAGAGCGAAGCCTTGTGAGCATGGAAAGCGGTATGCACTAACTTCTTATTATAAGTCCTTTTTTTAAGGCCTTGATTATCTTAAGTCAAAATTGTGCTGAAGAATTATGATTAGTGGAACTAGACGTGCTGGGTGGCAAGTAATTGCGATTTTTGCGTTACTGTTTATGATTGATATGGTTCCCTCGCTTGTCAGTCGGGTATTTGACCTGCGACATGGTTTTTATACCTCTGACGTGACAAGTGCACAAGTCGTACTGTCTGTAGTTATTGTATGTTTAAATTTTATTTTTTTATGTATCTTGGTAGTCAGTGTTAGGAGTTTCCTTCGAATAAGGATAACCATCCCAGATAGATTATTTCTGGTTTCAGCGATTGCTTTAACTTTATATCTGTCATATAAATTAAATGGCTTTTCACCAGTGATTGGAGGCGCTAGGTATACATCAGGCGGGTTTTCGGGGTTATCAATATTTTTATATTCAATTAATTTGTTCCTATTTTATTTTTGTGTATTTTGGTACGCGAAAATCGTAAATATTGATCGGGCGACTAGAAGGTTGATTATAATTTATTTCTTAACACAGCTTCTCTTGGTTGATGGTGTGGGACCGGTAATCACTTTTGTCTTTGCATGGTTTATCTATAAAGTTAAGAATAAATCCAGAGGAGTTACCCTGAAATACGCGTTGGGTATCTCCTCTATTATAGTCCTCGGCACCATGATTAAATTCTATGATTTTGAATCGGGAGAACTTGATAGAGATTATTGGTTGGTTGCTAGTTGGGTCATTAGCAGGTTTTCCATTAAACATGAGAGCTTGCTTTTGTGGATAAATGGAGAGAGCTATACCTCCTCTGTATTACAATATTACAGCTTATTATGCGACTCTTTTACAAATAGGTTAAATTTCATTTTTGGGACTGCGGATTATCAACTCCCTAGATCTATTTCTGAGTCGATATACATCGACCTATATGGTATAGGAGGATCTGGCTCCTCGCCGGGTTTTGCCTATGGTTTGGTTTTGTCCGGTTTTGGTGGTATTTTAATTCCCATAATAATCGTTTTCTTCATGAAACAATATTTCGCGGATTTAAATACTAAATTGGGTTGGGTGCATGTATTGGTTTTTGCCTATATGTTTGGCCAGTTGTTTACAAATATTTTTGAAATACAGATTTTAGTTTCGCCCTCCGCAGGTATGTTTTTTGGCTTTGTACTGGCGTCTTTATTAACAAATCGTTTGGATGAAACATACTATGTTGGTCGCAAAAAAGGAGACTAGTGTTTGAGAGCGTTTGTCGGTTATGTCGAATCTATGTCTTCATTGATCTGTTGGATGATTAATATTATTTGGATTCTGCCCACTGCTAGTTAGGGTAAAAGCAAATTGCGACCTACACTGTAATGGCGCGGTCACGTCTATATGAATAATATGAACGTTTTTTTTAGAGGGTCTAATTTGAAAATCATATATCTACATCAATACTTTAACACCCCAGCCATGTCAGGTGGAACCCGCTCCTATGAAATGGCGCGAAGGTTAGTTCAGATGGGCCATGAGGTTCATATGATTACCAGTTGGCGTGGTGACTGTCGTACTTCTGATTGGTTTATAACTAACGAAGATGGGATAACTGTTCACTGGTTTCCGGTTGCGTATTCTAATAGCTTTAGTGACTTTCAACGTGTTTTTGCCTTTTTAAAATTCTTAATAGCAGCGACGCGAAGGTGTTGGTCAATGAGTGCGGACCTGGTATTTGCAACCAGTACTCCTCTAACTATTGCAATTCCTGGTTACCTAATCTCTAAAAGGCTTTCGATTCCAATGGTGTTTGAGGTAAGAGACCTTTGGCCTACGTTGCCAATCGCAATTGGTTCATTGAACAATCCGTTTTTGCGCTGGCTGGCGTTTAAGTTGGAGAGATTTGCATACTTCAATTCCGGTCAAGTTATAGCTTTGTCCGACGGAATGAAAGATGGTGTCGTAGCCAGTGGCTATGACAGTCGAAAAATCCATGTTATCCCTAATAGTTGTGATTTAGAACTGTTCTCTGTGGCCGATGATGGCAAAGCGTCATCTCGCTTTAGGGCCGAGAACAATATTCCAGGTGATGCCAAGCTGATTGTCTATTGCGGTACTTTTGGACGAATAAATGGTGTTGATTACTTAGTCGATCTTGCAAGTAGCTTGGATGATATACCTGATTTATATTTTATGGCTATTGGGGAGGGTGCTGAGTTTGACGATGTTGCTCTGCTAGCCGAGCTTCGAGGTGTTTTAAATAGAAATTTCCGTTTATTGCCGAGTGTAAGTAAGGCTGAGATGCCTAATATTTTGGCAGCTGCGGATTTAGCTACATCGCTGTTTATTCCTTTAAAAGAAATGGAAGCGAATTCAGCGAACAAGTTTTTTGATGCTCTAGCGGCAGGGCTTCCGGTTTTATTGAACTATGGAGGTTGGCAATCCAAGCTTCTTGTAGATAATGATGCGGGTTTGCAGTTGGATCGGGACATCAAAGTGGCTGCGGATCAGCTTAGGCAGGTACTATTCGATTCCCAAAAGATATGTAGATGGGGCGTAAATGCTCGGAATGTGGGTGAATCTCAATTTTCAAGAGATGATTTGGCTTTAAAACTAGAACATGTTTTTAAGGAGGCTGTTAATGAATCAGGCCACTAAACTTATCGCAGATGAATTGTCTCTCGATAAGGCCAGCAAGGTAAAGTGCAATGGGGCTTAATAATTCGAAGATCAGTATAGATAAGCTTACTGAAGATGTAGTGGATTTTGCAAAACGAACTTTTAGAGATGGCTTCATTCCGCTCCATCGCCCAGTCTTTGAAGGTAATGAACGTCAATATTTAGTTGATTGCATCGACTCGAACTTTGTATCTTCAGTAGGTGCGAAGGTCACCGAGTTCGAGAAAAAAGTAGCGGAATTCACAGGGTCTAAGTATGCGGTAGCGACGGTTAACGGTACTGCCGCTCTTCATGTGGCAATTGAGCTTGCTGGCGTCAAACTTGGGGATGAGGTGATATCTCAGGCTCTTACTTTTATTGCCACTTGCAATGCTATTAGTTACGCAGGTGCTAAGCCACTTTTCATCGATGTAGACATTGATACGATGGGCCTAAGTCCCTCTGCCTTGCAAAATTTTTTGGAAAAGAATGCAGAGAAGAGCCCTAGCGGTACGTTCAATAAAACCTCAGGTAAAAAAATATCTGCCTGTGTCCCCATGCATACCTTTGGATTCCCCTGTCGAATATCTGAAATTGCTGAGATTTGTGCTGATTGGAATATTGCTTTAATAGAGGATGCTGCTGAGTCCTTGGGTAGTTATGCCGGTGGACGGCATACAGGTACTTTTGGCTCAATGGCAACACTTAGCTTTAATGGAAATAAGGTGATTACGACAGGTGGCGGAGGCATGATTATTACTGATGACTCTGAACTGGCTAAGCGAGCGAAGTATATTACGACCACTGCAAAGGTTCCGCATTCATACGAGTTTGTGCATGATGAGATAGGTTACAACTATCGTATGCCCAATCTGAATGCAGCGTTAGGTTGTGCTCAAATGGAGCGTCTGGACGAATTTTTGGCGATAAAAAAGCAGTTAGCTGATCAATGGGATGCCTTTTTTCATGACAGAGATGTTGATTTTGTGAAAGCGATTGATGGAAACAATGCAAATCACTGGCTCAATGCAATAATTTTCGATTCCAGATTGGATCGTGATGAATTCTTAAAGATGACTAATGATAATAATGTTATGACTCGTCCAATTTGGACGCTGATGTCCAAACTCCCAATGTTCAAAGATTGTCAAACAGACGGTCTTGAAAACTCTCTTTGGCTAGAAGATCGAGTAGTAAATATACCTTCAAGTGTTCCTGATGGAGCCTTAAAAAAACTGGATAAGTAATAGTTACCATGGACATATTAAAACTAATTGGTCGGACGGCGCCGCTGTTTGATGACGATATTTCTAGTCGCAGAAAAGAACTAAAGGCATTGGTTTCAAGTAGCCGTTTCTTGGTGATAGGCGGCGCAGGTTCTATTGGCCAGGCTGTTACGCGTGAGATATTTAAGAGGAATCCTCTTGCGCTTCATGTTGTTGATATAAGTGAAAACAACATGGTAGAACTTGTAAGAGATATTCGGAGTACTCTCG
>Ga0206127_1001832_pt1 | contig 22271 bp, 15 predicted proteins | sample Helgoland_Spring_6_FD_148646 | JGI IMG/M metagenome (GOLD analysis project Ga0206127, IMG submission 148646) | Pelagic subsurface seawater microbial communities from Kabeltonne, Helgoland, North Sea - Helgoland_Spring_Bloom_20160419_1 | ecosystem: Environmental > Aquatic > Marine > Epipelagic ...
CACCAGCATTAAACTCTGCAAAACGATCTGTTCCGTTTTCATGATAAGAAAAATGAATTGGTCGCTCCCAATCTTCCCAAAAATTTGCCCCGAAATAAGGAATGTTTGTATCGTAAGTTCCCTCAGGTCCAAAAACATAAATACCGGTATCTTGATCAAAAAAATGTCTTGAATCCGTAGTTAATAGCACGACATCTATATCATGATTAGCCCCTATGATGAACGATTTAGTATTAATTGATGAGGGTAAATAATTTTGTGAAAATATTTGAGCGCGTACACTCGTATTCTCTTGAATTTGAATGGGATTCGAATATATTGGAGACGTTTCTAAAGGAGTACTTCCATCTCTAGTATAGCGGATAACTTCATTTGAATTATTCCCAGAAAGTGATAAACTTATGGGGCTGACTAGGAGTCCTCCCTCTTGCGAAAAGACGACTTCATTTTCTACGACTCCTAAAAATTCATTGCTAGAATTCTCACTTCCTGGAGTCGTCTCAAGAAAATTCACCACTGCTTGAGAGTTTTTAGAAATACCTACAGAGGTATTTGGTGGAAGTTTTTCTACAATAATTTGATCAATGATTGTTCCTGAAATATCTGATAGTAAAAGAGTTTCTGACGTTGAAGATATTTTAAAATTTGTATGAAAATTATTGTTTGAAAACCCCAAAATAGCGGGAGGTTCAATACCTATATCATTCGGTGTCAAAAACACTGCTGACAAAAAAGGAATGATTGTAAAATCGGAAGAACCAGCACTTACATTATGTGCTTGAATCGTTAATATGTTTTCTCCGTCATTTAAAACTGTACTAAAATCAGAAATCAGAAACCTCTCGGGAGTCCCTCCTGTATAAATTTTTGCCTCGTGATCAGTAATTGTTCCAGCATCATAAGCGGGTGGAACACCATTGATATTTGCTCGTGCTACTTCAGTACCATTTATATAAGCAACAAAAGCATCATCATAATCCATGTCCAATATCAATGAAGAAATAGCTGTAACATCGGGAATTGTAAAAGTCTTCCTGAGATATACAGACCTTGAACCAGTGGGTATCATTGTAGCATCATCTCCATCTGCATAGCCAAAACCAGAATTACCTTGAGCCCAATTAGAATCATCAAAATTTAAGGCTTTCCAATTAGAACTTGGCTCAGAAGTTGGAAGTAAATAACTGAAAACATCTCCTTGATTGATGAGGGTTCTCGAATAGCTAATCATTGAACGATCTTTTGACGAAGCCCACAAAAGAAAATACGCATCAGGAGAAAGTTTAATATTAGGAAATGACCACTTTTCAAGATCATTTGCATCATCAGATAGAAACCATCCATTGATGGAAATATCTTGTGATCCGTAATTGTGCAACTCCAACCAGTCTGGAGTATCCCCATCTTCGTCTATATAAACAGAATTGGAAGAAACTACTTCATTGATCCTAACTGTTTGAGCTGTAGTACTAATTACACAAAAAAAGAAACAGAATACTAAATACCTCATTATTAGTTTATAAAAAATCAAATATAGGAAGGTTTATTGTATTCATAAAACATTAAATTCATTAGTGAGTCTTATGCTTAGGGAAAAAAAAAGATCATGAATTTCAAATTAAACACCTATTGTAAAAGGTTTATTGATAGTGAAGTTTCTGATGAGAGGGATGTTAAAGAAGATTTTTCAAAATATGAGGATGAAAGTTTCTTGAATATAACAGAAGAAATATTAATATAAAAATTGTTAAATTAGTTTCTGTACATGACGAAATATTATTCAAAATAGCAACTTATTACGTATTAAATACACTTTAAAAATCATTTACATATGAATGAAATTTTAAAAGCGAAACAAGTTTAACATTTATAGCGGCAGAACCTGCTCCTAAACACAGAAATTATTTACATAAAAAAATTAGATAGAATTTTCGAAATAAAAAATTAATTTTATTACTTTTTCTTATTAAGATACAGTTTATAAAACCTCGACAAATTCTGGTAAAGTCAATCCATCGCATGGGTTTACCACATCAGGGTCATCCTCATCTATATTCAATTGGGTATTATCAACTGAGCATCTAAAAAATAAGAAAGTCAAAGAAAGCATTAAAATAAGAGCTATGGATCGTTTTATCTTTTTCATATATTAATTTTCTAGTTCAATAGTGATTGTTTTTTGGAAACTATCGTTAATTTTTAAAACATAGGTACCCATTTCAAGATTTTCAAATTGAGCCTTCTCTTCAGATGTATCAGCGGTAAGTATTTGGTTATCCTTCTCTAAAGTTAAAGACACATTGTCCTGTTCAAACATCACCATAATGGCTCCCTTAGAGGTATCACAAGTCAATACATTTTTCTTAAAATACCTTGGCGTAGGTTTTGAAATACCAAAATCTGATTCAATACTCCCATAATGTTTGTTAATTTCAAATGGGAACGTTTGATCGGCAATTGTAATTGTGTTGTTATTAGAATCGTAAATTTTAAAGGTCACATTTTCAGAGGTTGAATTCGAAAACACTGTTAAATATGCAAAATAATTGTCTGTAGATGCTGCATAAATCAAGTTTGCAACCCCCCGACATTCATTCCCTACAAAAGCCCCTATCATGTCGTTTGTGTCAGATAATTTGGTTGCATTTACATTTAAAAATGCAACCATTGTCATTGTATATTCAAATTCATTTTCATTCACTTGCCACGATGGTGCCTGCGCACTTAATCTTAGCGAAATAAGACACATTATTATAATGACGATAAGTGTGTTTTTATTTTCCATCTAAAATTAGTTTATTATAATGTATCTCATTGTCTATCGTTGTAGTTAACAAATAGGTTCCGTTTGCGAAATTAACAGGAATCTTTATAAGGTTGCGACCTTTTTTAATTTCAACTGGCATGTCAAGCAACAACTGGTTTAGCATATTGTGAATACGCACTTGCGTTATTTGCTCATTTTGAGCAGAAAAATCTAAATACACAAATCCGTCCTTACTAGGGTTAGGATAAAATAGAAATTGAGCGTTAGACAAATCAATATCATCCTGGTCAATTATGTAGGGATCTCTGGTTGTTCCTAAAATTGAGTCCGCACCAAAATTAATTGTTTTTGAAGTACGCTTGGTGGTATCTCCATCACCGATATGAAATACCAACAGTTGATTTTGACTTGTATCGCCAACTATGGTCATAAAAGATAACTCTTTATCATTTACCATCTGGGTTACGGAGTGTCCATGTAATTCTCCTGCGGTATTGTATGCATATACATTTGTATAACCGTATGGTAATTGAATAACAGCATTCATATTTTGTGAGAATCCATTAAACGCGCTTTGAGTGTCTGAGCTACTTTTAGCAGAAGTACTTACTACAGCTTTTTTTCTTTTACCTCTAGACAAATAATTAGGATATTTAAATTCTTCCATTTCCGAAGAAGATTTTAGCATGTACCCTTTTCCTTTTTCTAAATAAGACAGGGTTCCTGTCCATCCATAAAATTGATCATAAATAGCAAATTCATTTTGAGATTTGATCACATCATTCACTTGGGCACCAAAATTAGACAATGCTTCCGCTACTCTTGCACTCTTTCCAATGACGTAAGGAAGCCAGTTCCAGTTTTCGCGGATTGGGAATGTCCAAGTAGATAAATCTACGGGAGTTCCTGACACATCTAAGGTTTGTGCATTTGCTAATCGTACTTTATACATTTTGCTTGTACTAAAGCCTCCATTTGAGCTTATACTTCCTGACCAACTGCTATTGTTCGCATCTTGAGGATCGTTAAAATACGTCTCTAAAAGAGAGGGTGAATGGCTTAAAATTAGATCATTTGTTTCAAGATCTAAATTTGCAGTAGTGGCATTTACACTTGAAAAACTAGCGCTTTCTAAAGGAAATGATATCCAAGTATAGCCTTGATTTAAGGGAATACTTTGGCTTATTCCTCCTGTATTCTCGAAGGTGGCAGGAGTAGCATTAGAACCTAAAACTTGATTTAAAACAAACTCTGTTGTTACATTTTCGTTCAATGTTGCTACTAAGATTTTATCTTCTGAAGAATCCCAAATATTGAAATTTAAAATTTCACCAGACGCTGTGTTTGAATAGACAGTGAGGTAGACCAAATACCCATAGTTCGCGTCATAAATAACTTGAGCCACACCCCTTAATTCATCATTATAAAATACGCCTACTTTATCTTTTAAGTCTTCTGCCAATACATTATCAATCTTTATCTGACCTATAATATTCATACTGTATTGAAAATCATTTGGATCTAGAGTCCAATCTATATCAGAGAAAATATTTAATTTTAATTGAATTTTTTGATCATAGCCAAATTCAGTACTTAAAAACAAATCTTGTTCATAATCCCCTGCAGCCAAATTACTATCAACTGTTGCCGATATTTCAATACTACTATTTGGGGCTAGTACTCCGCTAGATTCACTTAGCGTCAACCAACTAGGAACATTTAACAAGCTAAAATCTTGAGTGGTTCCTCCAGAATTCACAACAAGAATTGTGTATGTTTTTTCATCTCCAAAAATCATTTCAGCTTCTGAAACTGTTTTGGCTCCGTCAATATACCAATCGACTTGATTTTTATTATAATAGGCAGTCCAAGTGATGGGTGATGCTTGCTGATTCCCTGACGCATCAAACATTCTGTCAACCGTAATATCTAACACTTGACCTTCTATTACAGCCAGGCTAGAGACTACCGGCTCCATAATTATTTGATCGCCATTGATCACATGACTCACTTGAAAATTAATGGTACTTCTTGCAGGTTTAACTGCTGGTCCCATATCATCATAATTTGCTTCACCCGTATTTAGTGAATTTTTTATCCTCATATTTGATATACTCTCGGCAGTAGAGTTCCCTATTGTACGGGTATATATTGGCCCTTCCAAAGAGTTTGGGGTTATAGGGGCATTCATTCTTGCATAAAGCATTAAACCTGGGCTATGTAAATCAACTTCAAAGAAACGATCTCTTTCAATTTGTTCAAAAGATCGAACTGTATTCCATAGTCTTAATTCATCAATTGATCCACTAAATACACGATCTACTCTTTCTCCTCCTTGACCTGTTTGACCTCTCGCACCGAGCCAAATTTTACTACCAGAAAAGGCTGAAATATCTGATACAGGATGGGTACTTATCAAGTCTGCATCTACATACGTTTTTAAATTACCTAATCTATTGATTAGAATCGAAACATGATGCCATTGACCATCCGTTATACTTGTTGTGGTAAGATTATAAGAGTTGTTATTGCTTTCAAAGGATAAAATTCCATTGCTATTTAAGTTTACAGCCCATTTTTTTCTTATTCCATTTACTGCCTCATCGGTGTTGTCTCCTCTACCATTAGAAAAAATAGTCGCGTCTTGAGTTTGATCTGTTTTTACCCAAAAAGAAAGTGTTGCGTCCATTTCTTTTGTGAGTTGAACCGATCCTACCGCATCTAAAGTTAGGTATTGATTACCTGAAAATTCATAAGCTTCTCCTTTGGGTTTGATAGTCCATGTGGTGTTTACTTGCGCATGTTTGAAACGTGCTTTATCATATGCTATATCTCCATGACCCTCGTTCATTGGCCAATAACCTACCAAACCAAGTTCATTTCCTAGATACTTAGTTCGCATATTTGCATATGCGTTAGACGAACTTAAGGCTTTGGACCAAAGTCTTACATCGTGAAGATTTCCTCTAAATGTATCCCCTCCAAATACCATATCTGCATCAAAATTATATTGCACATTTGGAGGTGCTGCCTCTTCATATGTTGTGGATGTAGCATCTCTGTAAATATTCATACTTCCATCGGCACTGTCATATGTAAATGTATAATGATGAAATTGGTCATCGTGTGTGAAGTCCTTAGAGACTGTATATTCTCCAAATTGGAAACGGATTCCATTACTTACCAAATCAATATTAATTCCTCCTTCTTGCGCTACAATAGTGCCAGGATTAGGAGTATTTCCAGTATTCATCCAAAATTCAAAGCTAAAACTGCCTGTTTGTATATAAGGATTTTCTATGGTTACAGTATTTGAGGGACCGTTGAAAGAAAGAGAGACATTATTATCAATCTCTAATTGGTTGGTTTCTCCTGTAATTTCGATTATACTGTATCCTGAGGTATAATAAATAGCTTCGTTGAAACGCATAGATAGATCTTCACCAATACCTAAAATACCATCTATTGGAGTTGGGGTTCCAAAAGCTATGGGACGCGATAAATCTATTTTGCCTGAAATCACTTCAGAAGTTGTGGACGTGCCGTTTTCACAATAACTAATAGCACGGATTTCGTACGACCCGTTTTGAATGTTTTGACCTTCAATATCCCAAGCATAGTTAATTGTACCCTCCTCACCTATCAAATCAATTTGGGTTTCTCCCATAACACCTGCAGCATCTAAAAGAGTCTGAGTTGCATAATAGGTTTGTAAACGCGTCCATGTTGAGGAACTTGATTGTCTAAATTCCAAGTCTATTTTCTCTAAACCAGAAAAATCAGTATTGTATTCACTTAATTGTATTGCTAACGGATTATTATCTTGTGAAGTATTATACACCCAATTGTCTAAGGGAGCAGACACCACCACATTAGAACAAGCAGGCACAAAATAAGCAGAAAGGATTACAGAATCACTTATGTTACTGTCACAATTACTTTCAAAAATAATTTCAATATCCTCATAAGTATCATTATCTGAATCCAGAGAAGATTTCTCAATAGTTACAACAAACTCAGTTATTACTCCATTTCTAAGTGCTGGAAATAGGATTCCTTCAGATACATTAATAATTGCACCATTCGGATTTGTTTCTTGGTTGACTCTTAAAACATAATCGGACTGAACATCTGATGTACTTAAGTTTTCTAATCTTACTCTAAATTCAGCTGCAGCATATGAGGGAACATTATTCTCTATATTTTTATCCGTAGTAATTTGCGGTTGTTCAATTTGTTGTGTAGCAATACTTAAATCTTCTTGCTGATTTTCCCCTAAAGGTAAAACATTTGGATCATCATATGAAAAACTATAAAATAGCGATTTTTCAGCAGCTTCGTAAGGGCAGGATGTACTTCCCCCTTTGGTGATGAAAACAGGTCCGTTCCCATCAAAAGAGTTTACAACATCAACACTAAAATAATTTCCAGGATCACTATCAGCAAGTGTGTAAGAAATAGATTGAGTAGTTGTTTGTTCAGATGTTGAAGATACATTTCTATCGATACCGTCATAACCACCTGTCGTAATTACAATTCCTATTCCTTGTAAATCGGCTCCTAATTCATTAGATAAAGCATCTACCTGCTCTAAATTAAATGATGTTGAGCTCGAGTTAACGATGGCAGTTTCAATACTTCTCGAAACTTCGCCAACCCCACTATCTAAAGAAAAATTGTCGGCAAAGCGGGCGATTATTAATTCTCTTTTTAAACGCGCTGATGATAAATTATTCGTTAGTGTAAATTCTAATTCATCAGAAAAATAACTTCCATTCATATAAGCAAACGTCTCACGTAAATCTTCGAGCGCTGCCACTAAATCATTAATCTCAATGTCTACGTTTGTTAGTATCTCTTCTAAGTAGCTTGCACGAGATTTTAAAGCCCTGTACTTTACCTGTTCGTTTTCTTTAATAACCGTTCTCCACAATTTAATTTGCTGTTCGTATTGTGGTACAGTGTAAATTTTCTCTTCTGGATTTGGAGAAATTACACCATTATTTATATCAGCAATTAATGATTCGTATTTTGGAATGAGTGTATTGAGAATATGAAACTGAGTATAGAAGAAAGCGGTAGTTTCACTTTCATCTTTAATTACAGAAACCGCCTTTTGTTTGCCTATAAAAAATTCAACATCCGATTCACCACTAGTTGAGGTTGTAAGTCTCATATTGTTTTCTGTTTGAGGCACACCGTCAGTAAAGACGTTTGAGGTAGCTGAGGCTCTCATATCTACATTCCAATATAAGCCCATGTTAATATTAAAGGAATTACCTATGTATACATCGGCATCTGCTCCTACCATATTTGGTTCGCTACTTGTAGAAATGCTTTGAGTAAAAGTATATGTTTCGGTTAGACTGGTTCCATCTGAACTAGAAGTTGTTTTTGAAAGCGACGAATCAAGAACGTCTACGACAGAACCACTAATTACGGGTCCTGCTAAACCACCACCAGCACCAAAGGACGCGCCTAACGAGTTCGCAGTACCTAAATATGTATTATCAGAATTTGTTAAATTCGCTTCTGAAGTAAATGAAAAAGTTTCCCCCTTATGAATGGTTGCATAGCTATTAGATCCTGGAGGATCTCTTAATATTATAGCTGGTGTTTCGGGTGCCCATGTAATAAATTCTTGATTATCATTGGATATACCTCCTAAAATAATTCCTTTTCCTATATAACCATTCGCATTAGTATCAATATTATTTACACGATATTCAATATTTATCGTTTGTGTGCTTCCATTTATTACTGGTTCTCCGGCTCTAAATGTATAATTTATAATACTTGGATCTCTTTCACTTACAAGTATAGAACCAGAATCATCCAAAGCTAAGTTGTTCGTTATTGCAAGTTCCCCATCTGTTATTGGGACTAAATCTTTTTCTTCACCACCACCATCATAATTAGTATATTCCTGATAACGTTTCATTTGAATAGAATACGTTTGAAATTGTCTATATATTAAAACCGATTCATCCTCTTGCGAGTCACTCGTTAACTTTACATCATCTAAACTGATTGTTGTTCCATCTGCTTTTTCCAATTCAGTTTCAGCCGTTTGTTCTAAGACACTTAAAATAGGATCTGACTCGTAGTTGAAATCTCTGTTGTATGTATAAGGCCTTCCTGTTATCGTTTGTCCATCAGCATATTCATAAGAAGGAATTATTGGAGTTTTTATTATTCTAAAATCTTTCATTTCAGTTTTACCACTTGCAATTATTTCTAAATTAGGATTAGACATAATTTTCACATCATCTGTAGAAAGAGAATACTGCAATGGTAACAAAATTTTACGGTATTCGCCTGTGAAAATATTTGTGGTATCAATTGCTCTTGTTTCGTCTTGAATACTGCCTCCTATTGGCGTATAGCCAAAAGAAATAGCTGCTTTTCCTATATTATTAACAGAAGTAACTACTTCGGGTGGCAGTTGAAATCCGTTTGAATCTGTAAGAATTCTTTCTACCGATTCTATATCACCAAATCCTATTGTTTTTGCACTTTCAACAGCTCCACCAACAACTCTACCCACAACGGTTACTTTTGTTTGATCGATAAAAGTAACGAACTCTTCACTATCTTGAAAAAATTCTTCTAAGTTGTCGTCATCTGTTGTGTCGTCTGCAGGAAATCTTCCTGAATACGCAAATTCATGTCCATTTTTTCTAATACTTATAAAATGATTTCCTATTGGGACCTTAATTATAAATTCTCCTTCACTATTGGAAACGATAGGCTCATTGTTAGCGTCTAATACAATCTGATTGTCTATGTAAATATTAACTCCTTCAGAGGGGATATTTACATATTCTTCTAAATAATTATCATTATCGTCGTCCGGTGTTCCATTATCATTAAACCAATACCGCCCTTTTTGATAAGCTGGGTCACCCCCTACTTTATAAAAATTATAGCCTTCTTGAATAACACCAGTTATAGGAATGTATTCATTACCCTGATTCTCTTCCTCATTCTCTTGATTAACCTCCACAAAAGATTTAAATACCCCTCTCGAATCATAACGCACCTTCCCTTTAAATATAAAGGAAGATTTGTCTATGAAGTTTACGTTATTCGTTACTGAAGTAGTTTCTCCAATAAAAATTAATTGTTGGCCAGGGTCAAACTCATGAACTCCTAACATTGGTGTAATGGCATACGTTTCTCCAACACCACTGTATGGGATTGCACTGATGATATAATTTCCATTGTCATCTGTAATTCCCAAAACACCCAATTGAGTTGAGCTAGGAGTATTCTCCCCAGAAACCCAAACTGGCGCTGTTGGTTCTGTTTCTTCAGCAGTATAAACGGCAGCATTGTTGTTATTGTAGTTAAAACCCGCGTGTGACATATCGTATGCCACGTTTCCTGCGGCTTCATCCATTCTTAAATAAGAAATTAAATTGATGTCATTACCATCAATGATACGCTTGTAATCCTTATATACATCAGTTTCAGGTAGTGCGCTATTCCAAACTCTAATTTCATCTATGTATATGGGTGTAGAATCCTTAGATCCAAATTGTATTTCCCTCCAACTATCAAAATCAATTGTAGTGTTGGGTACGTCTACTGAAAAAATTAGGTCAGGATACCAAGGGTCAGTAGAACCAGAATCATATCCTGCCTCACCAACTGTTAAGGCTGCATTAACCTTATCTACATAGGTTTGGTCTATTTTTCGCCCATTTATATACAAAATTGGAGTATCACCGTCCACCATAGTTACGGTAAAATGGGTAAAATGATAATGAAAAGATAATACATCTATTAGTACATCGTCACCTCTTGAATTGAGACTGCCTGAGGGATAAAAGTTGTGGAGTCTAAATACACTTCCAGCAATATCAACCTCTAGATAATTGTCACTAAAAATAAAATCATTACCTTCTAATCTAACATTGACCTTTGCTTCGATATCTCCCATCAAATTTTTTAATGAAAAAACAGTTACTTCATCGTTAAGATCTGTAACATAATTTAGTGGCTTTGGCATAACCCATGCCTGCAATGTGATATGATTTTCAATACCTTCTTTTAATCGGTTTATTTTTAAACTGCTATTATCTTGAATATGAATCCCTGAGGAACTATATGGAGTTCCTGTATCAGACGATGCAGAGATAACTGCATCCTTTACGGGGTTTCCACCCTCATAAGTAACCCTACCTGTTACAATACCAGAAGGACTTCTGAATCCTATACCCTCTATAAAGGTTTGGTACTTTTCTGGAGTCTCGGAAACACCTAAGGCCTCCACCTTATATTCATAGAGTGCAGCACCCTCTATATATTTGTCCTCATATTCTGTTGTAAAAGAACTTAAACTAGCAATTCTTGTGTAGTTTGCTTCGCCTAATTCTCTTCTATGGATATAAAATCCTAAAATTAAATCTTGATTGGCTCTAATAGCCCAGTTAATCTTAACTTTATCTGTAAAATAACCTTTTGAAACTGTAAATGATTCTTCAGAAAAGGTATCATAAAAATACAGAATGTCCCATGGAAAACGAATGTCTAGTGGCGTTGTGGTACGTTCAGAACTTTCTGTGATTCCTAAATAAGGAAGACCAACTTGTATAGAATATTGATTGCTATTAACGGTGCCATTAACTACTTGAGAAACCGTCACTACCTTTGCACCTTCAGTGTTTCCCTGTGAATAAACTGAAGAGCAGAACCCTAAAAGAATAGCAAAAATTGCTGCTCTTTTTTTAATGAATACATTTAATTTCATAGCAGAGAATTACAGTTTAATAATATAATTAACTCCATAGTTTACGGGGCGTGATTCAATACCTCCAGATGATGCTACAGCACCTGAAATAGTATGTTTATGTTTTTCTGAATCTTTTTGTACTACAGAATTTAGAATATCAAGTGCTCCAGCAACATAGCCAGAATTAGCATAGGTGGTATTACCAGGATTTGTATTAGGCTCATCATTACTTGCCCTGGTCATTCTTGAATACAAAGTTCCATTTGAAGTTGTATGATGATTATGGTCCCCATCATCAGCTGTAACTAAACTACCTTCATTATGACTATGTTCTTTATTAGAATCTTGTTGCGTTCTCCTTAGTAATGGTCCTTCCTTAACAGCGGTTGTAGTACTTAAAGGACTTGTACCTGCACCTCTTAAAAACATTCCTTGTAAATCGGGTGTGTTGTTACTTTCTAATAAATTTCTTAAAGCTACTGTGTGAGGTACCAGTTCTATATTGCCGCCATCACATAACAGCCAGCCTGAAGGAGCAGTTGTTCCTATAAATGGCATAATAGAGCCCGTAGGAACACCATTACTAGCAGCATATGCATAAGGCACTCGATTAAATTTTGCTTCAGAAATGACAGTACTTCCTTCTGATATTCTTAACCACAGTTCTTGATTACCAAATTCAGTTACAGTTCCTGCATCATCTTCTATATCAATAACATGAGAAAACACTCCAAAAAAATCTGTTGTAACTTCAGATGACATGTTATAAATGCTTACTTCAGTAGCTTGGTGTATATAATAAACTTTAAATTGCAATGTTAATAGGGTATTTACTCTTGCAGTATTATTAGCATTTCTAGCAATACCTTGGACGGCAATTCCTTGTGAAAAACTAAGCAGTGTAAAAAATAAGGCAGCAAGAGTTAAAATAACTTTTTTCATGATATTATAATTTTTATTATTTAAATTTAATAGTGGGTTCAATAATTAGCATACAAAACTGATTAATTAAAAAGTCCTGTGCATTGATCGAGGTTAAGAAATGAAAATTAGTTGTTAATTAAATTTATTTTTTTAATTCTTTATAATTTTCTGTGTAGCTATTTTTACACCATCCGACAGTTGCAGTATGTAAATACCATTCTCTAAATGACTAACATCTATACTATTTGTAATAGATTTATGGAGTACTTCTTTTCCTAGAACATTATAAATAACTACTTTTAATTGATTAGAATAACAACTTAAAATATTCAAGGCAGGATACCTGTTGCATTTAGCTCTTTTAACGAATTAGAATGACACCAAAAAACAGTCAAGGCAGAATTACTAGTAACATTTAGTTCTGTTAATTGATTGGGGCCACACTTTAAAGAAGTCAAGGCAGTAAAACCTTTAATACCTGTTAAATTTGAAATATTTTTATTTGAAACATCTAAAGTAGTCACACCACTAATATTTGCAGTTAATACTTGACCATCAACTTCACCCGAGTCTAATGCTAATTCTATTAAGGCTCGTTCAAAATTAGGGTCTGGAATGTCTGTATTTTGGCTAAAACCAACTAATGCAAAGCCTAAAAATAAGATTAGAAGTAATTTTTTTATAATTGAGTGAATTGCTAATTAAATGGGGGCAAAACTATTTAATTCATTACCCCCCTGTGCATTGATCTGGATTAAGAATAATAATTTATTCTTGGAAATCTATTTTTTATATAGAAACACAATTTAAATTTCATACTCACTTTAGTCTAAACAACTTTAATGCGCTATTACTAACTCAAAGGTACAAATGCCATTTTTTTAAAATATAAACCGGCCGCTTAGCGATATTGATTAAATTATTAAATAACTAAAAGGCCCGAACTGCACGCACATTCCTTGTGGTACTCTGATTGGTTAACCACCGACTACCATTATCAAATAAATCAACTATGTACGCTCCATAGGTTAAGTATTGTGAAGAACTCCAGTACATACCATATTCATATGTTATTCCATCCTCTGTCCATGTACTAGATATTTGAAAGGAACTACCCCCGTTTTCTAAAGCACTGGTGTTTATCGTTGCTTTATTTTGAGACATTAGGTTCAATTCACCTGATGAGGGTAAGAACCAATCAGAATATGTAACACCATTTACTGTAACTGAATAGGCATCACATAATTGAGCAGCTATACCATTTATGGGACAATAATTAATGATTGCTGTTGTATTAGTAGCTCCTGTTCCTACATCTGTACTCGTTCCTGCATTTCCATACCCCACACAACCCCATCGAGCAGGTGAAATATCTGCCACTGCTACAATTAAGCCTCCACCAGCTCCATCCAAGTAAAAAATAATACCTCCTTGGTAATAATCGCCTATTTGTAGCGGTGGTGGTGGTGCACCACCAACCCAAGTAGGGACTCCCCCAATCATTTGCAATGTTGCTCCTTCATTAACTGTTGAAGCAATGGTTATCCAGGCGCTACCATTCCAATAGTTCATTTGACCTGCTTCTGTAGCTGTTGGCATTCCTACTTTTGCCGTATTTGCTGTAATGGCAACTGACTGTTCTGCAGTAATACCTGTCTTAGCAGTATTCGCTACCACATCTGTATTGGCTGATACTAATTCGTCTGTATAGCCTACTTTTACCGTATTGACTGCAATGGCATCTGACTGTTCTGCAGTAATACCTGTCTTAGCAGTATTCGCTACCACATCTGTATTGGCTGATACTAATTCGTCTGTATAGCCTACTTTTACCGTATTGACTGCAATGGCATCTGACTGTTCTGCAGTAATACCTGTCTTAGCAGTATTCGCTACCACATCTGTATTGGCTGATACTAATTCGTCTGTATAGCCTACTTTTACCGTATTGACTGCAATGGCATCTGACTGTTCTGCAGTAATACCTGTCTTAGCAGTATTGGCTGCAATGGCTGTCGCTTGTTCAGAAGTAATTCCTGTTTTTGCCGTGTTATTTGTAATCTCTATAATTTGTTGTGCAGTAATCCCTACTTTTGAAGTGTTCAATGCAATAGCTGTTGTATTCGCCTGAATAGCTGCTGTATTTTTATCAATATTAGTAGCATTTATTTGAGAACTCCCTGATGTTTTTGCATACATGGCAAAAGGAACATAAGACAAAGTTGTATTACTAATCTCTACAAATTCAAAACAATTTCCAGAAACATCTAATTCTACCATCAAATTCTTACTCGAACCTTCCCAAGTCATTTGTTCAAATCCAGAGGCATATCCCCCTGATTGAGCCGCTTGACCAAGTGTTAAATTAACCATTCCAAAACCATCGGTAATAACAGTAAGGGTTTCTTCGTATTCGGAAGTTAAACCTTTATCAAGAAAACTAAATCTCATACACACTTCTTGATTTGTTAATGGCGCTAACATATTGTCTTGTCCTGGCAATACGATGGCATCTGGACTGTAAATTACTGCTTGATATGTAATTCCTTTATTTTGACCATAAAATGAATTCGCTAAAAACAGTAAAAAAAGTGAAGCTATAATTTTTTTCATATTAAGTTATTATTTTGTTCGTGATTTTGAGATTGTAATTGATTTTTTAAAATAAATTGTCTGATTTAATTGACTTTATTTTTTTGTAAGAGAAAACAAATTTGAAATAAATTTGTTGGTTTCTAAACGAAATATATTGGGCTGAACCCTTTCTAGTGAGCGAAATAGATTTAGAAAAATCATATCCAACAGCGATCCCCATATTAGATTGTATTGTATAAGAAAGGGACCCTCCAAAAGCATTGTTTAAAAACAAACCATTAAAATCTTGATAATCCTTAAGGTCAAAGATCTGACCATTAATTCTTTGTTGTCCGTTGACGAACTTCTGAAATGTAAAACTATAATTAGCTGAAAGCTTAAGACTATTATTAAAAAAGTTAAAGAAGTCAAATTCTAAATGATTTTTTAACCCAAGATAATCGGCTTCCCAAGCATAAGAAGTTGCTAAATTGCCACTATTAGAATTGTATTCATTTAAGTTCATACTTATTGAGTGACGCAAAGTTTTTTTAGTATTAATTGGTCTTGTATATCCAACTTCATGAAAATTTCCAGAGCCTGAAGAAAACTCTTTATTTTGAGTATTTAGTGACATTTTGAAATCGTAATCTGTATAGTTTTTACCCGAAGTAAAAAAAAGACTTTGAGAAAATAAGCTTGTACTTATCATAAACATGCTTGTAAATAGTAATTTATTCATAATTATTTTTTAATTATTTTGGTGTAAAATTTTAGTTGTTTATTTGTTAGTAATGCTAAATAAGTACCAGCCGGTAACCTTTGCAGGTTATATGTTATCTTATTACCAGAAGCATTCGCAAATTCATTAAATATTTTACGCCCTAAAGTGTCAAAGAGGAGTAAGTTTAAGTTCTTCATATCTGAAACGGTAAACACAAAGTTGATGTTATCAATAACTGGGTTCGGAAAAAAAATAATATCACTAGTTAATTGAATCTCATTTTGAAATATCAAATGCGCCCAGTTACTTTGTTGAAACCCCTGACTTACCATAAAGGGAGCACTAGAATAATTACCTATAATACTAGACTGTCCTATAGTTTGGGTCACAGTATAGCCATTTGATGACTTTGATGTTGTTCCGCTAGCACTTAACATTTCACGATGCAAGACTTGAGATTGACAAAGATTAGATACCACAAATAAAAAAATTAAAAAAGGGTGAAGGTTTTTCATTATTGTTGTATTTTTTGATTTTTCTTTATAGTTGCCATTGTTTGGGGCAACAATTTTAAGGCTTCAATTTGTTTAATGATATCGTTATTAATAAATTATTTTTTTAATTCTTTATAATTTTCTGTGTAGCTATTTTTACACCATCCGACAGTTGCAGTATGTAAATACCATTCTCTAAATGACTAACATCTATACTATTTGTAATAGATGTATTGAGTACTTCTTTTCCTAGAACATTATAAATAACTACTTTTAATTGAGTGAAATTACCATCTATGTATACCATCTCTGATGTAGGGTTTGGATGGATTGAAACATCTAATTGGTTTTGGTCGTCTACTCCTGCAGTTGCGCAATTTAGACCCGCATCATTAATAGTCCAATTGTTGGGGCTACTTGTTAAAATAGCTCTAGCATCTGAACTATTACAGTAATTAATTCCTGCTGCTCCTAATGTTACAGAGGGCGAAAAGGTGTCTAATTCTAATTGAGCCCAACCAATTAAGAGCGCATCAAAATTATTTGTAGAAAGACCAGAATCATCAAACATTCCAGTCATGTTTCCGACTTTTGAAATATTCCAGTCTTCTAAGTTTTGATTGAACAACACTGCCTCACTAAACATCTTATACATATTAGTCACCGCACTCACATCCCATTGAGTAATTGGTTGGTTAAATGCAATTGCATTCTCAAACATTCCAGACATCGTTACCGCATTAGTATTAATGCTCCAATTACTTATAACTCCATTAAAATTCTCAGCACCCTCAAACATATATGACATATCTGTCACCTGAGATACATCCCAGGAATTTAAATCTTGGTTAAAACTATATGCTTCAGAAAATAGATCAGGCATATTGGTAACACTACTAGTCTCCCACTCACCAATGGGTTGGTTAAATAAATATGCCATTTTAAACATACTATTCATATCGGTAACATTACTTGTATCCCAATTACTTATATTTCCATTAAAAACTTTAGCTTGTAAAAACATACCAGCCATATTAGTGACATTACTAACATCCCATGCGATAAATGTATTTTCTCCAACCGTAACTTCTTTAGTGCTTATATCTTGATTGAAAGAAAAAGCTGCGTTAAAAAGAGCAGTCATGTCGGTTACATTACTAACATTCCAAGCGCTTATATCTGAATTGAAATTTATGCAAGCTGTAAACATACTATTCATATTGGTAACATTACTTGTATCCCAATTACTTATATCTGAATTAAAATCAACTGCATTATAGAACATAGCGTTCATATCAGTTACATTACTCACATCCCAAGCCCTTAAGTCTCCATTAAATAGAATCTTTTGATGAAATGCCATACTCATATCAGTAACATTACTAACATCCCAACTCGGCATTGCTCCATATACACTATTATTACATAGTCCATTAACTGGATTGCTAGATAAACAGATGTTTATAGCTTCTTGAAAATTAGCACTTGTAATTGCAGTTTGAGAATAGGCTACTGCAGATTGTATTATTAAAACTAAGAAGAGTCCCTTTTTCATAATTATGTAAATTAGTTTTGAAAAAAGAGCAAATGTAGTTTATAAATCAATTTTACACATTGATCTCGGTTAAGAAATATGAATTATGATTTGGAGATTCGTTTTTTAATTCGGCTTAACCCTTCAGGGCTGATTCCTAGGTAGGAAGCTATCATATATTGAGGTATTCTTTGAATAAATTTAGGACTAGTGCTAATCAATTCCAAATATCGTTCCTCAGCAGTTTTAAGAAAGAATGATTCGTATTTTTCTGAAACTTCTATGTATAAACTTTCCACTGTATTTCTACTTAATTCTTTAATTTTTGGAATTTTTTCATAGATCAAAAAGAGCGCTTCTCTTTGTATTAGTGTGACTGAGGAGTCTTCCAAAGCTTGTATATGAAATTTGGACTTGTTCTCTAAAAGAAAACATGGATAATTAGAAATAAATTCATTGGGGAAAAAAAACCCTCGTATGTGTTGAACTCCGTCAATTAGGTAGAAGAAATTAAAAAAACCTTTATCTATAAATCCAATATAATCACAAAAAGCATTTTCTTTTAAAAAGAAGTCCCCTTTTTTGAAATTCCTTGTAACAAGAGACTCTGAAATAAAAAACCATTCTTCTTCTGTTAAATTTAAAAATTCAGTTAATGCGAATTTGATGTTATCTTTTATCATTAAAGTATATGATTTGTTTTCCTGTAAAAAAAGTTTATTCTATTTTTTAAATATAATTTAAAATAATAAATTAAGTAACTGAAAAGACCACTACATAAAACATACATTGTTTTTTTTTTAAAACGATCGAAACACACTTTTTTTTGTGGAATTAAAGTAAAAATAAAAGGAGTTCTTTTTTTAAATGAAGAAAAAAAAATATTTGTTAAACCATTGTGAATTAGAATGAAAGAATCGTTTTTATAGAGAAGAAGAGATTCACTTCGTGCATCCCAATAAGAAATCCTAACCAAGCATAGAAACCCAAATTCTTTGAATTATTTTTTTTTTATTTGCCAAAAAAACACAAACAAGTGTAAATAAATCGGGATTCACTTCGTGCATCCCAATAAGAAATCCTAACCAAGCATAGAAACCCAAATTCTTTGAAAGAATTTTGTCTTTTTTATTTCTCAAAAAAACACAAACAAGTGTAAATAAATCGGGATTCACTTCGTGCATCCCAATAAGAAATCCTAACCAAGCATAGAAACCCAAATTCTTTGAAAGAATTTTGTCTTTTTTATTTCCCAAAAAACACAAACAAGTGTAAATAAATCGGGATTCACTAAGTGCATCCCAATAAGAAATCCTAACCAAGCATAGAAACCCAAATTCTTTGAAAGAATTTTGTCTTTTTTATTTCCCAAAAAACACAAACAAGTGTAAATAAATCGGGATTCACTTCGTGCATCCCAATAAGAAATCCTAACCAAGCATAGAAACCCAAATTCTTTGAAAGAATTTTGTCTTTTTTATTTCCCAAAAAACACAAACAAGTGTAAATAAATCGGGATTCACTAAGTGCATCCCAATAAGAAATCCTAACCAAGCATAGAAACCCAAATTCTTTGAAAGAATTTTGTCTTTTTTATTTCCCAAAAAACACAAACAAGTTTGGTTTTTTTGGGAAATAAAAAACCCACAACAAACGTTGTGGGTTTCCTTTTGCGGAGAAAGAGGGATTCGAACCCCCGGACCTGTTACAGTCAACAGTTTTCAAGACTGCCGCATTCGACCACTCTGCCATTTCTCCAGAAGTCTCATCAGATATTCTCTGAATGCGGATGCAAATATAGAAAGCTTTTTCATTTTTTGAAACAAAAAACACATTATTTTTTAAGATTTTTGAATATCGTTCATTAACATACCTATCTTACTAAGAATCAATTAGTATCAAGAAAATCTATTTTTTAGAAATCATCACAAAACAGATTAAATCTGAATTTCTTATCAGTAGTTTATTATATTTGTACAATATTATAATTATATACTTATGTCATTTAATTCTTTCGGAAATTTATTAAAAGTAACAACATATGGAGAATCTCATGGAACTGCTATAGGAGGAGTTATAGACGGTTTTCCAGCTGGATTAACACTTGACTTTGATGCTATTCAAAATGAATTAAATAGACGTAAACCAGGGCAATCTAAAATAGTAACCCAAAGAAAAGAACCCGATACTGTTGAATTTCTATCTGGAATTTTCGAAGGAAAAACTACCGGAACCTCTATTGGTTTTATCATTAAAAATACAAACCAAAAATCTAAGGATTACAATCACAACACCAATATATACAGACCTTCTCATGCAGATTACACCTATGATAAGAAATTTGGGACAAGAGATTACAGAGGTGGTGGTAGAAGTTCTGCTCGTGAAACTGCCAACTGGGTAGTTGCAGGAGCACTAGCTAAACAATTAATTGCCAACATCAACATCAATGCATTTACCTCTTCTGTTGGAGATATTTTTCTAGACAAACCTTATCAAGAATTAGATTTTACCAAAACAGAAAATAATATCGTTCGCTGTCCAGATGAAACAACAGCAGAAAAAATGATTACCCGAATAAAGGAAATTAGAAAAGAAGGAGATACCATCGGAGGAACCATTATGTGTGTCGCACAAAATGTACCTGTTGGATTGGGAGAGCCTATTTTTCACAAACTACACGCGCAACTTGGAAATGCAATGTTGTCTATCAATGCTGTAAAAGGCTTTGAATTTGGAAGTGGGTTTTGTGGTGCAAAAATGAAAGGTTCAGAACACAATGATATTTTTAACGTGGATGGTACCACCGACTCTAATTTATCTGGTGGAATTCAAGGTGGGATCAGTAATGGAATGGATATTTACTTTAGAGTTGCCTTTAAGCCAGTAGCCACTATTATGAGTTCTCAACAGACCATTAATTCTGAAAATGAAATCACAGAAATTACTGGAAAAGGAAGACATGATCCATGTGTAGTCCCAAGAGCAGTACCTATTATAGAAGCAATGACTGCTTTAGTTTTAGCTGATTATTGGCTTCTAAATAAAACAAGAAAAATATAGTTTTACAGTTGTTGCTCGCGTGGTTACCAGGTAAAAACAACTTCAGTTACGATATCTAATAACTAGAAACTAGTACGGTGTGAAAAACAGGGTATACTTTATTGATATAGTTCGTGCATTTGCCATTTTAATGATGCTTCAAGGACATTTTATAGATACACTGTTAGAGAATTCTTATCGAAATCTAAATTCTGAAATTTATAAAGTATGGTTTTTTTTTAGAGGAATCACTGCACCTACATTCTTTACAATATCTGGGTTAATTTTTAGCTATCTACTACTAAAATCAACAGAAAAAGGAAAAGAAAATACCAGACTTAAAAAAGGGATTATTAGAGGTCTGTACTTAATTGCTATTGGATATTTCATAAGAATTAGTTTTCCTAATTGGTTCTCTGGAATTATCAGTTCCTCATTCTATGCAGTTGATGTACTGCATTGTATTGGATTAAGTTTAATAGTAACAGTCTGCATCTTTTTTATGTGTAATAAAAAAACACTGCTGTTTTCTATTATAATGCTACTGATGGGGATCTTTATCTTTGTACTAGAACCCTTGTATAGAAGTCTGGACATTGCAGATGTTCCGCTTTTTATACATAATTATATTTCGAAAAAAAATGGATCTGTATTTCGAATTATTCCTTGGTATGGGTACACTTCATTTGGAAGTTTTATAGCAACACTATTTTATTGGACCCTTCACAAAAAGCACTTTAAAGTAATAGCGATTTCCTCTTTTATATGCTTTGGGTTAATCCTGATTTTATATTCTTCAGAGCTCCTTTTAATGGGGTATAATATCACTAAAATTAAGGTATGGAAAGATGCTGCCAATTACAACTATCTCTTTTCAAAGTTGGGCTATGTACTCTTATATTTTGCTTTTTTTTATGGCTTAGAAAAGTATCTCAAACATCCTTTCATTTTAAGAATCGGAAAAAAAACCCTGTCCTTATATGTCATTCACTTTATCCTTTTATATGGAAGCTTTTTCGGTATAGGGTTTAAAAATATCGGTAAAATTTTAACGCCGATCCAAGCAGGTATTGGCGCATTTCTATTTGTAGTTCTTACTATTTTTATCAGTTTTAACTACCCTAAAGCAACGTTGTTTCTAAAAAAAAATATCAATAAATTCTATTAATACTCCATGGATGGTATACATTAAAAAAAAAGTGAAACTAAATGTTTCACTTTTTTTTATGCTTGTCCTGTTGGTCCAAAATTTATTGGAATTGGAGGTTGTTCATAATCTTTAATTTCTCCATGAGCTTTTTCAAACTTTCTAACATTATCTACTAAAGCTTTTGTCAACCTTTTTGCATGCTGTGGTGTTAATATAATTCTAGACTTAACCTTAGCCTTTGGAACACCTGGCATGATATTGATAAAATCAACAATAAATTCTGACATTGAATGGTTAATGATAGCCAAGTTAGAATAGGTACCTT
>Ga0206127_1001834_pt1 | contig 22251 bp, 17 predicted proteins | sample Helgoland_Spring_6_FD_148646 | JGI IMG/M metagenome (GOLD analysis project Ga0206127, IMG submission 148646) | Pelagic subsurface seawater microbial communities from Kabeltonne, Helgoland, North Sea - Helgoland_Spring_Bloom_20160419_1 | ecosystem: Environmental > Aquatic > Marine > Epipelagic ...
CTGCTGACTGCTGTTGCTGCTGCTGTTGTGCTTGAATCAAGCTGAGTTGTGCCTCTAAATCGGCTATTCTGAGAGCCTGACCGGCGTTTTGTTTAGCTAATGAATCAATCTTAGCCATTGTTACATACTCGTCGGCACTCATCTCTCGCTTCTGTTCGCTCATGTTCCTCTCCTTAGTTGTGGCTTGACGATTTTATCGTGTTATTAGCACGTCTTCCACTGGTTTAACAGGCCAGAATTTAGTTAAATTTATCTGTCCTCGCTCTCAGGCTGATCATAAAGTTTAGTGTTGTATCTTTCTCAATGAATGTCCGATCTGCTGGGCTGTATCCAAGGAGCCTTAACGCCCACCTAAACCTAATATCAACTGTTGAAACCTTGTCCCCATAAGTGAATCTAGGCATCGTTGTAGAGACTTGGAAGCTTCTTCCATAGGCGGTGTTTGCCGCTGTTGTGACAAATGAGCTTATGCTGTTAGTTGACATCAATGTCTCACCAAAGCCTGATACGTTGTAGGAAGATTGCCCGATCTGACCGCCTCCAGGATTTTGTGTTCCAGTGGCTAGTGACTCATTATGCTGAGACGTTAAAAGAGCCGCCTGTATGACTTGAGCGCCTTCAAATGTAATGGCGTCATTAGTGACCGCGCTGTAAGTTTGGGGACTGCCGGTTCCTGACCCTAGAGATGTCCAGTATTGATTAGTAAGAGTGATTGTAGCGCCGCTGCCGGTAAAGTTTCCGGTAGATAAGAGATGATACCTAAGCCTTGTGTTAGTTCCGTCAAACTCTACGGTCATGCCGCATTTTGCAATTGTTACCGCCGCATTAATGCTTGCGTTGTCTATATCTGCATTTGCACTTGCCAGCTTATAGTTAAGGTCGTTGCTGGTTGTGGAGAACAAACGCCTTCTCTGATCTCCTTGATTCTCGCCCACGTTGCAGGGGTAATAATACTCCTGCACTGCATTCTTGCCGCCGCTTGCGATAGCACTTCCCGCCACAGTGTTGTACCAGTTCAAAGCACGAACGTCTGAGTCATTCAACCCAACAGAAGTTCCAGAGCTTCCACCAGCCGCTAGGTGTATGGTATTCATGCTTAGAGCGCCTGACGCTGGTAGGGTGCCGCTATGCTTTACATACATCGCTTGAGTTGCGCCAGAGGCAGACGATGCAAACGGGAAAGACGATACGCCTGTCCAATACCAGCTTGTGAATATTCCGCCTTTTGTGTAGTTATTGCTGGCGGTTGTGTTCATTGTTATAGCGCCGCCATAAGTGGCGGAGGATCTATTATAATTTACCCCATTGACCGTGATGTAGTCCCACCCATCGTTTTCATGAATGCCGTACACTTCAAAAGTAATCCGGTCGTTAGACCCTTGCCAATATAAACCTCTGACACCGTTGCCGCCAAACGCGACCACTTCTCCATTAGTTATCGTTCCGCTACCAATTACATCAGTAAAGCCAGCGAAGGCAGGCGGGTCAAAGCCAAAGACATCAACCGTTGGAATTGTGAATGTGCTTATTGTGACTGCCATTCTTCCACCTGATCTATGAACTCTTGTTCTTGAGCGACGAAAGATTCTATCTGCTGCTCAGGAGTGAGATTAGGGTCTGGTTCTAAATAGAAAAATGATGTCTGCCCATTGCTAAACTCATGGGCGAACTTCAACAATCCATCTTCAACCGTGTAATCAGTCATCAGCCCAGACCGCCGCGCAGATGTCTTGGACTAGCTGGGGATAGATTGAAACATCCGTGGGATTGCCGTCAGAATCATAGCGGCTTAAACCAGAAGGGTGGGCAGAGACTGCTGGCAATTCCGCATCGTCAGGGTCATCAAAATGGATTTCCATGATGACCATAAGGCTTGGGTTACCTTCGTTAGTCTCAGACCCTGCCTCTGGATTTCTGGCAGGATACAATTCGCATCTTTGTAAAACTTCAGTTTTAGTTATTGCCATTTCTATTTCTCCATTAGTTTTTTAACAAGGGTTTTGAGTTCGTCAATTTCGGTTTGTTGCTGCTTGGCGTTTTCAATGAGATAACCGACGAGGTTTCCATACGCGACAGATTTGGTTCCCATCTCATCATCTGCCGTATGGACCAACTCGCTTGCAATAAGCTCCAGTTCCTGGGCGATTACGCCCGACCCCGCTTTGCCGTCCTTAGTAAAAGACACGCCACGCATTTGCAAGACTTTAGAGCCATCAAGCGTTTTGATATCCGACTTAAGGCGTTTATCTGAGTAAGCTGTTACGTTGTCCGAGGCTGTAATTGAGCCATTGAAAGATACATTGTTATTACTAACAGCATAATCAAAAACGGCATAGCGAGTGCCATTGTATAGTCTATAAAAAGTTATGAAGTCAGCGCGTTCGCCACTAGCCCAAGCTGGAGATCCGTCTCCATTGTAAGACATACCGCCGCCGTATGTGTCGCTCTGACCGACTTCAAAAATCCCAGTTCCCTGTCCGTCGCCGTTAGCGCGAACAAACGCCTGACCGTTGTTGTCGCACTTAATCTTAACGGTTGTGCTCACACCTGAGTCAAATACCGTTTCCCCTTCAACGGTTAAATTGTTTCTGACAATCGTGTGACCTGCGGAGGTTAAAGTAAGTGCTTTAGTGCCACTTGTGCCGCCTGATTGCGAGATAGATGTACCGTTTACCCAAAAGTCAAAATATCCACCCGTGGAGGTATTGCCTGCTATTATATTATTCGCACCGTTATTGCCAAGCTGCAAAGTCCTCCAATCAAAATAGCCTCTATAACTGTTGGTGGAAGTGTAGTGCATAAATATACCGGCAGTCCCATTACCAGCAGTCCAACTAGCATACCCGCCGAATGTTGAGTTGCCAGTTGTTGCGAGTGACCCAATACCCTGCAAAGCGTTTCCAGAAAAGTTGACAAAAGACGCGACTCTATCGCCATACATAATAAGAGCGCCTGCCGCACTGTTATCGTGGCCCCACATACCCCACTGACCGTTGCCGATTTGGCTAAGACCTGTCCAAGTTTGACCGCTCGCGCCTTCTATACTGGTAGCGCCACCCCTATAACCTATGGACATTCCATAATTGTCCATTAGGGCTGTAGTGCCGTTGTGCTCTGTGAAAAAGATGCGGCCAGACCCTTCGCCACTTGTGTCAGTATTGCCCTCAATGGATAGATACCTTCCCCCGACAGAGCTGCCCAGACCGGGAACACCCATAGACAGGTATGCGTTGTCGGCGGTAGTCCTTATGTTTCCTAAACTATTAAGGTTTCTGCTGGAATCAACTATGGTTGTTGAGCCTATTTTGAGTCCACTAGCCCTGACATAGCCCGTATAAGCACCTTCACCTTGTGTAAAGTCAAGATCATTGCCTGTGTAACTAATAAAAGCAGCATCACTACCTCCAGGTGAAGCGTGCAGAATGTAGTAGTTTGACGCTCTTACAAACCCACCAAACTGAGCTATTGCGCCAGAACCGGCGTTGTTAATTGCCCCAACGTGTAGTTTTGCTGCCGCAGGAGTAGTTCCAGAAGCAGATGCTTTGACAAACCCCGTAGCGGTAAAGTCTGCTGCGTAAAAATTTTTATTGGCATCAATTATAGTAGCGCCAGCAGATTGAAGGTTATATCCGCTTCTTATATCAATATTGCCTTGAAAACTGAAAGTGCTTGCAGTTGAAGCATAGACTTGTGGCCCTCCCGAAAGATCTTCCCTATATAACTGAATCGCCCAAGGGGATGAGTCATCGGCTGATATTTTTAATAGAGGGCTTGCGCTTCCGTCATCTGTTAATGTGAGACTTTTTGCTGTAATAGCCCCACTAGAGATAGTTCCAGAAAAAACCGCGTTCCCGCTGGTGTCTAATTCAAGTCTTTTAGTGTTGCCTCCGGTTGCGAATAAAATGCTTTCTTGCGAGCGTATACACAGGTCATCAATTGCAGAAGTTGAAACCATGTCTCCCGCTGTTGTTGCTGACTCTATGCCGCTTTTAAATGCACCTCCTCGCAAGAACCTGACCCTCACGGTGTCGGTATTGTCAATATCTATACCATTTTTAAGATTGAGATACTTAGCTGAGTTTATTGATAGGGCGTCATTTCCACTGATTTTTATTTTGTAGAAGCTGCCAGCCCTGTTTGAATGAACAATTAAAACGCCATCAACACTATTTTCATGGCCGTAAGTCCCCCATTCGCCATTGCCTAGCGTTGACGTAAACCCGCTATCAAAATCTAGCGGAGCCGATCCAGAACCTTCGTAGACGAGCGAAACTCCATATTTATAGGGGTAATTAGCATCTCCAGAAACTCCTGTCTCAGACATAAACATGCGTAGAGACTTATCAGAAGCGGATGTGCCATCTTTGTTGATAGTTTCAAACAAAAATCCAACGGGAGTTGTTGCGCTGCTAGCTCCAATCTCAAATTTCTGATTGTTCGCTGCCCCTGCCGTCACGGCTGTATGCGCGGCAGTAATAACCGCCTTGTCCGTGGTGAATTGTAAGTTAGTCCCTGTGTTGCCAGTATGATAAAGGTACTCTGGTATGTATAAATTCCCACCAAACACAGCATCTGCGTCAGCTTCTAAAGTTAGAGCAAGATTCCCACTGGTTCCGCCGCTTTGGCTTATTGCTGTTGCATTAGTAAAAAACCGAAAATGACCGCCAGCCGAAGTACTTCCTGCCAATATGTTATTTGAACCGTTGTTTCCCAGCTGGAGAGTTCTCCAGTCAAAATAGCTCCTGTAACTGTTGGTGGCATTGTAGTGCATGAATATTCCGGCAACGCCGCTGCCGCCGGTCCAGCTTGAATATCCTCCATGTGTAGAATTGCCTGTGCTTGTAATAGCACCACTAGAGATGGTGCCGACGGTCAGATTGCGGCTTACATCTGCCATTCTGGTTCCGTTTACCCAATAGCCATAGGGCGCGTCTACACCAGTATCATCGTAGATCTTGAAATGCACCTTGTTGGTATCTTCTGGTTCGTAAAAATGCAGTTCGTCGCCAGAAAGACGAATAGCCATATCAACACCTGGGTCAGTAGCGGTGCTCGTGTTGAAGGTTACTGCTGGCGATGTGCCTAGCGTAGTCGTTAGAACGATATCGCCTGTGCTTGTTATTCCAGAGGTGGATATGCTTGCTGCGTTAATGTTTTGACTAGAATCTATGACTGAGATGCCACTGAGTTCAAAGCTAGTGGCAGATACAGATCCAGAGAAAGTAGAATTACCACTACTATCAACAACTAATAAAGCGGTTGAGCCAGTTCCTTGACCGCCAATTTGGGCTGCGGTAGTGGCTGCAGAGGTCCTAAGCTCAAATTTTCCTGCGTTAGCGGAAGCAGTGGAAGGAGCGTTGTGAATCCAATAATGTCTGCGCGTTGAGGCCGTATAGTTTGAGAGAACAATGTTAGAAGCCCAATCCCCACCATCGTCAGCAATTACTTGAATCTGACCCTCGGTGGCTTGAACCTCTAAGGTCACATTAGAGCTGACCACTGCGCCTGTCACTGTAGAGGGCTTTACTGTTGTAACCCCAGTCAAAGTGCCGCCAGCTAAAGGCAAGTGACCAATTTGAGAATAGTCGTATCCAGTTTCCCATTGCAGGGAATTAGACGCAGCACCGTCAGCGTAAATGGTGCCACTTGCTAAAAAGTTCCCGTTGTTTACAAACGCCCAGTTATTGCCCGCAACGCTGGGGTCATAGTCAATATACAAAGTTGACGTTGCTAAACTTACGTCTGCATATATCTTAAAAGCAGTCGCATTTGAAGCTGACGAGTCTTGTAAGAATATTCCTGCCTCGCCACCAGAAGAGCGCAAATATAAATTTGAGTTGGCTAGTATATTTCCGCGAAATTCCCAATCGTTACTGTTTACATAATTCCTAGCAGTCCAAAAAGTACCAGCTTGCCCAGTTGAGGCAGTTGTGCGATAGAGCGCAGTGTAGTCATCGCCAGCTCCTGAAGTCACAGGGCTGTTGTCTCCATTGTACTCAATGCCGCCACCATAATCAGTAGACTGTCCAACAAATAATTTGCCAGTTCCTTGACTAGATCCATACAGGCGGATTTGAGCCATGCCATCATCGTCAGCAATGACATTAACTGTCGTGTTCGTGCCGTTATCAAATGTTGCGTTTTTTGTGCTTATTGCATGACTAAACTCAAACGTATCAGTCGCAGTCTTCCATAAGATAGAAGCATCTGTCGTAGAATTAACCGCATCTTGGATAATGATACCGGCGTTGTTCGCGGTCGCAGAAGAATCACCCGTGGAATAGTTTAGCGTTATGTCCTTATCCGCAACGGTCAGATCTGCCACGTTGATCGTGGTAGTCGTTCCTTGGACGGTTAAGTCTCCGGTGACTACTAAGTCCCCTGAGATGGTGCCGCCACTGGAAAGCAGGTTTTGACTCCCTGAAATAAATACATTGTCTGAGCTTTTTATCAGCCCTGAGCCGGTTATCTCGTAATGACGCTCGTCACTATTGCCGCCGTCAAAATAAATGCCTGTCGTTGTGTTGTTTGAGCTTGGTGGCGTAGTAGATCCACTGATTACGGTCGTCGTTCCGTCTTCTACAACCCTGACAACAATTTTAATCTTGTATGTCTGAGCCGTTGGGAACAAGCCTGATCCAAGAGATGCAGTCGTTATCACATAGCTGGTAGCGCCGCCTCCCGCATTGGGAATCATTTCTAGCGCACCGCCAAAGTCTTGCAGTACAGAAAAATACCTTGTCAAAGATCCACCGTATCCAGCGCCTCTATCAAACCCGCCAACCCGCATTTGCGTTGAAGATGGAGTCCCGCTGTTTACGATAGTAACTCGCTGGGTAGCTGAGGGCGTTCCGCTATAGCTTCCGCCATTGGGCTTAACGTAGTAGTCAACCAGAACATCAACGCCGGTTAATTGCGCCTCTGCGCTTGCTGTGCTGCTTGTGCTTGCGCCAGCGAAGTATTGGGTTGCGTCATAATTGTCGTTTAACGCGACCTTAGATGTGATTGAGAATGACTCGCTTGCTGAAGCCGTTGTAAGTGTGATTTCGCTAGTGGAGTTGTTAACCGTCCCGCCGACCGTGGATACAACCGATCCGCTAGACACTGATATATCGTTAAGTGCTGCCGCGCCCAAACCTGTTGGGCTTAATAGCACATCCCCAGATGTGTTGTAGATCGTAATGTTTGATGCGAATACTCGTCCATCGTTACCGACCTTAAATGATGAATCATCAGGCGAATACTGATTAGTTTCTGTATCAAGTGTCGCGTTGGTGAACATCCTGTAATCGGTGTCATTACCATCAATTACCGTAATTGTTCCAGCCGTAGATCCGACCGCTACCTGACCGCTAAACTCCCCAGCGGATGCGTTTACGGTGCCGGTAACGGTAAGGTCATCACCGTCAAACGTAAGCGCCTCAGATGTTGAATTCCTTATGCTGAGTTTGTATTTACTGCTGTCGTACCCAAGGAAAAAGCCTTCTCCGCTATTATAGGAAGTCTGACCGCCTCTAATAGAGCCGCCCTGGTTCATTCTGATACCACCTTGGGTGATGGTAACGTCTTCTGATATACCGCTCTGTGCTACTGCTTGGCCTGTCGTTGTGTTTGCAACGCCAAGATTGATTGAGATCTCATCGCTGTTGTTGATATCAATCCCAATAGTAGGATCAGCAACATTGTCCCAGTCCACCTCAACTGCGCCAACTGTAGCGAATACTGTTGTGTTGGGGTCAGCATTAGGCTCTAAATTAGACTGACTTGCTGCGTCCGTTCCGACATTCTTAACTGCTCTTACCCAGTAATATCTAAGGTTTCCTGGGGCCATGGTTTCCCACAGATTACCCGTTCCGCTTCCTGTCGCCGTTGCAGTAAAGACAACCCCAACGGTATTAGAGGCTGCACCCATAGCTACGAAGTTTGTATTTCCTAAAGTTCTTATCGTGTAGGTATCACCTACATTGACAACCGAAGGCGAAAAGACCAAAGACTTATTTGACGCATCGTGAATAAACTGAGTTCCGTCAGTCTCACCAATCTTTATCGCGGATGAGAAATTTGCATTCCTTGATGCGTAAATGTAAATCGTCCCAAAGTCATTAGGCTTGCTAGGATTGATCCAATTCAGCTCATTGCTTTTTAGTCCAGCCGTAGCAGTTAAACCAGAAGGACTTGGAACGCCTCGGAAAGCGTCTGTGATGTCGCCTGTAGCCGTAATCGTGGAATACTCATTATTAGGCGTTACAGTCGGATCAGCGTAGGATGTGCTTGAGTCTTCCCGTAAGGTTAGATTAACTCCACCATCTTCTGAGAACGTCCAGCCAGCACACTGAAAGACCTTGTTTGACCAATTCAATTCCTCAACAGAGACTTGAACCCGATCACCTGCTGTTATCCTCAAAGCAGATAAATTCGCTGGGAATGTAACGACCTTCTGCTGATCGCTTAACTGAATTAATTTGTGTGACAGTCTCTGAGCCATATAGCTTGAGTTAGTCATGGGATACTGAACTTCTTTTTCCAGTATTTCCCCGTTGTCTCTGGTAACAGCGTCAGCTAACTGAACCTTCGGAAACTCGCTTGACTTGTGATTCTGGGCTGGATCAATAAACAGACCTTTGATCGTGTTGAATCGGTCTGATCTTTCCAATGAAGTCTTGATTGAAATAGCGCCGATCAAGTCATCTTCAGTCAAGGTCTCGGTCGGAGCCTCATAGATCCCAGCGTGAACGATATACTTACCATTGGAGTAAACAAGGTTGCCGTTCATTGACGATAGGATCTTGTTTATATTCTTCTGGTGTGAGTCAGTCGCAAATACTACGCCGTTACAAGTAAACCTTGATTCCGTACCGCCAGGAACAGAGACCGATACATCACAACCGTCTGCCGCTGTAGATACAGAATCCCAATCAATCTTACCAACAGCTATACCCATCCCAAGATAGGTATCCGTGAGATAGTCAACAACGCATAAACTTGGGTTCGTTGAATAAGTTATATAGCTTGCATTAGTCGTATCTTGCCCTCGTGTCCCAACAGCCGCAAACTCTAACCGTGGGTCATAGATAGACTTGCCTTGAACCAATGCTTTTACATTTGAAGGCGCAAATTTTTCCCAAGTCTCCGCTGAGTCTTCGTTCAAGACCCACTTCATCGCCAGATAAGCAATGCCATCGCCACGATGAGCGGACGTGTAGTTAGCAAACGGGCCTGTCAATAAAACGTCTGCTGTTTGAGACGCTTCACCTAAATGCTTTTTAATTACGCAAATGGTGTTTGAGTTCTTAGGCCCAAAAGTCCCAGCAGTAACATTACCGCCAGCATCAGATCCGCCGTTTATCTGCGAATCCGTAATCACAACGTCATCCATGTGGATGTCGGTAATGTCGTTTAATTCATGCCCTGCTAGAACAATGGTCTGGTAAAGGTCAGAGTTATCGGTGCCTGATAACCCGATAAAAGAAATCGGGCCTGATACCAATGCTTCGCCGTAGATTATCTTCTGTGGTTCTGTCGTTGATTTAACTGTTCTCTGTCTGGAAGCGTCAGTGTCAACAGTCGGCATTTCTACTTCAAAAAGACTCATTGCCTGTTTAGCAATTAAAGTCCCACCAACAACAACAGCAGCACCAATCGCTACAGCCGCTCCAGCACCAAGAGTTGCCGCAGCAGCCGCCCCAGCGACAAGCTCAAAAGCAAAAAAACCAATTTTTAGTAACGCTATACCTATTGCTTGTGGCATAAATCCCAACCCGATAAGATATGTTGCTCAGGAACCCTAGCGAATCCCGACTTAACTAGACAAACTGCTGTATTGCCCAGCTTGATACCCATAAGCTGGCTGTCAGGCGTTTTTACTATAACTGGCGAACCATCTGATAAAGATCTAATGTCTTCCGTAGGCTCGCCTAAAACGCTTGCAGCTGTGTCTTCCAAGTCGCCAAAATCCTTAATGATAGATTCAGCGTCTTCCTCAGAATTATAGTGGAAATCGGCAAGATAGTCTTTGCCTGTTAATTCTTTTACGATGAAACCAGCGAACTGACAGCAATCTACAGAGCCATAATCAAAGTCTTTCTTTTCCCATTTATTCAACGCTTGATAGACTTGCAAGATCATTAGCGCATGTATTGAGGTTGACGATCTTCAGGGCCTCTTGGCGTACCCACTCCACCTGAACTACCAGTTGATTTAGCGCCCCAATCAATCTTAGCGCCTTCAATCTTGTGCATGTGACTAAAGAACAAATCACCAGCAGACTTTTCCTGTTGAGCTACATTGGTATACATCAAATTCAAAGACTTGTTGAACCGACTCAATTCAGATTCAGCGATTAACTGGATGGCATCACCGCCATCGGCACCGACTGACATGTTCATTTGATCCATGAACCCTGCCCAGATCTGGGTAGGATCGGAAATTAAAACATCGTCAGTATCAAGAACGCCAAGGTAAACCGTGACAGGATGTAGATAGTAGTCTTCGGTTAAAGCCACGCCTGATATCGTTGCGTCTAATCCGCTTAAAGTGAGCGTAATAGCGTAAGGACTAACATCAAGACCTTCCTCAACCTGTGAGATAGACCCTAAGTCACCAACACCCAGCCAATCTTGACCACCCCAAGTATATGTTCCCAATGAGTTGTGAACGTAAACCGTACCAGACGGGAACTCTAACTTGGCAAAAGACACAATCGCAACGTGCTGCTGTGCTAAAGCTGTCGCTACATTAGCTGGGAATCCTCGGCTCATGCTAGAACATCCTCTATGGCCTCAACGGTAAAATTTGAAACTATCCCTGGCTGCGTATCCCAAGATGTCGCGCTAGAAAGCATAAAAACTCCAAAAATTGGCTGTAGATAATCAATTGCATCAGCTCCATTTAAAAGTGATGTTGGCTTTCTGATCGGGGGCGCAATCGGTATAGAGACTGTATTAGATCCTGTTGAATTACAATCATCAGTGACCATGTGAAGCTCATTGTTAAACGCGATGTAATCACCCGCTTTAAGATATCCTGTCTGCGAAGCGGTTGCTCCACTAGCTACTAAGGTAGAGCCTGTTTGTCCTGCGCTGTTTACAACTAAGGTGTCAGCCGGATTGCTAGGCGCTATGCCTCTTTTCACAGCGGAATGATCATGCAAATACATTCTGTGCTGCTGCCCGTTCATCTTCGCCAGAAACCCCTGCATTATCGCTCTGTCATTGCCAGAGAGATTATTAAACCGCATAGATATCTTCCAGAGAGAACCTTTCCTTGATGCAGTCTGAACAGAGTTAGTCAACGGGCTTTGAAACGTCCGAGTGTTCGTCACCAGCTCAAACGTGCTAGATGATGGCGTTATGCTTGGGAACATATATACAGTCATTACCCGAATCTCCGGCGGCGCATCAGATCTTGTATGCTAAGTATAGTTTGTTGCGAAGTCTGCTGCATTGCTGCCCTGATCTTCATATCTACATCAGCACCAGCGCCTGTTGCGTCTATGTTGTTGACCACGGTAATACCGCCACCTTGGCCCTTAGTGTGATCAACAACCGTCTCATTCGGATGAAGAATAGCTGGGAAGCCGCCCTTGCCATCCATGCCGCCGGACCTTCCACCTGTGCCGGTAAAACCACCGCCGTCAAAGCTCTGAGCCTTGATCTGAGCGACTTGCCCCATACCAGCAGCAATAACACCACCGGCCATAACGTAGTTCAGAGGCGGCGGATAGCTCTTGTAGGCTACGGTTGCAGCAGTAGAAGTATTCATTATAGCATTAGCGATATTGAACGCTTTGCTGATTGCAAACAGGCGCTTGTTGTTCTTTGCTATACCGTTGAATTGATTACCAAGTTCGCCCAAAACATGCTCGGTCTGTTCTGTAGCAGACAGCTTGTTAAATGACTCTAGTCTCTTAGCGCCTTCAATAGAAGCTCTTTGCAAGAAGTTCATGCCTTCTAATTCGTCTGTCACACCTTGATCTAATAAGGCTTTCTTCTTCTCGTTGAAGTCCTCAATGACCTGCAACTGCATGTCTCTGAACGTCTGTTCATTGATAACGCCCAGTGCTAGATTTTCTACAAGAATCAGGTTTTGATTAACCATAGACTGTTCTAGTGCTTGCTCTTCAGTCAACAAAGATTGACGTAAGCTCTCTAATTTACCCTTAGCACTCTCTACCTTCTGCGCCTCTTCTTGTGCAGTTTGAAAGTCTTTAAGCCTCTGTATTGCGTTATCAAATGCTTTTTTCTGCTCGGTATCTAATCCTTTTACTAAATCGTTAGCTAACAACAGCTCTATATTACTTTTCCCTAAAGCATCCGCTTGTGCGACTACGCCATTGACGTAGTTTTCAGCAGACAAAGCTTGCGCTCTAAGAGCCGCCGCATCTTCATCTCGCAATGCCTTCGCATCACGCAAGCCTTGGTTAACTTCTTGTAAGCGGAAAATTTCTTTTATTTGTTGAGCACTGTAACCCTTGCGAGCAAGTTGTAGTGCTTGCAGAGTCTTCAAACCGAAGACTAGCTGGGTATTCTCGTCTATTAAAGATTGAACATGCTCATCTACAGTTCGCTTTAACTCGTCTGCTTTATCTTTTGCCTCGGTATCAGCTTTAGATTTAGCTTCTGTTGCCGTTGCGTTGCCAAATAACACTTCTCTTAAAGTTTCTAGAACTATTCCGGCTTCTTGAGACGCAACTTTAAATTCTTGTATTCTTAAATTAGCTTTTAAGAACTCTTCTGCTTGCTCGGCAGTTTGCATTCTGGAGTCTGATATGCTTTGCATCAATTCTGCAATGCTATCTATTGTTGCGCCGGTTCCCTTGTTATAACTCTTTTGAGCTTCTACTACTTTCTTAAGATCTTCTCTTGCCACACCATACTTTCTGGATAAAACAGTAAGCTCATCTATCACTACGTTTGTTTCAGTGCCAAGAGTAGATGGTATTAAGTTGCTTAACTCATCTTTGAATCCGGTAACCGCGCCTTTAGCGTTTTTCATTGCATTAACAAGCTCAATCTGCAATGTAGCTTTTGCTAAACTCTCGCTTTTCTTAGTTAGTTCATCAAACTTATCAGTAAGTAACGCAACTCCAGAAACAAAATCTATCTTTAAGAATTCCGCAGTAGCCTCTGCTGACTTCTTAATTTCCTCTAAGGCATCCTTAGAGCTAAACACTTTAGGCATGAAGTAAGTACCAAGAGCGGCACCTACAGCCAATACAGCACCGATCAAAGCGCCGTTCTGACCGAATAGAGAAGCAACCTGGGAACCCTGCTGACCGAAGATGAGAAGCGCGTTCTGACCCATTTGAAGCTGAACCGCAACGTCCTGTACCTGATGGCCTAACTGGCCCATACCGCCTCGCATCAAGCGCAATCCGCCTTTCGCAGTGCCGGCGGCAGCAGAACCTTGCTTCCTAAATTCTTTAGTAGCTTGCTGAGTAGCTATAACAGAATCTAACTGTTCTTGAGTAGCACCCATCATCTTTAGGCGATAGATCTCAAGCTCGTCAGAGGTCATATCAACCGTGGCGGCTTCATCTCTGTAGGCGTTGTTAGTGCGGTTTACTGCGTCAGCAATTCTTTTAGTTGCGGCTTCTTGTAGTTCAGCTTCTTTGCGACCACGAATTGCAGCTTCTGTAGCCCTGTTGTGAACATCAATCTTATCATGAAGATTATTAATGGCCTCAAACTCAGCGTCAGAAGCACTAAGAGTTGCTGCCTTGAGGAGGTCAAGTTCTCTGGCGTTTTTACCTAAAGCAAGGACTTGCTTGTCTAAGCTCTCTACAAGCTTGTCAACAGCGTGAGCACGGAAGGCTTCTGTGGTTTTCTTAGCGCGTTCAGCATTACGAGCGTAGGACTGAAATCCTACCTTCGTATTATCATCTATTGATATTCTTGCTAGGACTGTTTCTTTTGTTGTCGCCATCCATCTTCTCTCTTTTCACTTTAAAGAAAGTCCACCAATGATCAAACTCGGCCACAGTCATGTCTAAGATTGTCGCTAGGGGCTGACCAAGTCGCTCGGCTAACTCGTACATGTAGTATAGCTGAGTTGGGTTGCCTTGGTCAGTTATAAGTTTTTTTCTCGGTCTTCCTCCGATTCAGAACCAGCGGTTAGCGCAAACGTAGCAAGTCTAGTCACTATGTCTGGGTCAACCTTCTTTCTCAGCGCAACCTTATCCTCAAGCCCGAAGACAGGATCTCCGTTCTCGTCAACAAGGCCAAAGATCACCGCATAGATAAGATAATCAGTGTTATCACTATCTGCGCGACGAAGCATTTTGGCCTTATCGTCAAGGGTAAGGTTCTTTGCGAAAAGACTAACCTCCCATTCTGGGACCTCAATCTTCCGCAAATCCTTGCTGTTAAAGTGTGCTAATGCGTTCTCAATTAGCCTCGGCATGTTATACCGTATCGGCTGTTAGAGCGCCAGTACCTTGAACAGAGATAGAAGCTTCTACCATTCCGTCAAAGCTTGCAGTTCTAGAAACGCCCGTCACTAGGGCTGTGCCAGAGTAAAAAGTAGCACCAGTAGCCCCGCCTTCTGGGTATAATCCAAGCGTTACACTCGCCCCGATTGTTAAAGCTCCCTGTCCTGTCGCATCGGTTTCGTCCCAAAAACAATCTAATGATCCAGAGAAACTGGACAAAGTGATTGCATGAGTTCGTGACGTATCCGTCATTTTGGTTGTTTCAACGGTATCCGCTGATTCTTCTATAGAAAATGATTTAACTTCGGCTACTGTAGCGCTACCGACTTTAACAATCCCATCGCGTCCGATATGACTTGCCATTATTCAGACTCCTTATCTGATTTAGTTTGAGGCTCAACAACTTCTGTAGGCTCTAAAGCCTTCTTGGGTTTTGCCTTGCCTTTCTTTTCCTGTGTCCAACCGAGGTTGATCATAGATTCTACTTTTGACGGATGAGCATCTACTTCAGATGAGCCGTCTGGACTATATAGCTTCATAGTATATCACCTATAATGCGGTTTCAGGAGCATTAGTTGCTGTGCGATATTGTATAACATAATTCATCGTAACAATACCAACAGGCTGCTCGCCTTCACCGTTATAATTTATATCAGTGCCAGCTAAATAGCTATTTTGAGCCAAGCCATTTAAGGTCTTGTCGCCGGCCATAGCAATTTCAACTTCCTTGCAAACGTCATCAATCACATCGTCGTAATCAGAGACGTTCTTTACATACCCTTCTATTGACAGGCTAAGGCTTCTAGTTAGAGAACCTATTGGCCCCATAGAGTCAATGTCAGAGCTTTCAGAGACGCTGTAAACCAACAGGGCTGGAAGTACATCATCGCTCAGAGAATAGACTCTTGACTGAAATACATTGCTACCAGTAGTTGCTAGTCCTGTTACCGTAGTTGCTACTTGCTCTCTTATTCTCTGCCTTACATGATCAGTCATTACTGTTCCTCAAGAACTACTGCGACCATTCCAGTGTTGTCTGGCTGAAGGCTTACTATTTTATACGTTGCGGCATTCTTTATCGTGTTGCCGCTTAGGTCTGTAATCGCAGCAAAGGCTAGTTGATCGCCAAATGCTCCGTCCCTTAAATCCTTGGCTTTACCTTGCACGATTGGCTGACTGCCGTTGAACGAAACGGTGTCGCCAGGAATCTCATAATACTCTTGGTCTAAAATAACCTTGATAGTAACTGGTGATCCACCTGTCGGCGTATAGGTGCATGAAACGCCATGACCTATTACGTCCAGATAACCATCAAAGTCTGAATCAAATTCTAAGCTCATCGCTTGGCGACTTTCTCAACTGCCTTCTTAGATAAAGGCTTTGGGTCCATCTTAATCTCTTCAGCATGGCCTGAGCTGATGAACTGTCGGGCTTCTGCTGTAGATAAAACAACCATATCCCCTGCGTTTCGCGGCACACCGTGAACGTGGCAAGGCATCTTAATTACTAATTCCATAATAATCCCCATAAGATCGGGGGGCCGAAACCCCCCTTTCTCATTAGCTTGCAATGATGTCTTTGATTACTGAGAAAGACTCAGGATATCTAAGAGCAACGTCTAAGTCTTGGAAGAACGCGAGTCGCGTACCGCCAGAAGTAGACAAGCTGGATTGGTCAACAACAACGTCAACACCTGACCAGAAACCAATCATGATCTGGCTGAAATCGCCGTAGACCATTGCTGACAGGTTAGAGCCAGTGCCTTTAGTCAAGTCAGAAGGAACCACGGTGCTAGAAGCAACATTAGTACCCAAGATTGACTGGTTGGCATCCATGATGAAGTTGCCTTCAACGCCGTTTGCTTGTCTTGCCGTAGTCCGTAAAGCCGCGATGACTTTAGGGTTGGTCAAGAAAGCAGAGCTATTGATGATGGCATTGTCTTCTTCAACAGCTTTCATCATCTCAACTACTTTAGCGTAGGTGATTGCAGCACCATTGGCGCCCATAGCAACTACGTTAGTAGAGCCGTTAGCAATGATCCCAGATGGCCCATTAGTAGCACCGCCTTCAATAGCAGCATCATCAATTCTTCGTGCGAAGGTGTTGATAATGTCGTTACGGAGGACTTGTTCTACTGAGGGGTCTGACTGCTGCATGAGTCGCCGCGATACGTCAACATAAGCTGCCAGCGTTTTTGGGGACATCGTCACCTGAGCGAACGTAGCTGCACCTTCACTAGGCGCTGAACCTTCAGCAACGAATGCTGAGTTGGTTACAGAAGCACTGAGCTTAGGAATAGCAACATCACCTTTCAGGCCTTGCATGATGCGAGCACCCAAAGAAGCTACAGTCAAACGACCATACAATGCTTCAATGAATTGATCAGCAAGATGATCAGTACCAACCAAGAAACCACCGGCAGAAGTCGGAGATTTAGTCTGGTCGCGCTGACCCCAATTGATGTTAGCAGGAACGTAGAAACCACGGGCTTCTTTGCCAGAACGGTGTGCGATCTCATCAGAGATTTCACGCTCGTAACCAGCTTCGCGCCAGTCGCCAGATGAAGCAGCTTTGATAGCTCGGATTAAGCTATATTCACGCTGTTCGCTCTTGGCTACGTCAACGACAGCAGCAGGAGTTTCTAACGGACGATCATTTCGGACAGCTTCAAGAAGCTCTCCTTTGAATTGATCAACGGATACACCACGTTCAATAGCTTTGTCGGCTAAATCACGCTGATTATGATGCTTACCCAAAGAAATGATTTCACCGACATTGGCTAACGCTTCTGCCTTGGCTGAATCACTTACTTGGCGAACATCTACTTTTACTTCTTCAGTCATAGTAGTCACCTTATTAGTGTTTAAAGTTTTTTCGGTGGATCGTCCAACGCCAACAAACTTAGAGGGGTCAGCAGGGACAGCGACAATTGATGCTTCCATCGGTGTCCAACTAGCCCTGTAGTACTCCTTTCCTTCGCCGTCTTTAGAACGAACCATTCTGTTAATGCTGTAACCGACACTAATGTTTTGCTTAATGCCTGTTCTAACATCCTCAAAAACCTCTTGAGCCAAGGCTGAATTGCCAAATTCAACCAACGCAACGGTACGCCGCTGCGCCTCATCAAGGTAAAATGACCGCACAACCCCGATCTGTTCATCCATCTTATGGTTGTTCAGAAGCGGTGCGCGACCAGAAGCCATAAATTCCATATCTATGTCTTCTTTATTATGGCCCAAAACCTCTAAGCCAAAATCTCGTTCAACTGGTGTTTCTGATGAAACGCCAATTCGGACAATACGCTTTTGCTCGTCAATAGCTCCGCGAGAAAGGTCAATTGTCCTATAAATTACTTTGTCAGATACCATATCACGGGCCATAGCCTGATATTCTTCGTCATCTAATTCTGCTGAACGCTCTTCTTCAGAATCTTCAATGATATCTTCAACAGTGTCTTCGGCAGCTTCTATCTCGGCTTTCCTAAATTCAACGATAAAGCTGTCTTCGGTTTCTTCAACCCCTACAACATGTCTTTCCATTTGTATCACCTCTTGTTCTGGCTCAATAGTATCATCTTTGTCAATAGATTCAGACCATCTTTCGTCTTTTTTCATCTGGTTGACAAGCTTCTTAGACCATGAAAAACCGGCATCTCCACCCCATAATGCCCAAGCTATTCGCCCGTTTGATGGATATCCTTTCTCTCCAGGCCTAAAGCCTTGTGCCTTCTTGTCCACTTCATGCCGAGAAAAGAACGAATACATCCTCTTTACCGTAGAATCTGACAGATCTTTGGCGTTAACAATGTCTCTGGCTCTAGCGATACCAACTTCAGTACCACCGCGACCGAACTCGCTACGCCAATCCAAGCCTTTTCGGGCCTCTGACTTCATTCCGCTATTCGGGGTCGGCATTTTCCCTTCCTTCAACTTCTGCTTCTGTCGGTAGCTTAATACCAAAAGGTTGGAAGGCTGTCTTTATTCCATACTGTTCAGCAAGCTTCTGTTCTCGTTCGTGCTGCTCAAATAGCTCTTCAACATCACGCCCGTAGTTAGCCTCAATGTCTTGATACGTCACGATACCGTTCTGAAGGCCAGCAATGTTGGCTTGCATTTCTTTCTGCGGATCTACCCAACCCCAACTGCGAGGAATGTAAGATACACCTTCGGCAAACTTGTCGTACTTTGTGATAGGAAGGTTGATTGAACGAGTCATGGCGTTCTTCAGCCAGCTTCTGAATACCGGCTCAATAAAGTGCTCAACCATGAACTTCTGAAGTATCCTGTATTGATCCCTATCCTCTAAACTACCCGCTCGTAGAGACGAATAGTTCACACTAGACAGGTCATTTGAGATTGAGTGATAACTAATGTTTAAACCTGAAGCAATACTTCTCAGGATAGCAGTAGAAAAGCTCTCAAACGCTGTCGTAGGATGGGCAGGGTCAAATGCCTTAAAGTCCATTCCGGCAGGGAGCTGCTCAAACGTAGCCGGTTCCGCAGACATGATAGGCGTGTATTCGTCCTGCATTTCATCGCCAACGTATCCATCGCCGGCAGGACTGGTAAAGAAGCCCATCTTTGCCGAGGAAACCCTAGCAGCAGTGATCTCAGCCTCATAATACCCATTCAGCATCTTGATATTGCCCATCACAGGCGCTACAAACGGATAACCACGGGTCTGTTCAGGTCTTTGACGTACAAAGGCGTGAATCACTTCTTCTGCTGGGACTCTAATTGTCTCATTGCTCTGCTGAAGCCCTAAATCGTTTGGATGGTTCTTATATAAGTGATACGCGACAGGTTTTCGCTTGTCGTTGATCTCAACACCCATGACAACCTTGTTGCCGTTAGTGTAGATCTCGTTTTTAGTGTCGTTGAGGTGATCTGCTTCCAGAAATTCAATCTTATAGCCAAATTCGCTTGTAGGATCTGTGATCTGACGAATTAAGACCTCACCATCACGGGCTAGAGCCTCAATAAACATCCTTTGACAGTCAATCATGGACATCTGACCGTCCACAGTGCAGTTACCCTTCTTAGACCACTTCTTCCACGCCATCTCAATCGTTGAGTTAGCAACAGAATCCAAGGTGCCGTCAGAGTCTCTAGACTTAGCATTGACCCTAATGCCGTTATGACCGACTACGTTTGACGTTAGAAGGTTTAGATATCTGGCTACATAAGCGTCATTTCGTGATAGCTCACGGCTTCTGTTCCGCAAAGTGACCAGTGCTTGCCTTAGTTCCTGATCTGCGGAAGCTGAAGAACTAAAAAAGTCGGAGAATAACCGACCGCCTTGAGCGCCTTTAAACGATCTTTGCATCTTGATCTGTTTGCGGATCTCTTTTCGTTTAAAAGGGTTCCAAGCCATTAAAATCTTACTCCAATTAAATTGCCAGACGGCTTCTTGTTTCTGATTCTAGCCTTTTTGACTTCTTCGTTGTATTCGGCTCGGTATCTGTCTCTAACCATGAACAATTCTTCTATGGTCATTCTAGATAGGCTTCTGCCAGCGATTGTGAATGAGCTTTGATCCACAGTTGCTCTATTCTCAATAACAGCTTGGATAGAGTCTAAGACTTTCTTAGCGTGGGTTCTTACATCGGCATTGCTGTCGGCATAGTTCACCACAAGTGTTGTTATGCCGTTATCAACAGCAACTCGTTGTGAATCAGAGGTTCTAGTTATAAACGCGTACCACTTGTACGAATGTGCTGTATAATTCTCAGTGACTGTAGAGCTGACCTCTACTACATACGCCGTGCTGGTTTCTGAAGCCGTAACAGTAAACTTATGACTACCGCCGCCACCAGTGTCGCAATGAAATTCATACGTTAAAGCGTACTGGTCTGTCGGATAATCCGTAACAAGGTCAGGACGTTGCCAAACCCATCTATCACCGACAACCAAGGTTTCTGGTTCTTGGCTTGGGTAATTACTAGCATCAAATAGGTTTGCCATTTCACCGCCATGCGTTCGTATAGTTTTGTCTAGGCCTTCGCTGCACTGGCCTTCTTCTAGTTACAGGCTGGACCTCTGGCTCTTCAGGAACCTCTGGTCTTTCAGATCTTGCCTGAATTTTATCCGCAATGCTATTGACAGATACGTTGATTATACTATAAGCGGCTAGAGAGTAAACATAACAATCTAAAGCCTCATTACGATTTCTTATCTTCTGAAAGACTCTCTTTTTAAACCCTCTGACAAGTTTCGTTATTATCTTCTCAGCCGTAAGCTGCCGGAAGTATTCTTCGTTCAACGTATCAGAGAAGTTTATGTATCCTGGGCCAGCTTCGTCAATTCTAAGACGCGCAAAGACAAGGTCTTTAATCGTATCAACACCGATAGGAAATAGGCGACACTTTACCACATTATTCCTTGATGGCTTACCGGCAATCGCTCTACCTTCTCCGCCCACACCCTTTATCGCAAAGACTCTGCGAGCAAAGTTCCTGTGACAGTACTGATAGACGCTGTTCGTAAAGTGACCGCCAGAGTCTATCGCCGTAGCTCTAACGCCAAGCATCCTGCCGTCTTCTGTCTCAAACGTCCTAGCTAACTGAGAGTCTAAGGCTGACCACAGTTGAGGCGTTGACGGATCTCCAGGCAAGATCTCATGATCCAAGACGAACGATTCCTCATCGCGGCCCCATCCAACAAAGGTCAATTCTAATCTGTCATCCTGCACGTCTGCTCCAACAGTTATGATGACCACTTCGTTAGGGACCTTGTCGTATGATTCTCTACGTTGGAACAAGTTCATCTCATCAATAGTGACACCAGCATCCACCCAAGGCTCGGCTAAGTAAGTATTGGTCCATACTTTAAGCTGCTCAGGGTTCTTCTTGACCGACAGGAACTCACGAACACCGTCAGCAAGTGCTGTCCAAGGAGAATACAGTCCAGATATCTTGAACCCAGCGATACCCTTGAACTCTCCTGACGCTTCCCATTGTCCGTTGCGAACAGACCATCTCCTATCTGCATCGGACCATAACCCACCGCACTCTTCGCACATATAACCAGCAGTGTCAGGGTCGCTATCAACCCATCTCACGTTGGCCCAGATCAGGGTCTGAGTATGATCACAATGCTTGCACGGGACATAGTACTGTCTCTTATCGGACTTCTCGTAAGCATCCTCAATCCTAGACACGTCTTTGATCGTCGGAGTGCTGACCGCAATGACCTTAGAGTTGTGGAAGGTAGAGGTTCTCTTGCGAGCCAGCGATAGAGGATCACCCTCACTTCCTGCTGAAGCTGGGAATCGGTCAACCTCATCTGCGAGTATTATTCTGATCGGCCTACTAGCAAGACCAGCCGGTGAGTTAGCACCGACCAGAGAAAGACTGCCGCCAGGATAGATCTTGTGCAAAGTCGTATTGTTAGAGTCTCTCGCCCGTGGATCCTTTACCTTGCCAAACAGACAGGGAGTCGCCCTAAGTAGGCCGTTAGCAATACGATCCTTTGAGAACGACTGAGCCATAGACTCTGTAGGCTGTAGCATCAGAATCGGGCAGGGATCATGGTCAATGTGATAGCCAATGATATTCAGCAATGCCTCTGACTTGCCTAACTGAGCGCCAGCCATTACAACGACTTCTTTTATATTGTAGTCAGAACAGGCATCCATAATGCCTCTCTGGTACTCAGCCCGAGACGTTCGCCACGTTCCAGCCTCTGCGCTAGTCTGAGAGTCTAGTCGCCTTTGACGGTCTGCCCACTCGCTTACGCTTAGGCGGGGCGGTGGCTTCAGTGTCTTCATCACCTCCCGCAGATGGTCCTTTAGGCTTGCTAGTCCTCGCCGCTGAAACTTTTGGG
>Ga0206127_1001843_pt1 | contig 22195 bp, 19 predicted proteins | sample Helgoland_Spring_6_FD_148646 | JGI IMG/M metagenome (GOLD analysis project Ga0206127, IMG submission 148646) | Pelagic subsurface seawater microbial communities from Kabeltonne, Helgoland, North Sea - Helgoland_Spring_Bloom_20160419_1 | ecosystem: Environmental > Aquatic > Marine > Epipelagic ...
GGTAAATGCTGGACGAACTTGGAGTTCTTGGTACAATCAACCCACGGCCCAACTTTATCACGTTGCTACAGATGGGGACTTTCCTTATATGGTGTATGGAGGTCAGCAGGAAAGTGGAGCTATTGGCATTGCGAGCAGAGGAGATGGGGGTCAAATTAGTTTTAGAGAATTTATGGGTATTGGTGCTGATGAGTATGCATACGTAGCTCCAGATCCTAAAGATCCCAATATCATTTACGGGGGTCGCGTCACCCGATTCAATAAATTGACGGGTCAATCTCAAAGTATCACACCTGAGACTGTGCGTTCAGGAGATTATCGATTTGTAAGGACTCTACCATTGATGTTTCATCCCGCGGACGACAATGTACTTTTGTTTGCCACCAATGTATTGTGGCAAACCACAAATGAAGGTCAAAGTTGGGAAGTTATCAGTCCTGATTTGACTTACGAACGACCTGAAGTCCCTGCCAGTGTGGGTATTTACAAGACCAAAGAGATGGAAAAGATGGCCCGCAGAGGGGTTATTTATTCACTCGGCCCGTCTCCATTGACAGCCCATATAATTTGGGCAGGCACTGATGACGGTCGCGTCCACTTAACTAAGGATGGCGGTATAAACTGGCAGGACGTCACGCCTCCTCAAATCTCATCATGGGATAAAGTTACTCAAATAGACGCCAGTTATTTTGATGAAAACACAGCTTACATTGCCATTAATGCCATAAGAAAAGATGATATGGCGCCTTATATTTATAAAACGCTCGATGCGGGTAAAAGCTGGAAATTAGTTACCGAGGGCCTTCCTTCAAACGGTCCAGTCAATGTAGTTAGGGCTGATCCAAAGCAAAAGGGTTTGTTATTTGCAGGAACCGAGAGAGCTGTTTATTTTTCTAATGATGAGGGAGCTCATTGGCAATCACTTCGTAATAACATGCCTGCCACCTCTATTAGGGACTTGGTAATTCATGAGGATGATCTCGTGGTAGGTACCCATGGCCGTTCTATCTGGATTTTAGATAATATAGCGCCCTTACGGGAAATGATAAAAATGCAAAAGGAGTCTGTTTACTTATTTACGCCTTCCTTAGCGACCCGAGTGAGGGACAATATGTTTCATGACACCCCGCTGCCACCTGAGGAGCCCACTGGACAAAACCCTCCCGATGGTGCTATTTTAGATTATCATCTTGCGGTAGATGCAAGTTCAGTAAAACTAGAGGTGCTGCATCAAGAGGGAAAGGTTATAAGAAGTTATGCTAGCGATGATTTACCGTTAAATGTGGATACTACTACCCAACGCCATCCAACCTATTGGATGCGGCCGGTTGAAGAATTGGGAACGAGCGCTGGCCATCATCGTTTTACATGGGATTTAAAATATGCGCCACCTAAGGGCGCCGAGGCTTCCTATTCTATCGCTGCTGTTCATAACAGTACACCCAGTGGTCCATTCGGTCCTATGGTTAACCCAGGACGTTATCGTGTCCGTCTTACGGTTGATGGTGAGGTTACCGAAAAACCTTTGGTCTTGCGTATGGATCCTCGGGTGTCAATCAGTGCAGCGGCATTACAGTCTCAGCATAACTTGAGCATGGCATGTTATCAGGCCTATCATGAATTACAACAAATGTCGGAAACTATTGTCACACAAAATAAACCATCCTTGGCTGCTTTAGCTTTGTTAGGTACGGGCAGCCCACGTGATCAGGATGTATTGTATGGTAGCATTCGTGCAGTTTCTCCAGAAAAAGAAACTATTATCGGTCTTCAGAATAAATTAATTTATATGATGAATGTACTGCAATCGGCAGATGTTAATCCAACATCACAAGCACAAAATGGGGTTAAAGATTTATTAGATGCAGCAGTAATTTTGAAAGCTAGGTGGAAAAAAGGATATTGATCGTTGATGAAAGTGATGAAACGAGTCCTTTTTTTTAAGAAGAGTATTAATGATTTTAGCCTAAGTGATAGAATCCACTTGGTTCATAATATGTAAGCCAATTATGGTAATTACATTATTCTTGCTCGGACATTTCAATATTACATATTATTTCAATACCCGGAGTTACCGATCTTGAAGCGCCAGATACGCTAAAATCGTTTCGATCAACCCTCCCCATGACCTGAAATCCTACTTTATTGAGTTTATCTCGGGTTTTGGTTGAGCCTATGTGACTTGCGGATAAAATTACTCCCTTGGTGTTACCTCTCATGGTTAAATCACTCACTACTTTGTAGGTGTTCTCACTTGATTTGATAAACGTTTTACTTGTAAAGCTGATCGTCGGATGATTTTCCATATCAAAAAATCAATAGTTTTCAAGTGCTTATCGCGACCTTCAGCACCGGTGCTAATACTACTAACTTGAGCTTTGAAGCTCACTCTCGCGCCCGAAAAATCTACAGGTAATCCACCTTCCACTTTCGCTTCAAATTCCATGAATCTCCCATTGACAAATGAGATGCTAGAATGCTTAGCATTAAACATGATACTGGAGTGCCTGGGATCTATTTTCCAGATTTGAGCATGAGCACTAATGCTCAAAAAGAGGATCAATAGCAATGTGTATAATTGGATTTTCATTTCGTCTTTTTTTTATGTGATTTGTGAGGTAGACTGTTTATTCTATTTATTTCTGATTTTTTTAGATTCTTCGCATACCTACCTTCATAAAGTGGGTCTTAAAACTCTCTAATACCTTTAAGTCTCTCCTTGGCTTGTATTTCCTGGTATTTTGATAGAAAATCATTAATATTTGATCTATCAAGAAAGGTTTAGAATCAAATTTCTAGCTAGACTGATTGTTTTGAGCGAGCAAAAACATTAGTAGTCCCTGGCACAACGAAATCCTGTGTGGTTAGATCCTGAATCTTTGCTGGTACTCATTCGCCTTGAAACGCGATAACCACTGCAGTAGCTTTCATTACAAAGAAAGGAACCCCCACGGATAATGTGTTTAGGGGCATAAGGCTCTCTGGGATCGTTGTATTGATTGGAACCATTGGGATTGTTTATGATGCCTTTACTTTTATCAATAGCATAGCTGGTGACATCATATCTATCTTGACACCATTCCCACACATTTCCAGCCATATCAAAAAGACCAAAAGGATTGGATGGGAATGATTTTATAGGTGCGGTCCCACCATAGCCATCTTGAATAAGATTTTTATAAGGAAAAATACCTTGCCAAAAGTTGGCTTTATCTGTAGCATTTTCGATTGGATCATTCCCCCATGGATATTTGTCCATTGTTCCCCCTGAGGCTGCCCATTCCCATTCGGCTTCGGTAGGCAGTCGCTTGCCGGCCCAAGAGGCATAGGCTTGGGCATCTTCGTAAGCGACATGAACTACGGGATGATCCATTCTCCCTTCAATTGTGCTTCCTGGACCTTCAGGTTGTCGCCAATGGGCATCGATGGTCCAATGCCACCATTGTGAGTAATCCATGAGGTCAACCGGACTGCTTGTTTCTTTGAAAACCAAAGAACCTGCCCTCAATATATCATCGGCAGGTTTGGGAGTCCCCTCAGGTAATTGGACTTTGATCTCATCCCAATTGATGTCTTTTTCGGCTACGGTAACATATCCCGTAGCTGTGGTGAATTGATCGAATTCAGCATTGGATACTTCATGCAGATCCATATAAAAAGGAGCAATTGAGACTTTATGTAGGGGAAATTCATCTGGATAGGCTTGATCAGATCGACCTCCCATGGTAAAAGTACCCCCCGGAATGAGTATCATTTGGATCAATGGATCTGGATTCAGAGTTTTATTTTTAATCTTCGGTTGACAATTTTGTGTGGTAAGGGAAAGTGCCATTACCCAAAAGCTAAGCATTACTTTTTGTTTCATATTCAATGATATTGAAATAATTTTAAATAGACCATCTCCGATCTTTTTAATATATAAATAAAGAATTTTGGGTAGTCCGGAGGTAATGTTTATTCAATGAGTAAATAGGAATTCTTTTAACGCGAACATCTTTCTGATGAATTTTTATTTTCTCCTTTTAGCAGGCTTAGGATTCTTTTATGATGAGGATTCCAAATCCTTTCAATGCCATATTTATGGATTGAGATGGCTTATTTTTTTTGATAAATTGAAATATTACGCGGGTGATAGGGGTGTTTTACGGCAATTTTCTCTGCGGATGAGGTAATTATCATTAAATTTATTTCTAATGAAAGTTCAAAAACACTTTAATAACCTAGATGTGGTCATCAAATATGGTTTTTTGATGGTGATATTGGGTACCCTATTGGGATGTGAGGGCATCCCAAGTCATGACCCTTATAGGAAGTATAAAAGCATTGAAAAAGCTTTGTTATCAAAATTAATGTTGGCTAAAGATAGTACGGTAATACAACTCGAAGAGGGACATTTTATCTTTAAAAGTAGCCTCATTCTTGATAATAAAAAACACATTACCTTGCGCGGAAGAGGTATGAATAAAACCGTTTTATCCTTTAAAATACAGGAAAATGGAGCGGAAGGTCTGAAAATCACCAATAGTGAAAACATCATTCTTGAAGATTTTACCATTGAAGATGCGGTCGGGGATAATATCAAAGTAACGGATACTAAGGGGATCACTTTCAGGAGGATAAAGTCAGCATGGACCGGGGAGATTAGTAAAAAAAATGGTGCTTATGCTTTGTATCCTGTCATATGCGAAAATGTATTGATAGAAGCATGTGAAGTTTTAGGTGCCAGCGATGCCGGTATTTATGTGGGGCAGTCAAAAAATGTAATTATTAGAAATAATAAAGTTTATTGGAATGTGGCGGGAATAGAGAGTGAAAACTCTGAAAATGTATCCATCTATAATAACCAAGCTTATAACAATACGGGTGGTATCTTAGTTTTTGATCTCCCTGGTCTGACGCGCTATGGTCGAAAGATCAAGGTATATGACAATGAAGTGTACGACAATAATCTTTTTAATTTTGCTCCACCTGGAAATATAGTGGGTGCCGTTCCCTCTGGAACGGGCATCATGGTTTTGGCCACTCGAGAAGTGGAGATTAATAACAATAAATTAGAGAATAACAAAACTATTGAAGTAGCCGTGGTGAGCTATTCACTCATAGATACCATGAACGATCAAAAATCCCAAGAAAAGAGGGATCCAGGATCTAGCGCACAAATATTTGAAGAGGGGGCAAAAATGGATCTTGAATATGACCCATATCCAGGCGCTATTTATATACATGACAATACGTACGGAGAGGTTTCATGGCTTCCTAATCTGAGTAATGAGTTTGGTAAATTGTTTCTTTGGAAGTTTGGATTTGATCGACCGCAGATCATCTGGGATGGCATGGTGCCAGAAAATTATCTTTTATCGAATAATACCCTTAATCCGGATTATAAAATATGTATTCAAGAAGTAGGAGTAAAGACCGCCATTCTAGATGCAGCGAATGATTTTGAGGGTTTGGTGACCGATCCTGAGTCTTTTAATTGTGAAACATAGTGTGAGAAGAGGATTATTTTTTTTACTAAGTGTCTTAATGGTGAAAGCGTGTAAACCTAAAAATGAGGCATCTAACATAGTCTTCGAAGAAGAAATTTTAGATAGAGTAGACAATGGACACTTAGGCCATAAAAATTTGTCAGACTATGGGTTTTTCACAGGATTTTTGGTTGACTTGGTACCTGCCAAAAATGTACATCCTTATGAACTAAATACGCCTTTATTTAGTGATTATGCTCAAAAGAAAAGATTCATTTATCTTCCAGAAAGCAGTTTCATTGAATACCATCCTACCGAAGTGTTTGATTTCCCAGTGGGTACGGTCTTGATTAAAAATTTCTACTACGACAACGTACAGTTGATCAATCAAAAGGGGCGAATCATTGAGACCAGGTTGCTGATTAAAAAGGCCAGCGAATGGCTTGCCTTACCCTACATTTGGAATAGTGAGCAGACGGATGCTATTTTAGAAATCACCGGTGGGGTACAGGAAATTTCCTTATTGGGTAAAAAACCAATCCATTATCAAATCCCCAATATGGGTCAATGTAAAGGCTGCCACCAAAGAAATGGAATCTTACAACCTATTGGTCCCACAGCTAGGCAGCTCAATAGAAACCATTTGGATGACGGGGAAGATTCTATAAATCAGCTGCGAAGATTAAGTCGCTTAGGTCTATTAAATGTCTCAGAAAAAGAGGTCTTCCCAAAGCTCTCAGCATGGAATGATCCAAAGACCGGAAGTTTAGATGAACGAGCGCGGGCCTATTTGGAGATGAACTGTGCTCATTGTCACCGAAAAGAGGGACCCGCCAAAAACTCAGGCCTATATTTGATGTCCTCGAGCAATGGTAGGCATGCATTGGGTATCATGAAGGCCCCCGTGGCCGCTGGAAGTGGATCAGGTCAACTGGCCTTTGATATTGTCCCGGGCCAACCCGAAGCATCCATTTTATTGTATCGAATGAATTCAACGGAACCAGCAGTAATGATGCCTGAATTGGGACGAAAAATGATTCATAAAGAAGGCGTCGCTTTGATTCGGTCATGGATCGTCAGTCTAGAATGAGTAGATTATAGGAGGATAAAACAAGGAAATATTGTGGACGTTTGATATTTTTTGTGCAAATTAAATTTTGAGAAGTATCTTAACCGTTAATTTCTGCTGATTCCTTACTTAGAATAAGGAATTGATAAAGTAAAATAAATAATATGAGAACTGATAGATTGATGAAAAGATGGGCGACGCTCTGCTTACTTGTAATGACTCTGAACGCCTATGCTCAGCCAAATAATTCACTTTCCCCGACCGAGGAACAACAGGGTTGGACCTTACTATTTAACGGGACAGATTTTAAGGGTTGGCGACAATGCAATGGTACTGAAATGCCTGCTAATTGGGTCATTGAAGATGAGTCCATGAAGGTGCTTTTAGGATCAGGAAAAACTCCAGGAGAAGGTGCAGGGGGGGATATTTTATTTTTTGAAAAGAAGTACCAAAATTTTGAATTAATGATTGATTGGAAAGCAAGTAAATCGGCTAATTCTGGGATCTTTTATTATGTTCGTGAAACACCTGGTAATGCCATCTACTATGCTGCACCTGAAATTCAAGTCTTGGATAACCAAGATGCATTCGATAATAAAATAAGTAGTCATTTAGCAGGTTCTTTGTACGACATGCTTCCCGCAGATCCTTCAGCTGTTAATCCTGCAGGTCAATGGAATACTTGTTCTATAAAAGTAAATGAGGGGGATGTTTTGGTAAGTATGAATGGAATTCAAGTATTGTCTTATTCACATTGGACGCCAGAATGGGATGCGTTGGTTCAAAACAGTAAATTTAAAGATTTTAAGGGCTTTGTGGATGGCATTTCAAGAGAAGGTTATATTGGTTTACAAGATCATGGCTATCCTGTGTACTTTAGAAATATTAAAATTCGCGACTTGTAGTTTTAGCATGTCAAGATAACATAAAAGTTATTATAATTAAATAAAAGTATTGCTGAGGGATGAAAAATAAGTAGCTGTTTTTACTTATTTTTTTGAAGGAATCAAACCGATACAATGTTCTCTGAATTGTAATTCAAAGATCAAATTTCCTACTTGAGGCAAATGAAATCTGAACGGTGTTAAATAGAGGCATCCGTTAAATAAAGCTAAAAGTACGTGATGAAACTCAATATAAATTCTAAATACCCGTCTGTATCGGATTTAAGGAAAAGAACCGAGGTTAAAATCCCAAAATTTGCTTTTGAATACCTAGATGGGGGATGTAATGAGGACGTTAACCTTAACAAAAACAGATCGGACCTTCAGAAAATAGAATTGATGCCACATTACTTATCGAAGTTTGATCAAGCAGAGATGAAGACGACGTTGTTTGGTCACACCTATGATGCACCTTTTGGCATTGCCCCCATCGGATTACAAGGATTAATTTGGCCAAATGCGCCAGAAATTTTGGCTAGGGCAGCAGTCAATCACAACATTCCTTTTATTCTAAGTACCGTTAGTACGGCAAGTATTGAACGTATTGGTGAGATTACTGATGGAAAGGCGTGGTTTCAATTATATCACCCTACTCAAGAAGCGGTTAAAAGAGATTTATTAGAACGAGCGGCGGCGGTAGGTACTAATGTTTTGGTTATTTTAGCCGATGTCCCTAGTTTTGGGTTTAGGCCTCGAGATGTGCGCAATGGATTATCCATGCCCCCCAAAATGAATTTTAAAAACATTTTAGAGATTGTCAAGCATCCAGATTGGGCCATTCAAACTTTAATTTATGGGCAACCCAATTTTAAAAGTCTCCTTCCTTACATGCCTAAAAAATTAAATTTGAAAGGATTAGGAGCATTTATGGATGCTACTTTTTCGGGCCGTCTAAATGAAGGTCGAATTGCTGCCATCAGAGAACAATGGAAAGGTAAGTTGATTATTAAGGGAATTGTTAGTGAAGAAGACACCCTCAAGGTCATTAAATTGGGAGTGGATGGGGTCATCGTTTCTAATCACGGTGGTCGGCAGTTGGATGCGGGTCAATCATCCATTGTACCCATGATTCATTTGGTTAAAAAGTATCAGAAAGAGATCAAAATCATGGTTGACTCGGGTTTACGTGGGGGGCCAGATATTGCTCGAGCAATGGCCAGCGGTGCAGCCTTCACCTTTATGGGAAGAAGTTTCATGTATGGGGTGGGAGCCTTAGGTAAACAGGGGGGTGATCATAGCATTTCTTTGATTAAAAAAGAGTTACAGCAGGTGATGGAGCAGCTGTGCTGCCAAACTACTAATGATTTTAAGAATCACCTCATTTAAAGTTGAAAGTTTGTGTTAGCTGCTGCTACTAAGATAAAAACAGTCAATTCCCTTGTGATCATTTCGTTATCAATGTTATCCGCGGAGTCTTTTTACATATTGATTAAAGCAAAAAAAAGTCCTCAGTGAGGACTTTTTTTTAATAATTAAGCAAACATTTTAGTTCAACTGTGTACTCAAAGCTTCTACCGACATGAGTCTTTCTCTAGTTCTGCTGTACATTTCTAGTGCTTGATTGTAAGCAGTAGCATCTTTTCTCCATGAGCCCTCTCCAAACATTTCATTGTAAAGTTGCGCTTCTGTTTTTTCGGTGTCAGGATATTCTCCGAACTCGCCAAATTTATCAAATCCATTGCAAATAATATATTCATTGGTATTACCCCCAGACATCAACTGAAAAATACCTTGAATTCCCGAGTAATTATGTGCTTTCATAACCTTAGCTCCACGGTCAAGAAAATTATATACGGCCGCCTCATGACCAGGTTTGATAAATCTTCTCAAGACATACATATGCTTGAAAGTAGTAGTAGGGGTCCAATTATGAGAGTATTTAAGTGATCTTGACCATACTTTCCAGCCCGTTTGACTTTCTACAAATTGATCAACATTTTCAGCCCAATATTTTTGTTGAGCATTATCACCTTGTTGTTGATTATTAAAAAAGTCCCAGTCCTTATACCCCATCACTCTTTGGTATTTGCCTTGATTTTCACCATCCATATATTTGAAAGTAAAAATGGCAGTTTCTGCAGTATTATTAAATTTTTTGTTCTTTTTTTCTGCTGCTGCTTCAAATTGTTTGACCATTCCTTCTTTAGGCATGAGATCGTAACTCATCCAAATTTCAGGACTTTCTTGAGCTTGTGCCATCATATTTAATGCGATGATGGCCATAATAATTGATATTGCTTTTTTCATGTTGGTTTGATTTATAATTAAATAATAGATTTCTACGTAAGGTATTATTTTTTCGCAATTATTGCAAAGTGAGATTTTCAACTTAACAGGTCATTATAAGATTGGAGATAGAATGAGAGATGATAAAGTTTTTATTCAATTAGAGTTTGAGAGTTATTTTTCAACAAAAGTAAGCTGAGTAAAGAGATAGTCTCACTTTCACAAGAGGCAGTTAATACTGCTCATTTTTTTGCAGCTTTATTTATGCAACATATAAGATTAAAAGGGTGACGTTGAGCCGCTGGAGGTTATTTATCAAAACTTTTTAATGGATTGAAAAAAAGTGTTGGGGTCCTGTCAATATATTCTTGATACTGTGATAGATGCCCCCACTTTTCCTTCCCCCTAGCTTTCAATAAAGGGATACCACTGATATAAACGAGTAAAACATAGGTAAAAATAGGTGAAATTAGTGTTATTAATTGAAGGCCTGATAGAGAAGATAAAGAGCAAATGGCGATACCCACCCATAAGGTTATTTCACCTAAATAGTTGGGATGTTTTGAATAGGCCCAAAGTCCAGTTTTTATGAAATGACCTTGGTTCGCTTGATTTTTCCTAAAGTTACTTTTCTGATGGTCAGCTATGATCTCTATTGAAAAGCCTAAAAGAAATACAAGGAATCCCATGAGGAAAACTCCGTTTAAGACTACCCCGTTAGCAATTGCTGTGAGGGTACAGGCAGAACAAATAGTTACCCACATGCCTTGTAAAGTCCAAGTCATGAAAAATTGACTTGGTGATCGTTTGATCGATTGAAACCTTTTATCCTCTCCTGTGCTTTGAATTCTGGTAAACAAGAAAATACCCAGTCTCAAAGCCCAAATAATGACAAATAAGCCCAAAATCAGGCTACCTAAGTTGAATCCGGTCATCAAGTAGCTGGAATAGCTGATATATATAATTATAGTGAGGTACGTTATACTACCCGCGAGGTCATAAAACTTTTCTGTTTGAAAATAATAAGCGGGCACAAACAATATCCACTGAATTAAAAAGGAGAGGAAGACAGCGTTTATGACTAAATCAATGGCGGTCAACCACGCCAATCCAAAAGCTAAAGTAAATGCGATGAGTGAGAAAAATAGATGAGATAGATTTTTTTTCATTTTGTAGGGATGCTAGGTAGCAATGCGTTACATTGAGCGCATAGTCATTTAAAATAATAAATAGTAAAATAAAAATAAGATCAGATAAATAGCTAAGTAAAAACGATAATGATTTCGGGCCTTAATATACGCTTGATCCGCGGGCAAACTATTTGAAAACAAAGCAATTAGTTCTTTTTTGAAAATAGGTTTAATATTTATTTTCCAATCATCCGTTTCATATACTATTTTTCGAAACCTGCTTCTGAAATAAGTACTGGGTATGCCCCAAATTAATATGATTATCCAAATAGTATTTTGTTCAATCATTGCGTTAAACTAGTTTAATTAATCTTAGCAAAAATTATTAAATATTAAAATTGAAATAAATAAACGGTTGAATATTTTATTTTTCTATCTTTTTCAAGATGAAAAAAATTATCATCAAATCAATCCAACGACAAACTTATGAAATCAATCATGACTTTTTTAACATTGAGTATCCTGTGTTCATTGATCATCTTCTCATCTTGTGGCGATGATGAGGATTCAGTGGTTTCCAATGGAACGGAAACTATCGATGATGCTACTACTGACGATTGTACCACTGATGAAACATTGGATTTTGCCACACTTTTTTATGGAGCTGAGCGCGTGACTATTGTGGGTGATTTTGTAGAGATAAACACCTTAGACTTACCTGATCATACTTCTCCCTTTTATCCAGAGAGTGATCCTTTGTATGCGGCATACGCAGGGGATAATGCAGACTTTAACACCGTAATTACGGTAGGAAGATAAACTTTTGATCCTAAAATTTCTGAATAAAATTATATTTTGAAAATACCTATAAACCCAGCGGTAAAATCGGGATCAAAGTCCTCAACGTCTGGGGGAGCAATAGGGGTGGCCTTAAATGGAGTGATCATCTACAATCAGTACAACGGAGCCAATGAATTGCTCGATGATTTGGAATTCAATAATACCGACGAATTCAATGGACATCCAACACCCAATTCAGGAGGCTACCATTATCACAAAGAACCGTTGTGGTTAACTTCTTCAGATAAGTCGGCTTTGGTGGGATATCTATTGGATGGATTTCCTATCTACGGACCTGAAGATGGATCAGGGAGTTCGTTGACTACTGCGGACCTGGATGAGTATCACGGACACATCCATGCAACCGATGAATATCCTGATGAGATCTATCATTACCATTGTACTGATGATACTCCTTGGATCAACGGGGGTGAATATTATGGCACGCTGGGTACGGTTACGCAATAAAAACTCGGCCTTTTGAACACCTATGTGGTTGCTTTAGAGACGATGATTTTGAATCTAATGAGGAGGCATATTATGAGATGGATATGTGCCCTTTTTTTATTAATTATTGCTTTTCGAGCATCTTTTTCATAAAATCAGTCTCCTCTTTTGAATAAGGGGTTCCGTTTGCCCGAAAAATATCATGATGCCAAACATCAGGTTCCCCTGTGAAATTAATAATCCAACTTCTCCATGGATATTTTGTTTGGGTCTTTCCATCAACCAATCCCCAATTAATGGCACCTATCTTTTCTTTTTTGAACAAAGGGAGGAGTGTTTCGAAATTGTTGCCTACGCCACGGGCTAGGTATTCGGTACAAAAAAGGGGGCGATTGTATTTTTTTAATTCACTGATTTTTTCTGCTACTTTTTCTAGGCTACCGTCATAGGCATGAAAAGAAATAACATCTGAATGTTCAACCATGAATTGATCGATGGCAGATAGTTTTTCAAAAGTCCCCCATTGGGAGCTATTTCCTTTCCAAAGACCACTGGTAAGAGGTTGAGAGGGATTGACCTCTCTGGCCCAGCTAAAAACTTTTTTGAGCAATGCGAGTGAGTATGCTTTTTTGTTATTCACTTCAAGTGAACCACGACCTTTTCCTTTAGCCACATTATCAGGTTCATTATATAGGTCCCACATGATTACGCGCTCATCATCGGTAAAAGTAGTAATGATCCCTTTGATATAAGTTTCTAATTCATCATGCCTATTTAGGTCTCCTAGTATGGCTGCTCCAGGAGCTTGAACCCAACCTGAATTATGGAGGTGAGGTATAGGTGCCGGTTGTTTTCCAAGTTTTGGTACAGGATGCCATACATCATCGAGCAAAACAAAAATAGTTTTGAGTTCATAGCGATCGGCAATACTCAAATAAACATTCAATCGATCTATAAAGCCATTTGAATCTTGCTCCCAGAGAAGATTATGTAGATAGACACGATGAACATTCATACCTAAATCTGCAGACCATTTTAATTCTCTTTCGATAGTATTTTCATCAAAAGTTTCTGCTTGCCAAAATTCAAGTTGATTAATGGCAGTACTTGGATTGAAATTGGCGCCCACCCGCCATGGCTGTGCATCATACCAAACCCAGGCCTTGGCTAAAGGCCATTGTTGTGCCCTCACACTAAAGAAAATAAGTATAAAGAGTCCAATAAATAAAAGTTTCATCAAGTATTGAGGGAGCATGATTTTCTTAATCATCACCAAGATAAATCATTCTCTAGATGAAATCAAAAATGCGAAAGATCCAAATTATATAAATCTCATGTGCAGAAATATCTGATTTCAGATTTTAATTAACAGTGTAGTTGATTGAACTCTTTTTTTTACTATCCCAAAGGCAAATGTTTTTTTTATTTCAACAGAATTATTTTTTTACCTATTTAATAAATTAAATTAATTCTCTTTTGATTTTCATTAATAATAATTCCTTGTTTTAAAATTCCAGATGTACCGCATTAAGCCATACTTTTTAATCATTTCTTTTTATTTAACCCTTTTTAATCTCGCTTGGAGTGAAACGCTCAATATAGATATTGAAGAAGTATTTACAATGCAGATCACTGCGGAAGAAGTAACTAGCGGTACAACTGCCAATGATAAAATATTGAATTTGACTTTTATCAGTAGTGCTCCAACGAAAGATTTTGTTCCATCAGACGTCAAAGTATTCAATGGTAAAATTTGGGGAGCTAAAAGGGTAAATAGTACGACTTATACAGCCAAGTTCAAGGCTATTGACGAAGGATTGGCTAAAATCAACATTCCAGCGGGAAAATTTACTAATGGCCGAGGAGATAAAAATAGTGCATCCTCAGAATTTATTTGGACTTATGATGCCACACCACCCCAAATGAGCATCGAGATAATACAGATCAATCAGCTGGTCAAGAATATAAAGATTTTCATAAATAAAGAAGGAAAAGGTGATTCCGAGGCTTTGCCTTCTGATGATGAGATATTAAGATTGCAATTCACAAGTAGCGAAATAATTACAGGTTTTGTGGCATCAGATGTAGTTGTAAATGGAGGTTTACTTAGTGAATTTAAGGGGATTGAAATGAATTATTCGGCCATTTTCACTCCGTCAGAGCCTGGGCCGAAGGATTTCGAATTAGCTGTGGGTTCTTTTGCTGATGCCGCAGGAAATGACAATGAGGTTGTATCATTCAGCTTGACCTACATTCCCCCGATAGGTTCTGAGTATGGAGGAGGGGTAATTACCTATGTATTTGCCCCAAATGATGCAGGATATGTAACCGGAGAAGTGTATGGTTTGATTGCGGCAAAATCCGATCAAAGCACACTGTCAGGTGCTCCTTGGTATAATGGCGTTTTCAATAATACAGGAGCTACTGGAACAGCCGTAGGTAAAGATCGTGGAAATACTTAATTAATTGTGTTTGAACAAGGTAAAGTAACAAATGAATTCCTTTCTGCAGCTAGGTTGTGTGCAGACTATGTGGTGACTGAAGATGCCGAGACCTTTGATGATTGGTTTTTACTAAGTAGGGACGAGTTAAACAAATTGTACCTCAATAAGGAAATGATTGGGGGCTTTGAAGGTGATGGCTATTGGAGTTCTATTAAAGAAGATCAGCAGGGGGCTTGGAAACAAAGCTTTTACAATGGCTATCAAAATTATGGGAATAAAGAGGAGTGAGAGATCTCAGGGAGCTGCGAGTGGTTACTACGGAAAACACGTCCGTGCAATTATAACCTTTTAGGTAACCTAATAAATATTTAAATTAATTAAGAAGTCTCGATTGGTTAAATGAATCTTCCTATTTGAGTGTTGAATCAGATAAGATTTATTCAGTTTGGTTTCAGTAATCGTAATGACTTGCGTAAAAGGCATCTATTTTAAGGGCAAAACCTCTTTAAAGATGATTTATTCATTGAGTGGACCAAGGTTAGGATTCTTATCAGGAAAGTTAAATATACCCTTCTTGAAAACTACTGAACCCATTACCTTTGAATCACCAGAGTCACAACAAAAGGTCAAAAAATATGAGGGGACACAATAGGTTTGAGATGAAGCAGTACTCGGGGTTGTGTTTCATTATTTGAGTGCCTAAAACAGATACCTTGCGCAAGAGATATGCTCAATTATTTTATAAACGCCCAGGCTAAATTTTTCTGATGAGAATAAATCAAACGATTTGAACCATTGACCCTAAATTAAAAGGATTTTTCTTCCTCTAGATGCTGTTATGGCTCATCCAAAATTCATTTTTATTTGCAGCTAGTCCACAATGATAAAAAGTGATGTTTTATATTTGACTAATTATGCTATGCCATCATGTCTAATCTTCAGGAAAAAAAAGGAAAATTTGGGGTGACACCTGTTTTTTTAACGGCATTGTCTACCATTTTAGGTGCCGTCATGTTCTTGCGTTTTGGTTACTCCGTAGGTAATGTTGGGTTTATAGGTACCGTTGGCATCATCTTATTGGGCCATCTCATCACCATTCCTACGGCCATGGCGATAGCTGAAATAGCCACTAATCAAAAAGTAGAAGGAGGAGGAGAATACTATATTATCTCTCGTTCCTTTGGTATCAACATCGGTGCGGCAATTGGGTTGACTTTATATCTATCGCAAGCCATCAGTATCGCTTTTTACGCCATTGCATTTTCAGAGGCCTTTGATGGAGTCATTGAATGGCTTAATGATATGTATCATATTTTTATTTGGGATAAAAGATTCATCAGTGCTCCATTGGTTTTGATATTGAGTATAGTCATGTTGAGTAAAGGGGCACAATTAGGTATCAAAATTTTATACCCGGTAGTAGCAATTCTGGTAGTTTCCTTACTTTTTTTATTTTTGGGAGATACAAATTATATGTCTGAGAATGAGAATTTTGATTTTTTTAAAACCATTCAGAATCCAGATTCTTTTTTTATTGTTTTTGCAATTATTTTCCCTGCTTTTACAGGGATGACCGCGGGTGTTGGGCTGTCGGGAGATCTTTTGGATCCCAAAAAAGCCATTCCGTTAGGGTCATTAATGGCGACCTTTACGGGTATGTTAATCTATTTATTTATTGCTTATAAGTTGACCATTTCGGCGTCTCCGGAAGACTTGGCATCTGATCAACTGATCATGGGGAAGATTGCATTATGGGGACCGATCATTGCTCTAGGACTAGCTGCAGCAACATTTTCGAGTGCCTTAGGCTCAATTATGGTAGCTCCAAGAACCTTGCAAGCTTTGGCTTCAGATGAAATTATCCCCAACAGAAAGATCAATGCGCTTTTATCAAAAGAAACGAAAAAAGGAGAGCCTTTTAACGCTACGGTAATTACGATCATGATTGCCTTGTTTTTTTTGCTGGTTGGAGATATTAATATGGTTGCTCAAATCATATCCATGTTTTTTATGGTTACCTACGGTGCGATTTGTTCCATTTCTTTTTTGCAGCATTTTGCGGCAGATCCCTCCTATCGTCCGGCTTTCAAGTCCCGTTGGTATGTTTCTTTATTAGGTGCAGTGCTTTGTTTTTATATGATGTTTAAAATGAGTGCAATGTATGCATTTAGTGCTCTTTTGATCATGGTACTGATCTATGTGGGAATCACTTATTTCAGTCCCAATAAACAAGGGATGGTGAAGATATTTCAAGGAGTTATTTATCAATTAAGTCGCCAACTCCAGGTTTTTTTACAAAAGGCCGATAAAGAGGATGTCAATACTTGGCGACCCTCTCTAATTTGTATCTCAGATGATTCATTTAAGCGTACAGCGGCCTTTGAATTGATGCGATGGATATCTCATAGATATGGTTTTGGAACCTATCTTCACTATATCAAGGGTTACGTATCGCGTGAAACCAATAAACAGGCCCATGAGATGCTTGATAGGCTCATAGAAAAGGCAGAGATATCTAAAAGTAATATGTATTTGGATACGATCATCAGCCCATCCTACACTACAGCGATTGCTCAGTCTATTCAATTGCCTAGTGTATCCGGAAAAGAATCTAACATGTTCATGTTTGAGTACTCTAAAACTTTGGGTCCTTGTACTGACCTCATCATGGACAATATGCCATTGGTCAGTGCTACTGATTTTGATATTTGTGTTTTGGCAAGTACTGAGAAGGGATTTGGGTATCATAATGAGATTCATATATGGATTACCCAAGGAGATTTTGATAATGCATCACTGATGATACTTATGTCTTTTGTAATCATGGGCCATCGAGACTGGCAAGGGGCAGAGATAAAAATATTTGCGATACACCCAAAAGATGAACTGGCCAATCAACGGGAAAAGTTATTGGATCAAATAAAAGAAGGCAGGTTGCCTATTTCGCCCAATAACGTAGAGTTGATTGAGAAAGATCAAGAAACCAATAGTAGAGTCATCATAAATAAAAGGTCTGTCAGTGCTGATTTAACTATTATCGGATTTAATAGTGAGGCCGTTAAACAACTTAGAGCTGAAGTCTTTGAAGGATATCACGATTTAGGGAATATTTTATTTGTCAACTCATCCAAAGAAAAAGAACTCTTATAAACTAGATGACCCAGAAGAATCCAATGATCTGTTCACTTTTCATTTAAATTAAATCTTCTTAAAACATTAACTTCCATTTTTTATAAAAAAGCACCTCTATGAAATATTTTTATTTGTTTACATTAATCCCAGTTTTATTGCTTATTGTCAATTGCTCAGACCATAAAAAAAGTACAGAGCTCCATTTGACAGCTATAGTAAATCCTTTCTTCACCCAGGATAACCAGCCCATTGATTTCGCATCGATCACAGCTGATCACGTAAGTGAGGCGGTAGTGACTATCGAGAAAATGACCAATGAAGCACTGGCAAAAATAATTGCTATCAAAGAGGAAGATAGAAATTTTGAAAATACGATGCAGGCTTATGATGGACTGTTTGCAAATTATGCAGCCATCGCTTCGCCTATCTATTTGATGGCGTATACGCATCCAGATTCAGCCGTCAGAAGCTATGCCCAAGAAGCGAATACTTCACTGAGTCAATATGGTAATGAGATCAGTTTGAATGAGGATTTATACCAAGCTATTAAGTCTTATTCGAGCCATGCCGATGACGATCAATTAAAAGGTTATCAAAGAAAATTCTTAACTGAAACTATCATTGAGTTTGAGCGAAATGGGTTTGCCTTGTCGAAAGCAAATCGAGATCAGTTAAAAATAATTAAAGATGAGCTGTCGGTGATCAGTGATCAATTTTCAGAAAATATTGCCGCTGAAGATGATTTTTTAGAAGTCGATGTAGCCGATATGGAAGGGTTACCCACTGATTATCAAGAAGCACACAAACAAGTGGATGGTACTTATAGAATAGACTTGTCTTATCCTTCTTATGGACCCTTTATGAAATACAGTAAGTCTGAAAGTGCACGTAAAGCACTTTTTATGAAGTATCAAAACAGGGCAGCCCCTGAGAATCTTGAGGTACTACAAAGTCTGTTAGAAAAAAGAAGTGAAATGGCTAATTTACTTGGATACGATAGTTATTCCGCTTACATCCTGGAAGATAGAATGGCTCAGGACCCATCGTCTGTTTGGGAATTTGAGGAAAACCTCAAGGAGGACTTACGGGCAAAAACACAGTTAGATGTTGCTGAATTAAAAGCGGCAAAAGAATCAAATGGGGGGAATTTAGATCAAGTAAAGTCTTGGGAGCGAAGCTATTATTTCAATTTGCTTCTCAAAGAAAAGTATGATCTTGATGTCGAGGAGGTGAAGCAATATTTTGCCTTGGATGATGTGATTAAGGGACTTTTTGATCTGACTAAAATGTTATTTGATCTTGAATATAAAGAAATCGCCCAACCTAGTGTGTGGCAGGAGGATGTGCGGATGTTTGAAGTGTATCAAGAAGGGAAGCTGAAAGGTATTTTCTATTTGGATTTACACCCCAGAGCCAATAAGTATAATCACGCGGCTTGCTTTGGCATCATCAATGGAAGGTCAACTCCAAAAGGATATCAGATTCCCATGGCGAGTTTAGTTTGTAATTTCCCAGATGCTACGAGCGAAAAACCAGCACTAATGCCACATGGGGAAGTCGAGACCTTTTTTCATGAATTTGGACATGTATTGCACCAAATGTTGACAACCACAGAATTGTATGCACAATCAGGTACCAATGTCGCACGTGATTTTGTTGAAGCCCCTTCGCAGATTTTTGAAAATTGGGCTTGGGATTATGATATTTTGAAAAGCTTTAGTAGACATTATGAGACAGGGGAAGTACTACCCAAGCCCTTATTTGACAAAATGCTCGCAGCCAAAAAAGTAGGCTCAGGTATGAGTGCCACTGGACAAGTATTTTTGGGTACTTATGATTTAACACTTCATGATCAATTTGATCCCAATTCAGGAAAAACGACGACAGATGTTTTGCGGAGCGTTCAAAATGAGGTCTTACCATATCCGTACATTGAAGGCACCTATTTTCAAAGTGCCTTTGGCCATTTGGACGGTTACGGATCCAGTTACTATGGTTATTTATGGTCACTGGTTTATGCTCAAGATATGTTTTCAGTTTTCACTGAAAATGGAATTTTAGATAAAACGACGGGGTTACGTTACAGAGATATTATTTTGGCGAAAGGCAGCTCTGAAAAAGCCATAGACTTGGTCAAGGAATTTTTGGGTAGAGCTCCTAACAATGAGGCGTTCTTGAAGGAGTTGGGATTAGAGGAAGATGAATAATCCCATCTTTAATAAAGGCAATAAAAACCACGCTCTTGCTAATACTACTTTTTTTTAGCTAAAATATTTCATAACTTATCTTTTAAATTGATAACAACAAAATTAGGTTCTAATGGTGGATCTAAAAGAAGCCTATGTCTGACGATGTTCATGTATATCTTACATGCGTATAATTCTAGGGAATGGGTTTGACATATAAACTCCTAAAATATTATTATGAAAACTTTTTTACTTTTCACGCTCTTTTTTATTTTCTCAAATATTGTCTACGCCCAAATTGATATGGCTCCTGATAGAGGGCGTGGAGAAGGCCCTTTTAATCAGCTTATCATTAGAGGGGCTACCCTGATCAATGGTAATGGAGCACCCCCTACTGGACCTGTAGATGTAACGGTTGAGGACAATAAAATTGTCAGTATTCAAAATGTGGGTTATCCAGGTCTTGACATCAAAGAGGACAGAAGACCAAAATTAAAAAAAGGAGGTAGAGAAATAGATGCACAGGGCATGTATTTACTTCCTGGATTCATCGAAATGCATGGTCACATTTCATCGCAGAGATCTGGAAAGGCAGATTATGTTTATAAGTTATGGATGGCCCATGGTATTACCACGATTCGTGATCCGTCATGCGGTCAGGGTTTAGATTGGGTATTGTCCGAAAAAGAGCGAAGTATAAAAAATGAGATTACGGCACCAAGAATATTAGCTTATACAAGTTTTGGCCAAGGGAAAAAAAATGGGATTAATAGTCCTCAAGAAGCCATAGACTGGGTGAGAAATAATGCAGCTAAAGGTGCTGATGGTATCAAGTTTTTTGGTTCAAGACCTGATATATTCAAAGCAGCGTTGCAGGAGAATAAAAAACTTGGGTTGAGATCGGCTTGCCACCATGCACAAATGGATGTTGCATTGATGAATGTACTGGAAACGGCTAGAAATGGTCTCACCACTATGGAGCATTGGTATGGGTTACCAGAGGCCCTTTTTGAAGATCGGACTGTACAGAATTATCCATTAGATTATAATTATATGAATGAGGGTGATCGATTTGAGGAGGCAGGAAAGCTGTGGAAGCAAGCCGCATTACCTCATTCAAAAAAATGGAATGAAGTAATGAATGAGCTCCTGTCCTTAGATTTCACTATTGACGCTACTTTTGTGCCCTACAGTATTTTCAGAGATGTACAACGAGGAAGCAGTCTACCTTGGCATAAAGACTACACGCGACCCGCGTTGCTGGACTTTTTTCTACCGGCAAGGGATTCCCATGCGGCGGCTTATTATGATTGGGGAACGGAAAAAGAAACTCAATGGAAGGAAAATTATAGGCTTTGGATGGCATTTGTAAACGAATATAAGAATAGGGGAGGTCGGGTCACTGCTGGAGCAGATTCAGGCTATATGTATAATTTATATGGTTTTGGTTATATCCAAGAATTGGAGTTGTTGAGAGAAGCCGGATTTCATCCAATGGAGGTCATTCAGTCGGCTACTTTAAACGCAGCAGAAGCTATTGGAATGAATGACCTGATAGGTACCATTGAGGTAGGAAAATTGGCAGATATGATTTTAATGGATCAAAACCCATTAAAAAACCTCAAGTATTTATATGGAACCGGAGATATTAAGCTGAATGAGACTAATGAGGTAGTCCGTGTCGGAGGAGTTAATTATACCATTAAGGATGGAATCATATATGATGCGAGACAACTACTTGAAGATGTGAAGAAAATCGTGGATGAAGAAAAGGAAGCAACGCCGAACTGGGAAAGCTTAATGATCCAATCTATTGATCGTTAACTAGGGCTTCTTAAAAAGTAAAAAGGTAGTGCGTCTTTAACAGCATCCAGAATTTGGGGTGCAATTGTTTTGAGAATTATGGAGTTGAGAAATTCTAATTTTATGTTTTGAGACAGGTAAACCACATTTTTTTGGATCTAGACAATCTGTTAATTTATTCGTGAGCAAAAATTGTTGGCCATTAAAGGACAGTCCATATTTCCCAATGGTATCCCCTTGGTATTCCACCTCGATGTTTAAGTTTTCTATACCCAGTTTATTTTCGGCAAGGGCGATGATCTCTAATAAGTCTTTAGGGGATAGTCTATGCTGATAGTCATTGGCTTCCCATAATTGAAAATTGACGGTATCTTCTTTCCTTACCTGACCACCACAATCTATAAAATGCTTGCTTAGCTTTCCTATTTCAGTGATATGGAAGTGACTGGGTAGAGATGCACCATTGGGCAATTGAAAATCAATTTTATCAATGGTCAAGAGGGATT
>Ga0206127_1001844_pt1 | contig 22195 bp, 18 predicted proteins | sample Helgoland_Spring_6_FD_148646 | JGI IMG/M metagenome (GOLD analysis project Ga0206127, IMG submission 148646) | Pelagic subsurface seawater microbial communities from Kabeltonne, Helgoland, North Sea - Helgoland_Spring_Bloom_20160419_1 | ecosystem: Environmental > Aquatic > Marine > Epipelagic ...
TATAATCCACGCCGACGTCACTCATCGCTCGGCGGGAAAAGCCCCTTGGCATTCGAACGAAAGGCCGCATAAATGAGTTGAGAGACCGGAACGTAACCGTGACAAGACCAGTGCGGCTCCAGCCTTACAAATACGACAGTCGAGTTTTCGTGGATGTCCAGCAGATCATCCCGCTCCCGGAGATGGCGGAATACCAGGTCCGAGTAACCGAGAAGAAGCGTAAGGAGCGAGAGGCGCGCTCGGACACCCGAGACTGGACCAGCTACGATATAATTCTCGGTGAACGTAAGATATCTGGGTTGCGCAAGCGGCATGCCATCTATCAAACGTTCCGCTACCTCGTCGAGCAAGGCGTCGCCCCGAAGAAGGTTGCAGAACACCTTGGGCGGTCTATTGATCGTGCTCTCGTTTCAGTCAATGGCAAAGTGAGTGCGAACGAATTCTATCTCCTTGCACAAGAAAAGCGGCAAAAGATGGGACGTAGTTTTGATCGCACCCGGTTTTTCTGTGGCGATGAGGAACTCCTCCACTTCGAGAATTGCACTTACGCTTTTATTAATCAGTGGGGCGGATCAAATTGGCTTCAGGCAATGAAAAACCTTCGTGACGCATTCCCTGATCAGAGAATCCAGTTCGCACCATCCGAATAGTAGCGACAACCGTTTGCCTCTTCGATGGGTTGACTTACGGCCCTTATATTTTGCTTAAGTGAATGTCCGGTTTGACGGACCGTACCGCAGCATAGTCTGTTGTGATTACATGTCTCCTTTGGACCGATATCGTGGGTTTTGGACAGCTCTTGGATGTCGTTTGTGCCGCACACCAGAGGGTCGTGGTAATATTGCTCGTTCCCGATCTCCATCATGTGCAGGATCACTTGCGCGTCCTTTGGGTCATTCTTATCCCAGCTGTTATTGAGGGCTTCGCGCGTACGCGCCAAAGCCACTGAGGACACCAGCTTCACCTCAAAGCCTGCGGTTGCCAGATGGTACGCCAAGGCACGGTGATAGTTGCCGGTCGCCTCAAAGGCTACACGAACTGGGCGTCCGTATTCCTTAAGTGCGGTGACGAGGCGGTTGAAGTCGGCGAGTTCGTTCAAAACAGTTGAGCGACGTCGCCGTTTCTTATCTGGAATAGCAATCAAAACTTCATGCCGGGCCTTGGCGATGTCGATGGCCACCAAAACAGGGGCATCTTGTGCAACAATCATCTTGGTCATAGTCGGTCTCCTTTACGGTGTGGTTTGTGCAAAACCACTGTAGGGACCCGAGACCCGGCTATGACCACCTGCTGCGCTATTTGAAGGCTGCGCAGGCGGTCATAGCCTCTCAATCAGCGTTATTCCGAAGGTGTTACGGCACTGAGTTCACCAGCATGACAATCCTCAAATGGGTTCAGGAGACAGGCATCGACTGGCACTATATCGCGCCAGGAAAGCCTCAGCAGAACGGCTTCATCGAAAGCTTCAACGGCAAATTACGGGACGAATGCCTCAATGAAACGCTTTTTGGCACATTAGGTGACGCACGCGAAACGCTCGAAGACTGGCAGGAGGATTACAATTGGCGCAGGCCACATTCAGCATTAGGCAACCTGACGCCAATGGAATTCTTGCAGCGAAAGACGATGGACAAAATGGCCGCCTAAGGTCACAGATTTAGCCCCAAGGACTCCGCGCAAAGCTGGAGGGAACTTGGGGCACAGGTCAAATGGTCAAGGGGAAGTCCTGGAAAGCTTTGTCACAAAGCGCCGAAATCGCAGAGCCGCATTGAAATTCCTTAGAAAAACGATGAAACGCCATGGTCGCCCACATATCTTCGTCACCGACAAGTTACGTTCCTACGGCGCGGCGATTAAGGAGATCGGCAACGCTGAACGGCAAGAAACCGGCCGCTGGCTCAACAATCGAGCCGAGAATTCGCACCAGTCATTTTGAAGGCGAGAACGGGCCATGCTTCGCTTTAGACGGATGCGAACCTTGCAAAAATTTGTCGCCGCCCACGCCTCAGTCCACAATCATTTCAACGCGGAGCGCCACCTTTACAGCCGATCAAATTTCAAGCTGAACCGCGCCGCCGCTCTGGCCGAGTGGCGCGGTCTCTGCGCAGCCTGATAGATTGAGGTTGCTGAAGAACAGAGACCGGTTCGCATTTGTCTGACAGTACCGGTCTATGGCACCGTTGGGTCAGGGCTGTGGGTTGCGCCCTGACGTATCGGCCAGATATTTTCCATAGGCCCAACCGGAAATGCCCTGCCATTGCAGCGCGCACCAAGGTTTGGAAAACCCTCTTTGCATTTGGCAATCCGCGACGGTGACGCCCACGGCCGTCGGGGGCAGCTCTGCGATAACGGCGTATTTTGTGCTGGGGCCTGATCTGACGTTCAGCTTTTGATCAAGCGGGTGGTTCACGACATGATACTGCCCAGCATATCTGGATTGGCTATGCCCGCCGGTACCACGGCGCAGATATTTCTCGAATGAATAGCCGCTGATGCAGCCATAGGTCACCGCACACCATCCAGAAGAAGAGCACGACCCAAGGTTCACCCCGTTTGCATTATAGGGCAGCTCTCCGACCACGGGGAAATTTTTGCCCCCCTCGGCACGCACAAAAAGCGTGTCATTGGTGCGGATACTTTGGACGGATGCGCCTGCGTTTAACGCAGGGCAGGACGTCCGAATGCCGCTCATTTGCGGGTTGGGTTGCGGCGCGGGTGGGGCCGGTTTAGGGGTTGGTTTCGGCGCTGCGGCAAGTTCAAGCACCTGTTTGCGCGCCTTGGCGCGGGCCGCGAACTGGCCATTGGAAAAGGCAAGGATATAGGTGTTATAGGCGCTGATCGTGTCTTGCTGCTTTGTCACTTCCCAGAATTCGCGGTCCGCAATATCAAACAGCAATTTTTTCGCATCGGCGGTTTTCGCGTGGTTTGGATAGCGCGCGATAAAGTCTTCTAACGCGCTGCGGGTCTGGCTTTGAACGGCGGCCAGATAGACGATCAAGGGGTCTTCTTGGCGGGGTTGCGGTGCTTCGGGTGCTAGAATGGTGGGCGGGGGCACATAGGCGGCATCCTGCGGGACAAGATACACCAGATCCTCTGGGGGTTGGATGCGGTACATCGGCTTTTGACGCCCGCCTGTCTTGTCTTTGACAACTTTGGTCACCCGTTGGAATAACGCGCCGACCTCAAGACCGGGTTGATCAAGCAGCTCAAGCAGTGCTTCGGTATAGGGGCTGTGCATGCCGGTGCCGTCATCTGCGGTATCGCCAGCCTGTGCTGCAAAGCTGACCAATGTGCCTGCTTCGCCGTCCAAAGACACAGGGGCCAGCCCGCGTGAAACCGCGCGGGTGCCGTTTTTGCGGGTCATCGTGTTGGCAAAGGGATTGTCGCGGCAGGCATCCAGCATGATCAAACCCAGCTTGCCTGCATTGCGCACGGTCGTCAGCACACTGTCCAGCGACAGGGCCTCGAACTGGGCGGTGGCCTCGCTCGTCATTTTGGCATCAATGGGAATAAGATAGTTGCGCCCGCCCATTTCGATGCCATGGCCCGCATAAAACACCACCGCCAGATCGGCGCGCAGGGCTTCTTCGGCAAAAGCGCCCAGTGCGACCCGGAAATCCTGCCCGCCTAGGTTTTCATGCAGGAACACGTCAAAGCCAAGCGTGGTTAATTTGGCGCTGATCGCTTTGGCGTCGTTTTGCGGATTGGGCAGGCGGGTGGCGTGCTGATAGTCGGAATTGCCGATCACCATGGCCACTCTGCGTTCTGCCAAGGCCGGATTTGCGCCTATAAAAATAATAATAATCAGGGCGATACGCAGCATATTTAATCCTCTCGGGTGAACAGGCCGGTCAGACCGGTCTGGCATTCACCTTGGCTAAGGGCCAAAGACAAACGGGTGTCTTGGGGGGCTGTTTTACTGTTCAACTCTCGCAGCAGGGCTTGCAGGTCAAGTGGCGGGCGGGTGCAAAAAACCGCCACCAGCTGATCTGCACCCACAGGTGGTGCCACCCGAAACCTGACGGGAAACCCCTGCGCGCCCACATCGACGTTCTGACTGTCGCGCAAGGGATGCAAATATTGCACGGCCCCATCCGAGGCGATGTTGAACAAGGTTAAAAACCCCATGTCGGGCCGGGGCGGGGCAAAGGTAAAGCCGACGATTTCGCCCACTCGGTGGGCGGTACTGCTTTGAGCGGTTTGAATATTAACATTTGCCACAGCGGGGCGCTTGGAGGCGCGGATGCTTTGCAAGGCGCGGGCACGGGCGATCATGCGGTCGGCATCGCCTTGGATCGTCGTGATCCGGTCGCCGGTGTGGTTCAACACATCCCAGCCAAAGGCATGTTGCTCAAAGGTTAACACCGCATTGCTTTGCACCGCGACAAAGCTGTTGTCGACCAAACCGGGCGGCACCGACCCGATAATGCGAATGGGCAATTTGCGACTTAGGTCTTGGGGCGCAGGGGGTGGTGCGATTGCGCCGATCGAAAAGGCTTGCGTGCTGTCGCCACGGGGCAGGATGCGGGGTTGCTGGGTTTGGTTCATGTGGTCAAACACACGGTCTTGCAAGAAACCGGACAGCTCGCTCCGGGTAACGATCCCATCTTGGTTAATATCTGCCGCGCCGTCCAAGGCTTGGGCAAAAAACCACGACAGCGCGCCATGTGCTTTACCGTCAAAACGTGTTTCCGTCACCAAACGGTCTTCGGACGCGGTGGCCAGAATTTGGGTCACATTTGGCAATTCATCGGTGTCGCCACCATCGACCAAAGGCTGGATTTCGGTCTCAATGGGATCAACTGGGATGTCCCACACACCGCCGCTTCTGGTCAGACCCATATGCGATGTTTTCACGTTCCGCGTGAGGCCAGCGGAATGACAGCTGTCCATGACCCAGATGATATTAAACGCAGGCGATTGGGATAGCAGCGCGTGCAACTGGTCATCGGATAACCGACCAATCCGGCTGTTTTGGGGATCAAATTCGTGAAACATGATCGTCTCGTCCAGCCCGTCCGAGGTTTCGTCGAACGGTTCGGAGACTTCTTTTTCTTGCCCGCCATGGCCGGAAAAGCTGACGATAATCGTATCACCGGCGGTGGCTTGGGCAGTCATTTCCTCCCATCTGGCCAAAAAGTTGGAGACTGTCGCCTGATCGTCGATCAACACGCGCCTGTCAGGCAGGTCAATGCCCGCACTGCGCATGGATTTTGCGATCAATTGTGCGTCATTTACCGCGCCTTCGAGGTCAGACAATTCGCCGGGGGGCGGCGGAAAGGGCTGGAAATGCAAATAGTCATCAACCCCCACCACCATCCCAAATTGCGCCGCAGCAACGGGCAGGGCGCAAAGACAGCTGACCACGGCGGCCAAGCAACTGGGAACCAACAGGTTATTCATGCAAAACCAGCTCGACCCGGCGTGCGATCTTGCGCCGTTCTTCGTCGGAATAGATCGTGTAATCAACCAAAACCGGCGGCTCGCTTTCGCCCTTTCCCGCGACGGCGATATAGGCCTGAACGCCTTTTTGCTCTAAGAACCGTTTGACCGTTTGCGCGCGGCGCAGCGACAGATCCAGATTTGACGCCTCGGATCCGATTTCATCAGTGTGGCCCACAACCGTCAGACGGTAGACGTTGTTTGAGCGCAGAAAACTGGCAAGGGTTTCGGCCTCGCGCCGTCCATCCCCGTCGATCTGGTCAGAGCCGAATGCGAAACGGATCGGCAGATATACTGTCTCGACCGACCCCGCGACGGCATCCGCGACCGCATAGGTTTCTTTCGGTGCATTGGCGTAAATATCCGCCTTGGGGGCCACGGCTGGATCGGCTTTGGGGGCGGTGCCGGCCTTTTCGATCTGAATGCCGCGCATAGCAGATTTCAACACACCCGATGCCTGCCCGCCGCGGGTGACACTGGATGACATACTGCCCGAAAGCATCATGTTCTCTTGGGCCAATTGGGAAATCCGCTTGGCCACAGGGACCAGCCGCCCATCAGGGGGGGTGAGCGTCGGATCGGTGATCGTGTCGAGTGCGGTGCCGTACATCTGTGCGGCTTGTGCGCGGTCTCCACGTTTGGCGGCCAGATCGCCACGCACGGCCTGAATGGCCCAATGCAGTGTAGGAGCTTGGGCCAATGTCTGCTCGGCTTGAGGCAGATCTCCTGCGCCCATCTGCCGTTGGGCAATCCCGGCCATGGCTGCGGATGCTTGGGCTAATGCAGCGCTTTCGGTGGGGCGATTACATCCAGCGGCTTTTATCTGGCTCACGGCATCCACGAGGGCGGGCAGGGTGCCCATACCGATCTGGTTTTTCAACTGTACCAAGGCGTCTTGGCAGGTGGCGGCAAAGCCACCTCCGGGCCAAAGCACCAAGGCAAGGGCGATGATCGAGGTTGGGGTCCGGTTCATTTTTCTGCCCCTATTTCAAGACGTTAAAGGTAACGTGATTGGTTGCACTTGCGCCATTGTCTTGGGCAACCTGTGCGGCGGCCTCGATCGAAATGCCGCGTGTCAGGGGCAGCGAACGCTCTTGAGAAAATCGCAGCACTTGTGCCTGATCCATGCGTTGTCCTGCCAGCCCGCCTTCGCGGCAAAAGGCCAGCATTGTCTCGCCCGTGCCGGGGCTGTCAAAGCGGATTTGCAGGCCTGACTGCTGGTAGGGGATGCGGCGTTGCTCTCCGGCCTCAAGAAACTGCGGCCCGAGTATCGCCTGGGGTAGCTCTTCGATGTTTTTAGCCTCTTCAACATAAAAGATCTGCAATTCGCAGCGCTTGTTTGCCCGCACATCGAATTCCAGAAGATCGTTGACATAAACCGTGGTCGCCGGAACCGATAGCGCAAGGGTCAGAGGGTCTTGGGGGCGGCTGGGGGTCGGGTCATAGGTCAGAGGTGCTGTTTCTGCCGCACTATAGGGGTTTTGCGATTTGGCCACCGCTTGGCCCACGGCCTGTTCCAGACTGGCGGCAAAGCTTTGCTCGGGTTGCGCTGCTGCGACTGCGCCGCCGTCATAGCGATAGGGGCGCAGGTCGGTCAGGCGGGGCAAGATTTCGGCGTAGTAGGTTTCGATCTCAGAGCGGTGTATTTTGGCCCCGCCGTCCAAGCGCCCCAACCAATCGGCCAGCACAACGGTCAAGCGCGGGTCACCCAAACGGCCCGCACGGGCGCGCAGGGTTTGCACATCCAGATGGAATTCGCGGGCAAGCCCGTTCAGGTCAATTGCGTTAAAATGCTGATCCGCCAGATAGGTAAAGATTTCCCCACCACCCACACTTGCAGGCGCAGCAAGGCTGGTCAGACGCCCTGTTGGGGATTTTTCGGTCGCGTTAAGCTGGGACAAAGCCCTGAGAAACGTCTGACTGTCGGTTTTGTAGATTTCGCTGAGTTTCCCATTCTCGACATACATGTCCAGCAAGACATTCATTTCATCGCGGCCATAGCGCTGCGATGACATCAAAACATCCCGCAGCTGGTCTTGTTTGGCGATCATGCCATTGGCATGGCAGTCAAAACAGGACCGGGCATTTTCGATCTCGACGCCTTTGCCGATGGGTTTGGTGCGGAACGACACAATAGAGGCAGGCCCCACCAACAAACGGTCCCCCTTGTTGGTAGACAAGTAATAGCCCTGCAGCCCATTGGCCAAAGAAAAGATCATCTCGCCGCCATCATGTTCAAAGGCTTCGGTGCCCGATGCGGTGCGCGACATGCCCTCTGGCCCGTCCGGGTGTAGCGTCAAGGATTGGCGCCCGCCATCCCCGGCAAAGTCATAGGATTTCCAGTAATACCTGCCTCGCGGCAGATCGAACCGTTCCAGCATCCGGTTGTGATCCGACACGCCCGATGCACCGGGCAGCATGGCGGCACGGATAACGCGGCGTGCTTGGATTTCGCGGTCGACGTCAAGGCCGATGCGCGTTTCCAGATCCTTAATCTGGGATGTCAGCCCCAAGAACATGTCGTAATAAGGGGCCTCTGATCCGAAATGGGTAAACCAATCCGCCCGCATGATCGGCACGGAGGCAGCGGTGGCCTGCGCGACAATTCCCAGCAAGGGATCGGTGCGCGGATCAATGCCATAAGGGTAGGTAACGGCCAGATCGTCCCACGCGGCTTGCGTGAAATCAGAGCGGCGCGCCGTATCGGTATAAACCCCGGTCGAGATTGCGTTCCAGATTTCTGGGGTCCAGCCATAGTCGCGCATGTCGACGCGCACAATCGTCCCTTCGGTTCCCTCCAGCGGGGTGACGGGCACGACGCGCGGCCCGGTCGAGACCGAGTTGACGAATTTGTTGAATGCCGCATGAAGATAGAAAACCGGGTTACGCTTGGCACCGGTCACGTCGCAATCAACGGCGGCCAACGGCGTGTTGGCAAAGCTAAAGTAGCGATAAAAGGCGCGGTCACGTTCGTCTATCGCGGAAATATCGGCCACAATTGCCAGCATGCGTTCATTGCGCGTGCCCCCCGCAAACAGTGGCATCTCGATATTGGCGTTCATTGCAGGGGCGGCCACGGCTGCCACGGTGATTGGGGTAGGTGCCGCAGCGCCAAGCCCGTCAATCCAGCGTTTGAGCACATCAACCTCTTGGGCGTTCATTTTCTGCCCCAAAGGCATGCGGTTCGATGCAATGGATTCGTACAATGGCGAGGCTTCGGCATTGCCGGGGATCACAATCCGTTTGTCAAACGGCATGTCCGCGATATCCCCCGTGGGAAAGACCGCGCCATAGGTTTTTCCCGGTGCGTGACAGGACCGGCAATAGGTTTCGATGACCTGATCCGCCTGTGCGGTCAGTTCCGGGCTGGCACCGCTGGGGCGCGATTCCGCGGGCGGGGTCACGGCGGCAACGGGGGTAGGCGATTGCGCCTCGCAATAGGCGTCAATGCGCGAGACAAGCGATTTCGCTTGGGTCAGATCAACCAGCCCGTCGCTCTCTTGGCTGCCGGCGACCGCATCGGTGGCAAGCCCCGTGTCGGCCTGTGCGATCTGAACCGGCGCGGTTCGCGCAAATTGCGACGCATCCACCGGTTCCCCCGTGAGATAGGCATACATCGCGGCACGATCAGATGCGTCCAGCTGGCGGGTCAAACGCGCAATCCGGCGCATGGATTTCGCCGCCATCGGTTTTCCGTTCAGCTTGCGCGCCTCGGTCATGGCACCAACGACAAAGGCTTCGGCCCCGAAAACCTTCAGCCGCTCGGCCGAGATATCGGGCGCAAAATCCCCCAATAATCCGACTTCGCCCTGATAGGCGCGCGAGGCGTCGATCTCATATTTGAACCCAAGGCTGGTATCGCGCGGCGTATGGCATTCGGCGCAATGGCCCACGGCCTCGACCAGATATTGCCCGCGCTGCATTTGCGGATCACTCATCGGGGTTAAATCGGCGCGCGCGCTCGTCCAGAAATCAAGGATTGTCTGGCTAAGATAGCTGATATTATGGTCTTTAGACGGCGTATCAGAGGGGGCAAGGGTCGCCAAATGCGCCCGCAGATCCAACACGTCTTCGGGGGTCATCCGCGCGTAAGAGCCAAAAGGAAACACCGCCCCAAAATAGGTCCGCCCCTCGGGAGAGACACCTTTGGTCACCGCATTCAGGAAATCGGCATTTGTCCACGCACCGATGCCGTGGGTTGGGTCTGCGGTGATATTAGGCGGGTAGAGATCCCCGAATTTGGTTTGAATGGCCTCACCTCCGGCCAAAATGGTATCGTCGCCGTCGACCCCATGGCAGGTGGCGCACCCTCCGGCGGCAAAGATCACGGCCCCGTTTGCCAGATCGGGTTGATAATCAGCATAGGCTGTTTGATCGTAAATTTCGGTCGCAGCAGCATGGAACGGCGCGAGGGCACTTGTCATAACTGCCGCTAGAAAAAGGGATTTCGGGCGCATCTTGGCCTCCTATCTAAACTCAAATTCTTCGAAATTGACCGAAGAGGGCGCTTTGCCTATGGCCTTCAGATCCTGGATAATTGATCGGCGCATTGGCGCGGGGCCGCAAAACCAAAAGCCGGTTTTGGGCATCTCAAGCTTTGTTGTCTCGACCAGCTTGGCCGCATCCATGCGCCCGTCCTCAGAGCTGACATGCAGATGCAGCCGGAACAGGTCACTGCGTGATTGGGCGGCTTGCAGACGCTCAAGACCGACAGCTTCTTGTGGTTTTCCAACGCAATAGACCAATGTGATGTTACGGGTGTTTTGCGCCGTCAGGCTGTCGGCAAAGGCCAGAAACGGGGTGATCCCGATGCCGCCCGCCAGCCAAAGCTGTGTTTCTTCGCCGCGCTGGTAGTCAAAATTGCCATAGCCGGCCTCGATCGACATCCGGTCCCCCACAGCAACCGCATCACGCAGGTGCGCGGTATAATCGCCAAGGGCGCGAATGGAAAACTGCAGGCTGCCATCCGCGCCGATCCGCGAAATCGTAAAGGGGTGCGGTTCGCGCAACCCCTTTTTAGCAAAGGAAATCACCGCAAAGCCGCCTGATCTAAGCTTGGCAAAGCCGCGCCCCTTTGGGGTCGCATCAATGATCGTGGCCGCGGCATGTTTTTCAACCCGCGAAATGGTGAATTTGCGGGGCCGAAAGGGGGCAAAAAACTGGGTATAGAGAAAGGAGCCAATGCCAATCACCGCAGCCAGATTCAGATATTGGGCCGCGACTGAATTTGCGTTGAACGGCACCGCAACAAAAAGCTGATGCAAGCTGAGTGCGATGAATACCACCCCCATCAGCCTATGGGCAATGCGCCAGATGTGATAGGGGATCAGATCGCGCCGCATGCGGGGCAGTTTCTTGATCCAGCTCAGCAGCAAAAGCGGTACCAGCACAAGGAACGCTATTTTGGCGATGTCGACGGCCGTCTTGGCAAGGCCCGAGGCCACGATCTGCCCCTCAAGGTCCATGCCGACAAATTTGTGAAACAACACCAGCGGCAACAGCGAGATGCCAATCCATTTATGCGCTTTGTAAAGTCGGTCCAAACCGCCCACCGCGCGTTCGACGAATTTTGGTCGGGTGGCCAAAAACAGTGCGGCCGCCATCAAGGAAAAGGCCGACGCCCCGGCACAAAGCGCCATCACGCTTTGGGTGTTGGAATTGCCCGCGCCAAGCACAATCAAAAGGGACGGGATCAGAACCGCCAATGTAAAAATTATCGTTGCAAAAATCAAAACCAGCCGCCCTCATTTCCGAATTTTAAATAGCGCATTCAAACCATCAAAATAGATGTCCGGCTTTCTCTTAGGATAACGAAGGGGGAGTATATCTCAAGCAGAATTCATTTTCCCCCGCTCCCAAAGGGCCTTGATCGGGTTTGGGCCGCGTTAATCAATCGGGGTCAAATGGTTGACGGATGGCCAGATTACTGGCGTACTAAGGGGCATCACATTTTTAAACATCCAACATTCAGACAGAAATAGCGAAGGATTATGCGTGTTTATAAATGAGCTAAAATATCGATTTCTTTCACTTTTGGCGGTTGCAACATTTTGCGTGGGCGTGGATGATGCACGGGCGGGCACATTGACCAAGGTCGGATCGCAGGCCTGCGATTACCTGTTTTCCGGCCCGATTGAGACCGGCGATGCCGCGCAGTTCGAAGGCATTGGCCGCACGTATAGCGGGGAAAAAATCTGCTTTGACAGTGAGGGCGGCAGCCTTTTGGAAGGTCAGCGGATTTTCGACCGGATTTGGGAATATCAGCTGGTCACCCGCGTAGAGGCGGGGCAGAAATGTCTGTCAGCCTGCGCGATTGCGTTTTTGGGCGGCAGCCTGACCCAAGGCACGGCAGTGATCCATTTTATGGACCGCAAGATTTCTCCGGGCGCGCAGCTGGGGTTTCACGCGCCATCGCTAGGGCTCGATACCCAAAACAGCTATAACAGTGCGCAGGTCAACAAGGCCTTCGAGATCGCGCTTTCTGCTGCCGAGGGTCTGTTTCGCATCAAGGCGACCGAGCTGCATAGCGTCGAGCCGATGTCGGATTTTCTTTATTACCAGATCCTGCGCACACGGCCGGATGACATGTATTACATTGATACAATTGGCCGGGCTGTAATGGCGAACATCCCTTTGCAAAACATTAGCTACCCCACAAAAGTGACCGAGCGGATGATCGGGAACATTTGCGATTCCGCCTATCTTTATCACGTGGAAGGGCTGGTTTCTGATCTGTCTATCGAGGCCCATTATCAGAAGACCCGCGAGGGTAATTACGGCGGACCCCGCGTCCTGTTGCAGCGAAAGGGCGACAGGTATCTGGGCGTTGTGCGGGATTATCAAACGGAGGCCAAGTTTTACGAGCGGGTTTGCAAGGTTGAGATCGACAGCGATGGCATGAGAAGCACGTATGATTTCCCCGAAGATAAATTCAACGTCTCTTTTGGTTTCCTGCAATCGGTTGAGGATGTTGCAGAATACGCCAACGTAGATTGGGCCCGCGAGTTTGGACCCGACAGCCTGAGAGTAAGCGTGCCGGCGTGGTACATGCTTGATCCTGAGGCGTCGATTGCATCATTGGAAAAAGGCGGCGTACAGCGGCGCGCCGCCGCCGTGAACGATACCAGCCGCGGGCAATGCGTTGTTTTCTCGGGCGGGCGCATGATCGACAGCGAGCCGTGCCAGCGGATCAAATCCGCCTTTGAGGGCGATGCGTCGCATGTTGTGTCGACATTCATCTGGCCCTCGGGCAGCAAAACTGTGGCAGAGGCGATCACGCGTCGCGGCATCCACAAGATTAACGGGGCCGAAACCACGATCAAGCGCGTTGCCGCAAACGACACCACCCATCCTTTTCATGCCAGCTTTATCGGCGAAATGCGCCGCAGCAGCGCCCAAAGCTTTGAGGCCGACTGCTGGACGAACCCGTCTTCTGGCAACATCTTTTGCTTTCAGCTCATGCGTTAAGGGCACTCACCGATAAAGGATCCACTATGCAGCTAATTCCCTCCCTAAAAAGGATCCTGTCCACCTTGGCCCTGATCGGGTTCGCCTCGGCTTGTTTTGCGGAACAAAGGGTCGCTTTGGTGATCGGCAATTCAGGCTATCAAACGATTGGGCGGCTGCAAAATGCGGGCAATGACGCCAGATTGATCTCCGACAGTCTGGGGCGCATGGGGTTTGATGTCTCTGTGCATCTTGACCTTGGCGAAGACGCGATGGGGGCTGCGATTGACGCCTTTGCCGAGGCGGCGCAATATGCCGATGTGGCGGCGGTGTATTTCGCCGGGCACGGTCTGCAAAAGGATGGCGAAAACTATTTGATGCCCACCGATGCCGTGCTGCGGTCCGAGGCCTCGATTGCCCGCGAGGGGATTTCATTGGCGTCGCTTCTTGAGGTCCTTGAGACTGTCCCGATCGGGTTGCTGTTTCTGGATGCATGCCGCAACAATCCTTTTGCCGAACAGGTTCTAAGCCAAGCGCGCGCCGAGGGGCGCAGTGCAGGGATCAGCCGGGGGTTGGCCGTGGTGCGCCCCTTAGGGGATACTTTGGTGACTTTTGCGACCTTGCCGAACACAACTGCATCTGACGGGGCGGGGCGCAATTCGCCGTTTGCAACCGCCTTGGCCCGCCACATACAAGTGCCCGATACCGAAGTGTCGGTCTTGATGAAACGCGTCACACGCGATGTGATGGAGGCCACCAACGGCGAACAACGCCCGCAACAGCTGTCTCAGATGCAATCGGAATTCTATTTTGCCCGCAGCGATACCGGCGCAGGTGAAACTGATGATTTGCGATCTTTGCTGACGGTTTATCCAAACCGGGTCACGGTCGATCAATCGGTCTCTATTGTCGCGGACCTGCCGCGCAGCTGCGTGCCCTTCTTTTTCAACTTATCGCCTGCCCGCAAACTGACCCCGATCCCGCGCCAGTTCTTTAAAGTGGTGGAAATGCAAAACGGGTTGTTCCGGTTCGAGATTTCACCCGTGGCCGACAATCGCCTGACGGTCGAGGCTTCAGATACCAAAGGCACCAACCGTTTGGGCTATTTCTGCGAACCCGCAGAAAAGATGGAGAATGACCAAATCGCGCAAACCTTGCGCGCTGTGATTTCCCAAATCGAAAGCGGGGTCGAGGACGGCATCGTCGCCCCCTTGGGCAGCGACATCCAGTTTCAGGCGCGTGGCTATATCATCGAATGACCGGCGGCGTGGGTTATGGGCCGGTAAAGGGGCGCATTTCCGCGTTGAATTCAGTTGCGAACCGCGCGCTGATCCAGCCGGACCCTGTGCTGTGGCGGATGCGGTACCACACGCCCTGACCGTCATCGACCAACTGGCACCCTGCCACCTTGACCTCTGCGCCAGCGGGCAGGCCGGTAACCACCTCTGCCTTGAGGCTGGGGCTGCGCCGCATGTTCACATCCGTCACAATCGTACGCTGCCAGTTTGACAGATCGTCAAACGGATCATCGTCATACCCCGTGCTAAAGTCTGATTCCCATGTTACAAACTTGGTTTGTAATTCGCCGGAATTGCACATCAAACTATCTGCCAGCAATCCTATGGTGATCAACCCCGCAGGCTCGCGGTCGGTAGCGCACCATGCCTGATTGTTGAACTCATCTGCTTTTGTGCCTATGCAATCTCTTTTCTGGCTGCTGTCTGCGACGCTGATCAAAACGGTTTTATCAGGGCGCTGCGCCACATAGCAGCTTTCCCCCGATGCCATGAACCCCGCGATCGTCCGTGAGCCGCGCAATTCTATCATTTCATCAAGGCTGATTTCACGGCCCGTCGGCCCATCGCCGTTGATGAACAGATAGCTATAGGTCACAAGCGTTTTTGGCAGCCGTGTTGACATGATCAAGGTCCGGCAAACTGCATCTACTGTGCGCATATCCATCGCATAGCTGTAAACCGGTGCCGACAGGATCGAACGAGATACCGGGGTGAACCCCATGCTAAGACTGCGCTGCGCCCCGCGAAGATAAAAGAAACTGTCTGCCTCACGATGTGCCAACGCTTTTTCAAGCAGCAGGGGCGGGTTAATATTGCCCTTGATCAGCTTGGTATAGACCGCCACGACGCTATAGGTCAGGTTCATGATTGTTTTGACATTTGCGGTTTGCGCGGCCTGATCCTCGGGCAAGGCCCCCATATGAAAGCCCAGCTCGGCCCCGTCTTCGATAAAACGGCTGTCGTAGTTATAAGCCCCCACATCCCGCGTTGCCGCCGCGAGCGAAAAAGCCAAAGCGCAGGCGGACAAACAACTTTGTCCTTTCAGTACATAGACCCCGGCGAGGCTGGGATCTTGGGAGGACAAATTATATTGCAGCATCTCGCCCATCTTGATCCCTTCGAGGAAATTACCCCCCGGACTGTTAAAGACGATGCGCACCCCCGGATAACCTGCGGAGGCCATGAGGCTTTCTAATTTATCTGCGTCACCCTTTTCGATCACGCCCGACACGGTGATGTTTTTGAGCGTTCCCGAGGGGCCATCAAAGTCATTTTCTGACTGGTCCGCTGGCGGGTAGGGCAGATAAATTTCCTGCAAACTATCAAGATAGGCACCCAATTCAGGGCGAAATTCGATTGTGGCGGCAGTAGCGGCCGGCAGACCGATAAGGGCCGCAAAACCGGCGGCAATGGCGCGTCTGATAAATGACATGGCGGGCTCCTGCTGGGGATCAGAGGGGGGGCTATTTGGGGACAAGAACCAGTTGCACCCTGCGGTTTTGCGGCCCCAAAGGGTCTGCCGGGTCTTTCAGGCGCGAAAAGCCGATGCCAGAGGCGGCAAAATTCTCTTGGGACAGGCGGGCGCTGGCTTGAACTAAATTCGCCACCGATTTTGCCCGCCGTGCCGACAGTTCTTGATTGTAAGCGGCCGATCCTTTGGCATCGCTATGGCCGACAAAGAGGAACGTATAATCCGCAAAGCGTTCGTCCCTGAGCACTTCGGCCAATTCAAACAGTCGGGTCATCTGATCGGGGCGCACATCGTCGGAATTATAGTCGAACAGAATTTCCATATCGATCGACGGCAACGGTCCAGCGCTTTGGGATGTGGTGGTTGCGGGCAAAATGGCGGTGCCGGCATTGCTTTCAACCTTGAGGTTCACAACATCTTCCAGTGAAAAATCAGACCCGGCCTTGAGGTCCGAATTCGCGCATCCCGCTGCATCCAGCAAACACTCACCAAAGCTGGCGGACCTGGCTTTAGGGGCTGCGGTAGCCGTTGGCGCAGGCTCTCCCAGATCAAATTCCTCTAGGGAAATTGTCGATTGGGCATGCAGGCTGGTGGCAAGGAAACATGCAGTCAGGCCAAGGATAATCGGGTGTCGCATTTTATACCTCATCATAGTTCAAAATCTGCATGCCCATAGCAGGGTGTCACTGGTAGAAACTTTGGAAAAATTCGGTCTTATTCATGGGTTTTTCATCCAAAAAGCAGAAACGGTTTCCGCTTGCGGGGTTTTTCCAGCACGCGATCAACGGGTCATTGTTACCCATATTGCGCGCTATCCGGTCGATGATATTGCGATGCGCCACATCATCCTTTGAAAAAAACACTTCTCTTTTGGTCTCAAGCCCGTTGAGCAGGTGCACAGCACGCCCATCTTTGGTGGCCCCGTTTTCAACCACGGTTTTTGCCCCCGATGGCCAGACATAAATATCTGTTTGGTGCTCGTTCAGGGTAATGTCGTCGAGCTTTGCGCTGCGCGACAATGTGCAAGGGTCGTTGTCGAGCAAGCTGGTTTCCTTGAGAACAATGCAGCGTCCGCTCAGAAGCTGGCTGCGTTCTCGTGTGGTGTCGCTGCGCAGCTCGACCTTGTTGTCGTCAGCCAGCGCAAGGCTGGCGATCTTAACGTTTGGATCATAGGTTTGGTAGGGCCAGATATGAACGTAATTTGCGGTAATGCTGCCATATCCCGACGGGGTGCTGCGCCCTTTGTCACCGGGCTTTAGCGGGTGGAATGTCGCTGTGCAGCCCGTAGTACCTTCTTGCTGAAAGCCGTCTTGCATCGTGCCGATCCAGTGGTCGTTATATCCCCGTTCAAATGAAATCTCGCTGCTCGAGGGCATGGAATACCATGCTTTGTCATCTGCGGCGTTATCAATATGGGCACAAACCGTGGCCAACCCCGCCTTGGTCAAGCGAGCCGGTTCAATTACCGGGGCAATTGCAATCCGCCAGCGGGCAGCCTCATCAATTGTATCAATCAGGTACATATCCTGCGCAGGCGTGCCCAACATTACGGTGGCCAGCGAGGTTGGGAAATTCACCTCCAAAGACATGTCCAACACCGCCGCAACGCTTTTGACCGCGATCAGATAGGCCCGTTTGACGGTGCTTTCGTCATATTCGCCTTGAGGCACGCCCAGATCAGGTGCGTGAAATCCCAGTTTTCCCAAAGGATGCACCACCCGGTTGGGCTGATCGGCCATATCATTTTCATAGCTGGCCAAGCCCCCCATGAAGGCAATAGCACAGGCCGAAAGGCAAGATTTTCCGCGCCCCACTGCCGATCCGATCTGGTTGTCATGCAGCAGTTTGGCAAGTGCGACACCTTCGATCAATGAGCCACCAGGGCTGTCAAAGCATACGCGAGCCTTGCCGGCTGACAGATCATCATTACCGTCTTGAAACTGGGTAGAATAGCGATTTTGCTCGATCAAAGGGCGCAGTTTTTCAACATCACCTTTCTCAATCGTGCCAGATAGCTGCGCAATACACCCCATAACCGGTTCTGGCTGCGCGCTGACGGTCGCCGCTTGGGCATTGATGCCGCCAAAACACAAAGCGACAGTCAGGGACATCAATTTGCAAAGGCGGTGTAGGGGGGGCATATCCGTCATGAAGGCTCAACAATTTGCAAAACAATACCATAAGCATTGGGAATTCTCGCAAATATTGCAAGGTTTAGATGATTTGCGGGGATTTGCCCGCCACAGCCACGCAAATAAAACTGGCGCAAAGGCTGTTTATGATGACTTTTTTGATGGCGTGGATGCCCCCAACTACCGGCATCTTGATATGCCATTATGAGGCACTGTCAGAAGAAAACTTGTGAGGCGGGCAGCGCGAGCACTTAGCTTGGCGCTGTCAGAAGAAAATTTGCTGAGGCGGGCAGGGCGAGAAATTAACGTCGCTGGATGACAAAATGCTCCCCCTTTCGGTACTTCAAGACGAGCCCCGAGATCATCCGTCTGGCCGTGATGATGTATGTTCGGTTTCCGCTTTCGCTTCGGAACGTGGAGGTTCTTTTGCACGAGCGCGGCACCGACATCAGTCACGAGACGGTTCGATTTTGATGGAACAGATTTGCCCGATATTTGCCGCTGAAATTCGCAAGAATAGGGCTGGCCAGATGCGCGCATATTCAAACTGGCAGTGGCACCTGGACGAGGTGTTCGTGAAGATCAACGGCGAGACGCACTATCTTTGGCGGGCCGTGGATCACGAAGGGGAAGTTCTGGAAAGCTTTGTCACGAAGCGCCGTGATCGCAAGGCAGCATTGAAATTTCTCAGGAAAATCATGAAACGCCGTGGTCACGCACATATCTTCGTCACCGACAAGTTACGTTCCTACGGCGCGGCGATGAAGGAGATCGGCAACGCTGATCGGCAAGAAACCGGCCGCTGGCTCAACAACCGGGCGGAGAATTCACACCAGCCATTTTGAAGGCGAGAACGGGCCATGCTTCGCTTTAGACGGATGCGAACCTTGCAAAAATTTGTCGCCGTCCACGCCTCAGTCCACAACCATTTCAACGTCGAGCGCCACCTTTACAGCCGATCCAATTTCAAGCTGAACCGTGCTGCCGCTCTGGACGAGGTCTCTGCACCGCCTGACAGATTGAGGGTGCTAAAGAACAGAGACTGGTTCGCATTTGTATGACAGCACCACCCAGATTGCTCTACTGCACACTCTGCGTGTGCGGCTGCCGATGCTAGTGCGCAGAACATGGCGTCTCAACAACGTCAACTAGGGTGTACCCGAGATTCAAACACATTGATATGTATCAATATCATCTAGTAAAGACGTTGATATGTGTCAAAGTTGCCGAGTTAAGGTGACGCTATATCCATAGCCCTAGGCCCAAGTTGGACAAAGGATTCTGCTCTGAATGACACAAATGCGGACCGCGCTGATGGACCATCTGCTCCAAGGTTGGCAGACATGTCGCGCTCAGCGCAGCCTTATGCTTGGTGCGGCGCTGCTTCTGGCGGTTTTTGTGACCCTATTTCGCGGGTGGGTCCTGTCCGGTGACATCCCTGAGGGTGGCCCCATCTGGTGCCTTCTTTGGCTTCTGGCTGCAACCCACGAGGACTATCTTGTCGTTGGCCTCTTGCTTGCGGCGGGGGTGATCGTCGGACCTGTTTTGCCCAATGGGACGGCGCGCCGGATCTGGGGCTGGATATGGGTGACATTGGCCCTTGGGCTTCTGGTTCTCGGCTTTACGAACATTTTTGCCGTGCAGATCCTGGGAGGGCCAGTGATCCGGGACTGGATCGTGTATTCCGACATTGGCAACACCGATGTGATCCTGGATTCGGTGTTCTTCATCGCCACGTCGTCCCGGATTTCGACCCTCGTGGCGATAACAATCGTTTTTCTATTGGGTGCATACGGGTTGCGAGCCAACTTCGTCGCAACGCAGAACTGGCTTGTTTTGCCCGTTGTCTGGATCGCGCTTCTTGGCCTGCCGATTTTGATGCCGACAGTGGCGATGGGCGTGGGGGGCGGCAAGTTGGCCAACCCGCTTCTGGCCCTCGTCGGATCGTATCTGGGTGCGTCCGACACGCCTCTCCTAGGCTTATCGGACGCGGCGCGGCGGCAAGATCCACCCGATCTCGGGATTGCCGATCCGATCACGCGCCCCGAAGTCGCCAGCGGTACGATCCGCAATGTCGTCGTCATCGCCATTGATGCGGTCTCGACCCGCTATGTTCAGGGATTTGAGGGGACCTATCCGAACACGCCGAATATCCTGCGCTACCAATCCGAGGGGATGCGGTTCGTGAACGCCTACGCCCATGTGCCAGCGTCAAACTTCTTTCTCGTGACATTGCTGGCCGGTATTGTGCCCGAGCTGTCGCGCGAGAGCATGACCTTTGAGCAAAGCGCGCTGGATCTGCACACGCTGTCCCAGGCCGTCTCGGCACAAGGGTACAGAACGGGCTTCTTCAACTCGAGCGACAACCGGTTTCAAAATACCGAGGCGTTCGTGAAAGATGCCGGGTTTGATCTTGTCCAGGATTATCGGAACTGGACCTGTGAACAAGGTGTTTATGAAACGAAGGAATTTGCGCAGCAATTCCTGAACACGTCGAACGATCATTGCACGATCAATGCGCTAACAAACTGGATTGGCAGCGATCCCGGCAGCCCGTTCTTCGCCGTCATGCGGACGGGGATGTCACACTACCCCTATTATCCTGGCGACGATCCGCAGCGTTTTGTCGAGGACACTAACCGGAACAATTACATCAACGCCATTCGAGTGAGCGATGCGGCGTTCGGACAGCTGATGGCGTTTCTGGAAGAGGAAGGACTGGCGGAGTCCACGCTCGTGATCGTTCTGGGTGATCATGGCGAGGCCTTTGGCGAACACGGCACGGCGGGGCATGCTTCTGGCATCTATGAGGAAAACGTGCATGTGCCTTTGCTTTTCGTGAACCCGGTCGCATTCAGCGGTGAACAGATCAAGCAGATTGTTGGTCTTTCCGAACTGGCACCGACCATCGCCGATCTGCTCGGGATGCCGCCATCCCCCTATTGGCAGGCCCGGAGTGTGTTCGCCCACGGCAGAGCCGATGGTGTGTTCTTTTTCTCGCCCTGGAACGGGTTTCCCATCGGTTTCCGGCAAGGCAGTCGCAAGTTCATCTACAGCGCCAATACCGAACAGAGCTCGCTGTACGATCTTGAACAAGACCCGGGCGAAACCGTCGACCTCTCCCTTCAAGACCCCGATGCAGATGCCGAGGCGCGGCAACTTGTGGCCGAGTGGATCTCTTATCACACAGGCTGGATCGAACGCGCTGTCCGGGAGCGATCCGCCTTGGCGGGTACAAGTGCGGTGCCCGAAGGGCCAGGGCAATTGGTTCTCTATGCCTCGGGTACGTCCTACCTGTCGCCGCCACAAGCCGACATCTATCTTGACGGGGCGTATCTGGGTCGGGCGACCGTCACGCGTGCGCCCTCGAATGCGGAAAACGCTGTCCCTGTCGAGCAGGTGGCAGCCGCGGTCTCGACCTTCCGATTTGACGTTCCTGAAATCCGGTGCTCCAGCCAGATCGAGATCCGGTTCGTCAACGATGAATGGGAAGGCGAAGGACAGACCGGCGATACCGATTTCTATGTCGCGGGGCTTGAGTTCGCCGGCCGAAGTTATGCGCCTGGCGAGTTGCATGCCCTGGCTGAACGTGTCGGAGGATTACGGCAAGGGTATTTCACCTTTTGGCGCAACGGGGCCGCCAAACTTGATGTGTTCCTGCCAGCTGCATGCGTCAGCGAACAGCTTGCCGACACCAATGTAGTATCTACGGAGTGACCCGGAAGGTCTTGTTAGTTAAAACCAGCTTGAGGCAAGCTGATCGGTTTCGTGGCGTAATCGGGTGACAAAACGCTCCCATTTTCGCTCCATCTGAGCTTGGCTCAGCCAATATAAATTACTCATCAAGCCCCCTTTGGTTCGGGGACAGTGAATCATGCAGGTCGCGTAGCCTCAAGCCGACTAATGGGTCCTGAGCCTAGCTCAAAAGTACCATCTTGAGCGGCACGTCGCATGCGGTTCCGCCGCAGCTTGACTACAGAATACGGGTTGAATGCCAATCCAATTGGCTAGTGTTCATTCCCATTTGCGGCATTAGGCTATCCTCAGGCAGGCACTGTCAGAGCAAAATCGGTTGAGGCGGGCAGGGCGAGAAATTAACGTCGCTGGATGATAAAACGCTCCCCCTTTCGCTGTTTCAAGACGAGCCCCGAGATCATCCGTCTGGCCGTGATGATGTATGTTCGGTTTCCGCTTTCGCTTCGGAACGTGGAGGTTCTTTTGCACGAGCGCGGCACCGACATCAGTCACGAGACGGTTCGATTTTGATGGAACAGATTTGGCCCGATATTTGCCGCTGAAATTCGCAAGAATAGGGCTGGCCAGATGCGCGCATATTCAAACTGGCAGTGGCACCTGGACGAGGTGTTCGTGAAGATCAACGGCGAGACGCACTATCTTTGGCGGGC
>Ga0206127_1001847_pt1 | contig 22184 bp, 18 predicted proteins | sample Helgoland_Spring_6_FD_148646 | JGI IMG/M metagenome (GOLD analysis project Ga0206127, IMG submission 148646) | Pelagic subsurface seawater microbial communities from Kabeltonne, Helgoland, North Sea - Helgoland_Spring_Bloom_20160419_1 | ecosystem: Environmental > Aquatic > Marine > Epipelagic ...
AGAATTTACAAGACATAATTATTACAGAAATTAAAAATGGTGTTTTAAAAGTGTATTCAGAAAAAAATATTTGGAAAGCAAAATCTAGAAAAGTGTATGTTACATTAAAGACCTTAGATGGTATTTCTGCTACTAGTGGTTCTGATGTTTATAGTCAAAATACGCTTCAAGTAAATGATATTGCAGTAAGTGCTACAAGTGGCGCAGATATTAGAATTTCTTTAGATGCAAATTCGGTGAAAAGTAGTGCTACAAGTGGATCTGATATTGAATTAACCGGAGTTTCAAATCAACATACATCAAGTGCTACAAGTGGCGCATCTATTGATGCTTATGACTTGCATAGTAAAAATGTAAATGTAAAAGTTTCTAGCGGAGCAGATATAAATATTTATGCATCAGAAAGTATAGATGCTAGAGCAACAAGTGGCGGAGATATTGATTTTAAGGGAAGCCCTGTAAAAATTAATAAGAAGTCTAATTCTGGGGGAAGTATATCTGCTAAATAAGTTTAGTTAAATTACCAACTATACTATAGACTACTTGAAGTTTAGAAAATCTCAAGATTTCATCTTTATTCTCTTTTCAAAAAAGAAATAGTACAACCAAATTATGAACCTATTAATAACAATTCTTAAAGAGTCTTTAAATTTAAAATTTATTTTCTTGTTTTTCAATTTGATAGCAATGGCACAAGTTGATAAAAAATCAGAGTTATTTAAAACTTTAAAATCTCAAGATAGTATAATTTTTGAAAGAGCCTTTAATAAATGTGAGGTTGAAAAATTAGAATTAATTATAGCTGAAAATATTGAGTTTTACCATGATATTAATGGTGTTCAGAATAAAGAAGAATTTATAAATGCTATCAAAAATAATTTATGTGAAAAACCGGGAACTTTTTCGAGAAAATTAATAGAAAGTTCTTTAGAAGTGCATCAACTTAAAAGTAAAGACAAAACTTATGGAGCCATACAAAAAGGTTCTCACGATTTTTATAGGAACATAAATAACATAAAAGAAAAAACAGGTTCAGCACAATTTATACATCTTTGGATTTTAGTCCACAATAAATGGAAACTAAAAAGAGTTTTAAGTTTTGACCACAAAAATGCAACTGAATAAAAACTTATGAGAATAGCTAACTTCTCATATAATTACTAATACTTGGTTTTATTAGTTTACTTGGTAAGACGTCGTTTTGTAAAAAACGACGCTTACTTTTTTAGTAATAAATATAAAATTCAATCAAAAATTATAAAATTTATTCATAACCTTTGCCCTCTAGCACTAAAGAGTCTTTTCCTTCTACCACCTTCATAAAATCATGACTTGTCATTGGCTGACTAAACATTGGGAAATCATTATTAATTGCATTGTGGTGTTCCTCGCTACTTAGGCTTGCACAACAATCTTTAAGCGTAATAACATTATATCCGTTTTCATATGCCGTTCGCATTGTAGATTCAACACAACAATTCGTTAAAAAACCACCAATCGCTACATTTTTTATTCCTTTACTTCTAAGGATAAATCCTAAATTAGTACTATGAAAAGCACAAAGTCCACGTTTACCCTCTATAACAACCTCTCCTTTTTGAGGCTTAAGATCTTCAATAAATTCAACTCCCCAAGAAGTTTTTTGAAAAGCATTATTATCTACAATACCTTTTAAAATCCCGTAAGGTGATCTAGTTAATTCATTATAATTTTCTGTAAAAGAAATTGGAATATGAATAACTTCAACACCTTGACTCCTTGCCTCTTTAACTAGAGATATTGTATTTTCTATCATATTTGTTTCCTGTACAACACTTTTTACTGCATCATGAAAAATACCTCCTTTTGATGTAAAATCATTTTGAAATTCTATTAAAAGAATTGCTGTTTCATTTTTATTCATAATATTTATTTTTAGTGGTTAAATTACTATTTCATAACAAAGTTTAGTTTTGCCACTTGTAAATTAAGGTATAATAAAGAATATAAAATGTCACAATATTATTTATAAATAGCACATTTTTCCCAACTACGTTGCCATGTCATTTTTATTTTATTATCTTTCTACTCATGTTTAAAATAAAGCCTATTGATTTAATTCCTATTGCTCAAGTAAGCAACCTAGTTGAACAAAAACGAGGTTTTAATTTAAATGTCTGCGAATTAAACATTTACGAAACAAGGAAAGTTGTTTTAGATTTCCCTCTTAATTTTAGTGGTTTTACCATTACATCGATGTTAAGAGGAGCTAAAAAAGTTCGTTTTAAAGATAGAATTTCTAAAAATTACCTACCAGGAAACACCATACTAGCTCCCTCAAATACTGAGTTAAATATAGATTTTCCTAAAGCTTCTTTTATTAATCCAACACAATGTTCAGCGCTAACTATAGACAACACTTTTGTAAATAATGTGGTGAATGAACTCAATGAATACTTTAATAAAGGTACTTTAATTAAAAATTGGACTTTATTAGACAATTCCTTACTATTAAATAACAATCAAGAATTAGTCAATATCCATAGAAAAATTAGTCGCATAGCTAGTTCTAAAGACTCATTTAAAGAAATACACATAAAATTACTTCTTAAAGAAATAATTTTATGTGTCTTAAAAATGCAAAACAAAAGTATTTTGCAAGAAGAAGCCAAATTCAATACTAACGATAAACCATTTAGTGCGTTAATTGACTTTATTCATCAAAATATTTATGATGAAATTAAAATTAAAGACTTATTAAAAATTGCTGACATGAGTAAATCCGCCTTTTATCGGGCATTCGTTAATGAATTAGGTATTTCTCCCAAACAACTAATAATTAGTGAAAAAATGAAAATCGCTAAAAGATTATTAGATAATGAAGATCTATCCATAAAGGAAACTGCATATGCAGTGGGTTTTTCTAGCTCTAATTATTTTATACGTTTATTTAAAAAACATGAAGGAATTACTCCAAACCAATATGCAAAAAAGGAGTTGAAATAAATATGATAGATTAATCTTACCCCATTTATTACCAATATAAATCACAATTTAGTAATAAAGAAATCAACGATCTCCATTTAAATACTCTTCAATATCTGCAATATGATGTTGTAAAGCCTCAGATGAAATTTGTATTTCTCTTATTAAAAGTAACAAAGAAATTAATAACAAAATTAGGCCCAAACCAAAAGCCCAAACTGCTAGACTATTTAATTTTACGTATATTAAGAACATAGTTAATACGCAGAATAACAAACTTGTAATACCAAAAATCTGCATCCATCTTGTTAAATTTAATCTTAATTTTAAATTATTTATTTGTCGTAATAAAGAATCGTCTTTTTCTTTTAAATATTTATCGTGTAAATTTCTAATTACAGAAGCATAAGCTAAAAAACGATTGGTATAAGCAAGCATTATCAATGAAATTGCAGAGAATAATAAGGCTGGTGTTGTTAACGTTAATTGTTCCATAATACAAAACTAATCATTATTTATAATCTTTTCAGTACTTTTATAGATATGAAAATAATGTTACTATTATTACTCTTTTCCGTTTCTTTAACTACTTTTTCTCAAAATTTACCTAGAGGATTTGTGTACTTATCTGATATTGATAAAACGATACAATCTGACCTTCGATATTTTTCTAGTAATAACTTTATAGGCAAACCAATTGACGGTTATAAAAACAATGTTGTTATTGTTACTAAAGAGACCGCAAAAGCGTTGAAATTAGTTCAACAAAATTTAATAAAACAAGGGTATAGTTTAAAAATATTTGATTCATACAGACCGCAGCAAGCAGTAAATCATTTTGTAAGATGGGCAAAAGTTTTAAGCGATACTTTAATGAAAAGGGAATATTACCCAAAAGTACCAAAAAAAGAGTTATTTAAACGAGGTTTTATTGCATCTAAATCTGGCCACACAAGAGGAAGCACTGTCGATTTAACTATTGTAGATATTAAAACAAATAAGGAAATAGATATGGGTAGTGCCTATGATTTTTTTGGAGAAAAATCTCATCCGTCTTATAAGAACATCACAGAAAAACAAAAAGGAAATAGAATGTTACTTAGAAGGTTAATGTTAAAAAATAATTTTAAACCTTATGAAAATGAATGGTGGCACTTTACGCTTAAAAATGAACCTTTTCCAAAAACATACTTTAATTTTCTGGTTGAATAATTTTATATAGCAAGCATTTTTATAGTTTTAGTAAAAGATCCGATAGTTATTTTACAAATGTATAAACCACTTGATTTTGAATTGAATTTTTGATTATACACGCCAAAATCTTTAACCTCATCAACTAAAACTTGCTCTAACCTTCCTGTTGCATCAAATACTTCAATTTTTACGTAAGCTTGTACTTTTAGTGTATACTCTAAAGTTGTTGAGTTTTTAAAAGAGTTTGGTATATTTTGTTTAAAAGTAAAAAGTTCTTCATTCGCAGATGCGGTATTATCTATATCTAGTTTGTAAAAGTATATTTCTCCAGAATTGATTAAAGAATTTTGATTAGAATAAGGAGAGCTAATTAAAATATTCTCTTCATCAATAACCACTTTTGACCCATAATAATCATATGCTGTTTCAGCATCTTTGGTCAATTCTATTCCATTTGCAACAGAATTTCCTTGTCCCTCATAAGTATCATATATATATACTTTACCTGCATTCAAATTAGAATCTGTATTCACTCTGCTTGCACCTACAATTAACTTACCATATTCATTTGATGAGACAGAGACTCCAAAATGATCATTATGATTACTATCAATTTCTATCAATTTTAAGCCATTTGTCCAACCCGAATTTGTTTCTTTATAAAAATAGACTGCCCCTGTTTGTAAATCATTATCATTTGTACCTGGAGCTCCAATATATAATATTCCTTCAAATTTTGATGAATTATTATTAAATAAAAGACTAGGCATTGAAGTTAAACTATAACCAAATAAATCACTAGAAAAACCATTTTCATCATAAATTTTAACAGATTGATTCCAACTATTATCGCTTTTCTTAAAAATATAAACTGCTCCTGATCTTTCTTTATTTCCATCATCATTGTATGCACCAACAGCGATATGTTTGCTATCTAAAATAGAAATACTAAAACCAAAAAAACTGTTTGATTTACCTGTATCAGCATAAATTTTGCTAGATTCAATCCATTCATTATTTACTTTCTCAAAAACATAAGCTGCTCCGGTTTTTAAATTAGCGCCGTTACTATTTAAAGCTCCAACAACAATAATTCCATTTTTAATTTCAAGTGATTGACCAAATTTGTCTCCTAGAGCAGCATCCGAACTTTTTAATTTAACTATTCTTTCCCAAGTTTGGTCATCGTAATTAAACTCATAAACATAAACGGCTCCAGAGAAAAGTCCATTTTCATGATCTCCAATAGATGAAATAACTGCTGTATTACCGTCTATAGAAACTTTTGTTCCAAAATTATTTAAAGCATTCAAATCATTTGGATAGATTTCTTGAAATAGATTCCATTTTCCTTCAGCTAATCGGTAAAATAGCACTCCTCCAACACTTTTTTTATCGTTTATGTCTCTTTGGGGTGTAGCAACGACTGCCCAATTTTCTGAAATATCAGTAGATAAACCCTTAAGTACATTTTCAACAGCAGATGATTTATCAAACTCAACTAAATTTTGACCAACAAAAACAACACTTATTAATGTCAAAAATAACGTAACTATAAATTTTCTATTCTTCATCTTTTTAATAAGTTTCAATATTAATATCAACATTCAATGGAGTTCCATCAAAAGTAATCGGAATTGAAGAAAAATTATCAACACCTCCTACAATTCTAAATCCTTCAGGTAAAACTATTCTTAAATTATACGTTCCAATAGATAAGTTTCTAAATAAATAGGAGTCATTCTCATTAGATATTATAGAAGGTTCTATGCCACCTGTAGAATTTGTATCGTAACTCCCATTATCATTCAAATCGAGGAAAATTCGTAGTCCATCACTTGTAATAATGCTATTTGTCGCCAAATTAATTGTACCATAGACATCTGAATTATGAGAATACAATGAACTTATTTCAGATTTTAATGGAGGTCCAACACCATCTTCAATAACAGCATAAAAATAAAGCTCTGAGGTGTCTCCTTCAAAAGGTTTTGGAATATAAGTAATATTCTCTGAGCCATAGCCTAGTTCATTATAATTATCAGCATTAACGTGCTGTATAAGTCTTCCTTCTTTGTATGAATTTATATTGTTTACATAAAAAGATATTAGGGTTGAATCTGGTTTTGCACTCCAATAATCAATAGACAAGTCGAATTTATTATCTGATGTTTTTGTAACATTAACAATAGACTCAGGATCTTGCCAGATTGGATTAAACTGTATAGAATCTATTTCGGTTGTTGTATCCGGAAATGAAACTACTAAATGATACCTTCCATTTAGTAAATTCGAATGAACCACCTCTTCTTCACTAAAAGCAGAAGGCGTTTTAAATATGAATGTAGTTACCGTATCTTTTTCTACCAAAGTCATATTTTCTTCGTATGACAATGTGGGTGTTTGATCTATTGCATTTTCATTGACTATTACTGCCTTTGTTAATTCATAAGTTCCTTCCGGGCCTACAACATTAATCAACGCTTTGTCCACCTCTCCTTTCCAATCGATGTCTATTAACATGGCATTGGGAGCAGTATCAGCTATGTCGAATTCAAAAACTTTACTTTCGTTACTAGAAGAATTTTTTGACCTTCCTCTTTCCTCATCGTGTTTTATGGTACTCTCAATACTTTTTATAGTACCATGTCCTATGCTACCTATATGCCTACTTCCAAAATTGTATTTAGCTCCTACATAGTAGGTGTGCCAAAAAGTCTTAATTCTAACCCAACCAGCTCCAAAACTTCCATTTAAATCTCCTTTTTTATACCGCACAGCGCCATCAACGCTTCCATAGTGTTTCCCTCCAATAAAAGGAACCCCATGAGGTACAATAAACTCTACATCTAACAAGCCATCAAAACTTCCATGACTATCAAAATAAGCCGTAAGATCTGCCTCTATTAAAGGATCTCCAGGGTATTTTGCATTTACTTTTGCCTTCACATAATGATGAAAATATGCTGTAAAATCGATATCTCCGCTTCCCAATATACTGCGCCAACTATTTGTCCCTGATCTGTAAGCACCTACATTTACATCTCCATTAATTTTAAATTCTCTACTAGATATTGTAACACCGTCTGTCATTTCTAAAAATGTTGCAGATTTGTTATCTAAGGTAAAGCCACCTCCATAAATAGTTCCTATAGTGCCACTCACTTCTAGAGCAGAAGGTCTTGTTAAATTTTTAACGTCTCCCTCAAGATAGGTTAACTGCACACCTTCAAAAATTTCAATGGCATCTGAAATATTATTGGCTCTGTAATCTAATTTAATTTCATTAAGTTCTGCTTTGCCCCTTACATCTCTAAATTTCATTGTGGCATCTATTTCCCAACCTTCAGGAAAAACTACTTTTACATCAGACTCTACAATACCGACATTATTAAATTCTAATTTAATTTGTTTAATGTCTATGGCTCCTAAATTTGCATGTTCAATATCTATGGTAAAATCCTCTAATTTAAATTTTGGTTCGTTTCCACTCACGTCTATTTCTAAACCACCTTGGTTTCCACTTCCTAAAGTTACAGATAAAGAAAATACCTCTTTGACTAAAAGTTCGCCTCTAACTTCAAATTTATTGTTTGTGTATTTAACATCTAAATCCTTGGTTTCAACTTCTAGATTTCCCAATTTTAAATCGCTATTAATATCAACTTCTAAATAGTGTAGTTTTCCTTTTTCTATCTTAACTCCAGGATCTGAAAAAGTTCCAAAATCAGCATCAATATCATCATTTGCAATACTCAAATATGCATCTCCATAAAAATGATAAAAAGTACCATCTTTCCAGTCTACACCAACATCTGTTGCCTTAATTTTTAATCCGGAGATTTTAAAGGTTGTGGAAACTCCAATGTTTACGTGCTTTATTTTATTATTTTTTAAAATCATTCCAGGATCTGATGCATCTCCGAGGATTGCCTCAATTTCATCATCGCCAACCTTAAAAGTAATATCTCCATACATTTCATATTTCTCTCCAGATCTACTATAGATAAAAGTTAGATCCGTCGGTTTAATTTCTAGTTCTTTTAATTTAAAATCGGAAGTAACTCCAACGTCAATTTTCTGAACCTTTTTATTTTTATATTCAAAACCTGGCGTAGTTTCATTTCCTAGCTTTGCAAAAAGACGCTCACCATCAAAAGTAACATGCAATTCTCCGTACATTTCAAAAAGATCATTAGAGGCATTGTAAAGAAATGTAAGCTCTTTAGGCTCAAATGTCATTTCTGAAAATTTAAAATTTGCGGTAACCTCAGTTTTTATTTTCTTTACAACTCCTTTATCAATTATCAAACCAGGGGTAGTAGAATTCCCTAATTTAAGTTCAAGCTCATTGCCCTCTACTTTACTCTTTAAGGAACCATGCATTTTATAACTAGTCGCTGATTTATCATACTCAAATGTTAAATCTTTGGGTTCAATTTCTAAATCCTTTATGGTGAAATCTGAGCTAACGCCCATGTTAATTTTATCTACTACACTGTCCTTATATTCTAAACCTGGTGAGTCTGAGACTCCTAATGATACTTTTATAGACTCTCCATCAAAAGAGGTATCTGCCTCTCCATACATTTCGAAGAGGTCACTAGATTCATTATATAGGAAGGTTAAATCTGTTGGAGTAAAGGTAATGTCCGCAAACGAAAATTCTGCAGTAACCGATGTTTCAACTTTCTTTACATCTCCATTTTTTATCACTAAACCAGGCTCGGTGGCATCTCCCAATTGTAACTCAATCTCATTGCTCTCTAATTTACTCTTTAGGGAACCATGCATTTTATACCTACTGTCCGATTTGTCATATTCGAAGGTTAAATCAGTAGGTTCAATTTCTAAATCTTTTATGGTGAAATCTGAGCTAACGCCCATATTAATTTTATCTACGACACTGTCCTTGTATTCTAAACCTGGTGAATCTGAGGCTCCCAATGATACTGATATAGACTCTCCGTCAAAAGAAGTATCTGCCCCTCCATACATTTCGAAGAGATCACTAGATTCATTATATAGGAAGGTTAAATCTGTTGGGGTAAAAGTAATGCCCGAAAATGAAAAGTCTGCGGTAACCATTGTTTCAACTTTTTTTATATCTCCATTTTCAATCACCAAACCAGGGTTGTTAGTATCTCCCAGTTGTAGCTCAATTTCATTTCCTTCTAATGAACTCTTTAAAGAACCATATATTTTATAACTAGTAGCAGATTTATCATACTCAAAGGTCAAATCAGTAGGTTCAATTTCCAAATCTTTTATGGTAAAATCTGAGCTAACGCCCATATTAATTTTATCTACTACATTATCCTTATATTCTAAACCTGGTGAATCTGAGGCTCCCAATGATACTGATATAGACTCTCCGTCAAAAGAAGTATCTGCCCCTCCATACATTTCGAAGAGATCACTAGATTCATTATATAGGAAGGTTAAATCTGTTGGGTTAAAAGTAATGTCTGCAAACGAAAAGTCTGCGGTAACCGTTGTTTCAATAGAGTTCAAGACACCGTTAGTTATAGTCAATCCAGGAGCATCAGAACTTCCTAATGATAAATTAATGACGTTCGTTTCTAAAGTACTATTTAAGCTTCCATACATTTTAAAATAATCGTTAGAAATATCCCATTCAAAACCTAAATCGACAGGTTCAATTTGTAGGCCTTTTAAATTAAAATCTGAACTAACATCAAACAAAATATGATCTACAATTTTATTAATAATGTTAAAATCAATATTAGAACTGACTAAATCACCCTCAATTGATACATTTACTGCTCCAGATATGCTAAAACTATTTTCTGAATTGCTATAGCTTAACGAAAGGTTTTCAGGGGCAATTTCTAATCCGTAGGCTGTAAAATCATCTGTGATTTGAGCAGTATAATCTTGGTCTGACTCACTAAAACTGATTCCAGTAATTCCATCAATAGCAAAATCTTGCCCTGATAAATTCTGTGAAACAGCAAAAAAAACAAGTACTAAAATGTAACTAAATTTTTTTATCATTATATAATTTTTAGAGTTGTAAAATTACAATTACATTACTAAGGACCTCATTTTAGCCAAATTAATAGACTTCTTGATCTAAATCATTATTCTAAATATCTTTAATTTTAATAAAGTATAATTATATATGAAGCTAATCTTAAGAACCTTACTTTATCTTTTTATGGTATTTTTATCACTATAAATTAAAACCCAATTAGATAATTCAAATTCTAATACCCAAAAGATAAAAATTGTTTTTGCCACTGAAGGGAAATAGTTAATAAACCAAATTCTATAAAAGTAGATGGCAATAATGATTTCAAAAAATTATATGATGAGGAAAATTAAAAACTAAAAAGAACAAGATTTTAAAATTAATAGTGTCATCTTGTGTATTTTAAAATGATTTTAACATAAAGATAAACTTAATATTTTCAATTTGGTATTATATTTGATTTAAATTTAAAAATCATTTTAATTGAAAACGCTGAGTACACTTTTCATATTTATATTCTCCTTATCCAACTGGGCTCAGTTAGATTCAAATAAAGGTGCTAAAGATAAAGGGAAAATAAAGGCAACAGTCTCGAATAATTCTAAAGAGGTAAAAATGCCAAAGTCTATTGAATTAAATGGTAGTCAAGGATTTCAAAAAGCCTATGAGGCAGAAAAAGAAAAATTAAAGAAAAAGGAAACTAATTTAGACAACAAAGGAATACTAACGAAAGCTAAATTAAACGAACAACGTTTTTTAAAATCTTTTAAGAAAATTAATGGTCAATATATTATTCCTAAAATAGATCAAGATTTAGGTAGTTTTAGATCAAATTCTAAAAGTGTTAACATCATCTGCAGGGACTACCAATACCCAGATGGAGATAGAGTTACCATTTATGTTAATGATATTCCTGTAATCTACAATTTAACTTTAGAACAAAATTATCAAAAATTTAATATACCCTTGGAAGTTGGTATGAATAGAATTGTTATTGAAGCTCTAAATCAAGGCACTTCCGGACCTAATACCGCCGCATTTAAGGTTTATAATGATGCAGGCATGTTAATTTCTTCTAATGAATGGAATTTAGCTACTGGTGCTAAGGCAACTTTAATAATTGCTAAAGACAAATAAGTATCTAACGCAATCGTTTGCGCTAAATTCACAAAACCTAGTTTTTTTATTCTATTTAAAACAGTTATTTTTGTGTTTGATTATTTTTAAATTTAAATAATTAAATTCAACAAACAACAGATATTAAGAATGAAAAAAATTACCAAAAACACTTATTTAGATTGGTACAAAGACATGCTTTTTTGGAGAAAGTTCGAAGATAAATTAGCATCAGTTTACATTCAACAGAAAGTAAGAGGTTTCTTACATCTTTACAATGGCCAAGAAGCCATTTTAGCTGGTGCATTGCATGCTATGGATTTATCAAAAGACAAGATGATTACGGCATACAGAAACCACGTTCAACCTATTGGTATGGGGGTAGACCCAAAACGTGTTATGGCTGAATTGTACGGAAAAGCGACTGGTACTTCCAAAGGAATGGGAGGATCTATGCATATCTTTTCTAAAGAGTTTCGTTTTTACGGAGGTCATGGAATTGTTGGTGGTCAAATTCCATTAGGAGCCGGAATTGCTTTTGGCGATAAATATAGCGGTAGTGATGGTGTAACCTTAACTTGTTTTGGTGATGGAGCAGCTAGACAAGGTTCTCTTCATGAAGCCTTTAACTTAGCGATGTTATGGAAATTACCAGTGGTATTTATTTGTGAAAATAACCAATATGCCATGGGTACATCTGTAGAAAGAACAGCAAATCATACAGACATATGGAAACTAGGTTTGGGTTATGAAATGCCATGTGGACCTGTTGATGCAATGAATCCTGTTAAAGTAGCAGAAGCCGTAGATGAGGCAATTCAAAGAGCAAGAAGAGGAGATGGCCCCACTTTTTTAGAAATGAAAACATATAGATACAGAGGACATTCAATGTCTGATGCTCAACACTACAGAACAAAAGATGAGGTTGAGGATTACAAGAAAATTGATCCAATAACACAGGTAAAGGATGTTATCTTAGAAAATAGTTATGCTACTGAAGAGGAAATATCTTTAATTGATAAAGAAGTAAAAGGAATGGTTAAAGAATGTGAAAAATTCGCGGAGGATTCTCCATATCCAGATCCTCAACAGTTATATGATGTTGTTTACGAACAAGAAGATTATCCTTTTATAAGTTAATATATGGCTACAGTAATAAACATGCCGAGATTAAGCGACACCATGGAAGAAGGTGTTGTGGCAAAATGGTTAGTAAATGTTGGAGATAAAGTTGAAGAAGGTGATATTTTAGCAGAAATTGAAACTGACAAAGCTACAATGGAATTTGAATGTTTCCATGAAGGAACAATCTTACATATTGGAGTACAAGAAGGAGAAACTTCTCCTGTTGACGTTCTTCTTGCCATTATTGGAGAAGAAAATGAGGATATTTCTAGCTTATTAAGTGGTAAGTCTGTTTCTGAATCACAAGTAATTGAAGAAGAGATTAATGAAGAAACAACAACTAATTCCTCTAGCACTACTAATTTTACAATTCCTGAAGGTGTAAATGTGGTTACTATGCCTCGTTTAAGCGACACTATGACTGATGGTACCGTGGCAACTTGGTTAAAAAATGTGGGAGATAAAGTTGAAGAAGGTGATATTTTAGCAGAAATTGAAACTGATAAAGCAACAATGGAATTTGAATGTTTTTATGAAGGAACAATCTTATACATTGGTGTTCAAGAAGGTGAAACTACTCCCGTAGACAGTTTGTTAACAATTATTGGTCCAGAAGGAACTGACGTTTCTAAAATTGTTGCTAATGGCGGAATTATATTAGAAACCAACCAAAATACTGACCCAGAAGAAGTTGAAGAAAAAGCGACCAAAAAAAACATTCAACCAGAATTAAAAGCATCAGAAAACACATCCAAAATATCTTCAGATACAATTAGTAGAGATAGAATATTTGCTTCACCATTAGCAAAGAAAATAGCTATTGATAAAGGATATAATTTAGCTGATATCAAAGGTTCTGGTGAAAATGGTAGAATTATTAAAAAAGATGTAGAAAATTACACTCCGGTTGAGAAAGTGGTTGAACCTGTTTTAACTACCAGCTCCAATGCTCAAAGTTTTGTAAATACTGGTGTTGAACAGTCTGATGAAGTTAAAAACTCTCAGATGCGTAAAGCTATTGCAAAATCTTTAGGTAATTCTAAGTTCTCTGCTCCTGACTTTAGTTTAAATATTGAAGTAAATATGGACAACGCCATGGCTTCTAGAAAAACTATTAATGCTATACCAGACACTAAAGTTTCTTTTAATGATATGGTTGTTAAAGCGTGTGCAATGGCTTTAGCAAAACATCCACAAGTAAATACTTCATGGAATGATGCAAATACTATATACCATAAACACATTCATGTTGGAGTTGCTGTTGCTGTAGATGATGGTTTATTAGTGCCTGTTATCAAACACACAAATACTTTAAGTTTAACTCAAATTGGTTCAAGTGTAAGAGACTTAGCTGGCAAAGCAAGAAATAAGAAAATTTCTCCATCAGAAATGCAAGGAAGTACTTTTACAGTATCTAACTTAGGCATGTTTGGTATTGATAATTTTACATCAATTATCAATCAACCAAATTCCGCTATTTTATCTGTGGGCGCTATTGTTGAAAAACCTATTGTAAAAAATGGCCAAATTGTAGTTGGTAACACAATGAAATTAACCTTAACTTGTGATCATAGAACAGTAGATGGTGCTGTTGGAGCCCAGTTTTTACAAGCTTTAAAAACGTTCATTGAAAACCCCGTTACAATGTTGGCATAATTTTATTTATATTTTATAGAATTAAATCACAAACAAAATGTTTGTGATTTTTTTTGTCAATCAATCTTAAATCAACCTCTTTACATTCAATTATATTTTAATAAATTTTATGAATGATATTTTTTTATATTTGTGAAAATTTGAAATTTTTGAAATGAAAAAACTAAGCACATTGCTTTTTGGTTTGTTAATGTTAGGAGCTTGTAGCCAAGAGCATTCTAAAGAGTACCTAAGTATCTCTATAAATTTAGAAAACAACAAAGATTCTATTATAGTCATTGCTAGCAGGCAAAAGACAATAAAGGAAATTAAAGTAAATGCAAAAGGTATTTTTAAGGATACCATGAAACTGAAAAATAAAATTGGTGAAGTCTATACAATGCAAACTTCATCAAATAAGGTAGCGCCAATTTATTTAAAAAATGGTTTTAACCTCTCTTTAATTGGGGATGCTGATAAATTTTTAGAAAGTTTTAAAGTTTCTGGAAATGGAGCTTCTAACACAAACTTTATTCTGACTCAAATTAAAAAGAATCAAGAATTAGGAGACCCAAAAGAAATTGTGAATTTAGAAGAAAAAGCTTTTCGAAAGAAAATAGAAAGATTAAAATTTGAATATGATAGTATTTTAAACTCATATAATAATTTAGACAGTGCTTTATATAATTCCATGGCAAGACAAAATGAGCAATTTGTTGAGTATTTTAAGGCTGAATTTGCTAGAAACAAAACTATGGGAGTAGGAAGACCTTCACCTAAGTTTGAAAATTACACCAATATTAAAGGGGGTGCAATGTCTTTAGATGACTTTAAAGGAAAGTATGTTTATATTGATGTTTGGGCCACTTGGTGTGGACCTTGCATTCAACAAATTCCGTACTTACAATCAATGGAAAAAGAATACCATACCAAAAACATTGCTTTTGTTAGTATTTCCACAGACGAATCTAGAAGAAATGGAAACTCTTGGGAAGCTGCAGAGAAAAAATGGAGAGACTTCGTACAAAAGAAAAACATGAGTGGCTATCAATTATGGTCGGGTAAGGATTACTCTTTTCAGCAGGCTTACCAAATAACAGGAATTCCTAGATTTATTTTAATAGATCCCGATGGCAATATTGTCGATGCAAATGCACCAAGACCATCAGATCCAAGATTAAAAACCTTATTCAATTCTTTAAAAATTTAAGTAGTCCCAAATAATATCTAATTAAAAAAGCCTTACAATTTAAGTAAGGCTTTTTTAATTGCCATGAATGTTTTAATTTACTATAATTCTACTGTTAAAAACCTAGTAACTTACTTGATAGTCTTATAAGATAATTCATAAATAAAATAAAGGATATAAAGAATAACGCAATTATCCCAAAATCAATGAAAGAATTTATATCCTTTAAATTAACCAAATATATGCCTGCTTTAGTAATCACTATTGAAGTAATTATAAATAAAATAATTTGTTGCATGGTGCTTTTGTGCATGGCTCAAGATTTTTATTAGACAGAGTCTTATTAGTATCTAATTAAAAATAGTGTTTTATTTAATAAGAAACTTTAATAATTGTTAAACTGCAGAATTGTTTGGACCAAATACCTTTTTAATTAGATACCATATAATGATATATTTATAATTTTAAGTTTTATCTAAATAGTTAACGAAAACAAAAGGAACTCCAAGAAAAAATAAGAAACTTACAAAAACAACCAATATAGCTAGTATACTTGTACCAAACTTATCTTTAGGGTTTCTAAACACTTTATAAAGCAGTATAGAAAAGTAAATATATACCAAAAAATTAAAAATAATCAATTCTTTATGATACACTAATCTTGTAAGAATTGCAACAACAGTTACATGTCCTAAAATAAATAAATTAATCGCTAAATGTTCAAAGTAATTATATTTCCTAAAAAATAGTTTTGTCAAAAACGCAACATAAATGGCATAGGTTAGCCATAAAAACTTCATTTTATCTCGAATGAAATAACCCAATTTCCTCCCCATATTTTGAGCTTCGAAAATATCTACTTTAGGTAATTTAGTTCTTTCCGCTCTGGGCAACACAGAGTCTAAGAAAAGATAAATACTAATAGTTATAATAGCATAACTTACAGGGTTTAAGATATAACGTCTTTTTCCATTTATATAATTAATAATAGTTCTTTTGGGATGAAGTGTTAAATTTTTGAGATTAAAAAGTAAACCTCTGTCCATGTCTAGTAAACCGGAAAATAAAGAAGTAGTTAAAGAATGAAAAGTAATTCTATCTATATTTTTCTTCTCTCCGCAGTTTGGACAAAATTGACCATCAAATTCAATATTACAATTTATATAAGGAAAAATTTATTCTTTATAAACTCCCATATTGGCATATTTGTTCATTCTTTGTATTACTAAATCAGTATCATTTAAATCTTTTAGATCATCAAAAGCTTTAAGAATGTGTTCTTGTACTGCCTTAAATGCACCCTCTTTGTCAGCATGAGCACCGCCTATTGGTTCTTTAATGATACCATCAATTAACTTTAGCTTTTTCATGTCAGATCCTGTTAATTTTAAAGCCTCTGCTGCTTGTTCTTTAAACTCCCAACTACGCCATAAAATAGATGAACAAGATTCTGGAGAAATTACAGTATACCATGTATTTTCCATCATATAAACCTTATCTCCTACTCCAATTCCTAATGCTCCCCCAGAAGCACCTTCACCAATTACAATAGTAATAATAGGTGTTTTTAAACGAGTCATTTCTAAAATATTTCTAGCAATAGCTTCACCTTGACCTCGTTCTTCCGCTTCCAGACCAGGATAAGCTCCAGGAGTATCTAATAAAGTAACTACAGGAATACCAAACTTTTCTGCCATTTTCATTAAACGCAACGCTTTTCTATACCCTTCAGGATTTGCCATCCCAAAGTTTCTTAACTGTCGGGTTTTTGTATTATAGCCTTTCTGCTGACCAATAAACATAAAAGATTGGTCACCTATTTTACCTAAACCGCCAATCATAGCTTTGTCATCTTTTACATTTCTATCTCCATGCAATTCCATAAAGGTATCACCACAAATAGCTTTAATATAATCTAAAGTATAAGGTCTGTTTGGATGTCTTGACAGTTGGACTCTTTGCCAAGGCGTTAAATTTTTATAAATATCTTTTCTAGCAGTTGCTAGTTTCTTTTCAATTTTCTTACAAGTAGCTGTAACATCAACATCGCTTTCTTTTCCAATAATCTGACATTTTTCTAGCTGATCTTTAAGCTCTTTTATTGGCATTTCGAAATCTAAATATTCCATAATGTTGCGATTTAAATTTAGTTGTTTGAATAAACAAAAATACTATAAAAAATGCTTTTTTTAGCAAATTCAAATTACTTTTTTAGTTTTATACCTTGTTGTAGCTTTTGCTTTAGGCTAGCCTTATTCTTAATAATTCCGTTTAGTAAAACTACACCCAAAACAATACCAGCCCCTAAGTAAAACTCTGGATTCATTTTTTCTTTGTCACCAAAAATAAAAAGAGCTAAAATAATAGCATAAACAGGCTCTAAATTAATCGTTAACATCACCGTATATGGTGATAAGTATTTCATTATTTGAACAGAAGCAATAAATGCATAGGCTGTGCATATACTGCTTAAAATAAATAAGTATACCCAATCCATTTTTGGTAAATTAAAAAACCCTAAAGAAAAGCTATTTGTAGTTAATAAATAAATTGTTACAAATAGTGTTCCGAACAAAAGTTGATATAATGAAATTCTATCAGCATCATATTTTTTAATAAACAAGCCATTTAAAACTGCGAATAAAGCTCCTAAAAAAGATGATATTAGTGCATATATAATTCCTAATTTATACTGACTTTCAAAATTAAAAATAATGTATAAGCCTGCTATAACAATTAATCCTAAAACTATTTCTAACGTTTTTACCCTTCTTTTAAAAAAAACAGGTTCTATTAATGATGTAAAAAAAGCGCCTGTACTCATAGTAACTAAAGCTACAGACACATTAGATACTTTTATAGCTTTAAAAAAAAATATCCAATGCAAAGCAATAATAATTCCTGTAAAGAGGAATTTTATCAATCCTTTTTTATTAATATAAAAAGATTTTTTTTTGAATATAAAATATAATGATATAAAAAAAACTGCTAATCCCATTCTAAAAAATACTAACGGAATCGCATCAATACTGATTAAAGCACCTAAAATGGCGGTAAACCCCCAAATAAATACAATAAGGTGGAGTAAAAGATAATTTTTTATTCTATTTTCTTGCATCTAAATAAAGGTAAATGGCAACACAACCGAAAAAGATATTTGGCATCCACACATATACTAAAGAATCTACACCTGCCACTGCTCCTAATACTTCAGAAATTTTAAGTAAAAAAACATACATAAACATTAGACCTACACCTATAGCCAAATTTACTCCTGTACCTCCTCTTCTTTTTCTAAAAGCCAATGCAACTGCTATAATTGTTAAAATATAAGACGCTATTGGTAAGCTTGTTCTTTTGTAGAATTCAACTAAATATGCATTTAAATTTTTGACACCTCTTTTTTTAGAAACCTCTATAAATTTATACAATTCGTCTGAAGGCATTTCTTGAGATAACGCAGATTTATAAATCAAATCTTTTGGAGTAAAATTTAAAATAGTGTCTATTTTATTGCCTGAAAAAATACTATCTCTATCCTTATAATACTTTCTCAATCTCCAATTTCTCAGCAAAAATGAAGAATCCTTATATTGTAAATTATCTGCAAAAAGTTTAGATTTTAGTTCTAGACCATTATACAATTCTGAAGTAAAATCATACCCTCGGCTTGTTTCTGTGTTAAAGTTTCTAATAAAAATATATGTACTATCAGTAAGTTGTAAACTAAAGTCATTTACATATTTAAATTCATATTTTTGTCTATTGTTGTTTAGATACTCTTTCTCAAATTTTTTTCTAGTTTTACTACTTTTTGGAACTACAAAATGATTCATCAATAATGATAAAATAGTAATTAGCGTGGCCCCTAAAAAATATGGGTACAAAAAACGTGTAAAAGAAACTTTAGCATTAGTAATTGCAATGATTTCAGTATTATTAGACAGTTTAGAAGTGAATAAAATTACCGCAATAAATAATGCCAATGGCATGAAAGTATTGGTATAATAGATGATAAAATTCTTGTAATATTCATCTACAATTTGATAAAATCCCAAATCTGCATGTTCTAAGAAATTATCAATTTTTTCAGAGATATCTATGGCTACTGCTATAGGAATTAAAATAAGTAACGTAAATAAAAAAGTTACTAAAAATCGTTTTAATATGTACCAATCAATAATCTTCAAAAGTGCAGCCGTGTTTTATATTACAAACGTTTATCCATTTGTTTTACCATTTTATCTTTCCATTCTCTAAAATCTCCTGCCAAAATATGTTTTCTAGCCTCACGCGTTAACCACACATAAAAACCGAGATTATGAATGGATGCAATTTGTTTACCTAACATTTCTTTTGAGGCAAATAAGTGACGTAAATAGGCCTTTGAATAATAAGTATCTACTTCTGTAATACCCATTTCATCAATCGGAGAAAAATCATTTTCCCACTTTTTATTTTTTATATTTATAGTGCCGTGAGCCGTAAAAAGCATACCATTTCTAGCATTTCTTGTAGGCATTACACAATCAAACATGTCAATACCTAATGCAATATTTTCTAAAATATTAATAGGAGTTCCAACTCCCATTAAATACCGTGGTTTATCTTCAGGTAAAATTGCAGTAACCACTTCTGTCATAGCATACATTTCTTCTGCAGGTTCTCCCACAGAAAGTCCACCAATGGCATTAGCCTGCTGATTAGAGTTTGCAATGTACTCTGCAGATTGTTTTCTTAAATCCTTGTAAGTACTTCCTTGTACAATCGGCATAAAAGTTTGTTTGTAACCGTATTTGTAGGGCAATTTTTCCAGATGATTGATACATCTATTCAACCACCTATGTGTCATATGCATAGAACGCTTTGCATAATTATAATCGCAAGGATAAGGAGTACATTCATCAAAAGCCATAATAATATCTGCCCCAATTGTTCTTTGGGTTTCCATCACATTTTCTGGTGTAAAAAAGTGCATAGAGCCATCTATGTGACTTTTAAATTTTACTCCTTCTTCATTTATTTTTCTTCTACCTGATAATGAATACACCTGATAACCTCCTGAATCTGTTAAAATATTACGATCCCAATTCATGAATTTATGCAAACCACCAGCCTTCTCTAAAATGTCTAATTTAGGACGTAAATAAAGATGATACGTATTACCTAGAATAATATCTGGATTTACTTGGTTTTTTAATTCTGTTTGATGCACTCCTTTTACTGTACCAACAGTACCAACAGGCATAAAAATAGGAGTTTCTATAGTGCCATGATCAGTAGAAATTACTCCTGCTCTGGCTTGACTTTTTGGGTCAGTAGTTTTTAAATCAAATTTCATTGTGGGCAAAGATAGCATTATTGTAAGAAGTGAAAAACTAAAAGATTCTTAAAGATTCTACTTAAAATCTTCTTTTCTTTTTAGATGAAAAACCAGCGCCTTTCTTTTTATTTTTTGGTGATGATTTTCTGAAAGATGCGCTCTTTTTATTAAACTCATTTTTAGTTGGAACTGACTTTTTATGAGCTTTCTTTTTTGGTGCAGCTGCAGTTTTTTCTGTTTTTGAAAGCTTTAAAGAAGCCTCCTCTGTTTTTGAAGATGATGAAATCATAGCGTTGATTTCTTTCATTTCTTCTGTTGTGAGTTCTCGCCAATCTCCAGATTGTAAATACCCAAGCTCTACATTCATAATTCGAGTGCGTTTTAACTTGGTTACTTCATAGCCTAAGTATTCACACATACGCCTAATTTGCCGATTTAGGCCTTGTGTTAATACAATTTTGAATATTTTATCTGCAATTTTTTCTACAAAACATTTTTGAGTAACTGTGCCTAAAATAGGAATTCCACTGCTCATCTTTTCAATAAAATGTGGCGTAATGGTTTTATCAACAGTTACAAAATATTCTTTTTCATGATTATTCCCTGCGCGTAAAATTTTATTTACAATATCTCCATCATTGGTTAAGAAAATTAATCCTTCAGAAGGTTTGTCTAAACGACCAATTGGGAACAATCGTTCTGGATAATTGATATGTCTTATAATATTTTTAGGTTCTCTATCATCTGTGGTAGAAACAATACCTACAGGTTTATTTAAGGCAATATAAAGCGTAACATCCTTTGGTTTTACCAAACGCCCATCTAACTTTACCACATCTTTTTCACCAACTCTATTGCCTAACTGTGTAGGTTTGCCATTAATGGTAACTCTGCCTTCTTTTATAAATTTTTCAGCTTCTCTTCTTGAGCATATGCCTGAAGAACTTATGAATTTATTAAGGTTTGTAGATTGCTGATTTTTATTTTCCAATGGATAGAATTTTGACAAAAATACAAACTTTTTACATGGAGTTTAGTACTCTTTTTGTATCGTTCTAAATGTTAAATTAATTCGTGGAGTATTTACTTTTTTAGTTGGTGGTAATCTATGCAACCAATGCTTTTGGGTTGCTGCTTTCATTACCAATAAACTGCCTCTTTCTAACAAAACATCAATTCTTTGCTTACTTTCTCTATGTTTAAAAGAAAACTTACGTTCTGCCCCTAAAGACAAAGAGGCAATAGCTCCGTTTTTTTTTAACATTTTTTCGCCATCCGAATGATAACCCATACCTTCATCACCTGAATGATATAAATTCAATAAACAAGAATTATAGGTTTCTCCACTTTCTTTCTCCACAATTGCTTTTAACTCTAGCAACTCTTTAGTCCAAATATTAGCCGTTTTAGTGACTTTAGAATAAGTATAAGAATATTCATAATCTCCATACCAAGCTACTTTTCTTTTGGTAATTATCTTTTTACCAAAAATTATAGCTTCATCATTTTTCCAATTAATGTGATCTAATAATTGTTGATAGTAAAAATCACTTTGAGCCGCATCTAAAACAGCACCATAATAATTGGTAACCCCATCATAAGGTAAAATATTTGTTATTTTATCCGAAGAAAATAAATCCATA
>Ga0206127_1001850_pt1 | contig 22172 bp, 16 predicted proteins | sample Helgoland_Spring_6_FD_148646 | JGI IMG/M metagenome (GOLD analysis project Ga0206127, IMG submission 148646) | Pelagic subsurface seawater microbial communities from Kabeltonne, Helgoland, North Sea - Helgoland_Spring_Bloom_20160419_1 | ecosystem: Environmental > Aquatic > Marine > Epipelagic ...
TGCTGTATTAGGAATCCAAGTTTCTTATCCCCAAATTTTTAGACTATTAACTCAAAATCCAGATTATTTGAGCTGGAATGAAAAATTTGGAAACAAAATAGGATTAGACTTAAGTAAAATAAAAGAGAATATTGAAAATGTAGGGGAATCCGAATTAACCGATGAAACCTGGGAACAAATTATTTGGGGATTTTGCCAAGAAGATCCGTATTTGAAAGTAAAGTGTTTTAATATTTTAGAGTTGTTTAATTTTTTAAGAGAGCTGTCTTGTAAAAATGATTTAAATGAAGAATGGAATGAGAAATTAAAAGAGGATGTTACTAAATACAATAGCTTAAAAGAAAAATTATATGAAAGGCTAAGCTCGGTTTTAGAATTTGCAGCCATTACAAATGTTGACGATGATATTGAAGTAAAATCCATAACAACTAAAGGTAATGTAGTCTATTTTGATGGGTTTGATGGGTGGATTCAAGAAATGAGAAATGGGCAAGAAGAAAATAAACAGCTTAGCCTTAAAAAACGCCCAGCAATTGAAATAAGTAATGATTTAGAAGAGTTTTTAAAGTATTGGGTTGATTACTTCGAGGCTGAGGGTTTTGATTTAATATTTACGCCAACTGCTGGTTGCTCAATCAAATATAAAAAAAAGACAATAATAAGGATAGATCCACCAAAATCTAAAATTATTTATATCAGTATCCTCAGGTCTTTTAAAAGAGAATACAAAAGAGCTTTAATAGATGGCCTTGGATCTCAAAACATTCGTAGGTATGATCCTAATATAAAATCCTATATATTACCTTGGGGTAAAGAATTTTTTCAAGTATATGGTGAAATTAATGAAATTACATCAAAAGAAAATGACATAAAATATTTATTCAAAGAAGCTATTGAAACTATTAATGATGACAAATCACTAAAAGTTAATAAAGATAATCATCATATATTAGAAGATATATTCAATGGAACTTATACTATTAATTAAATGAAAAATACTGCACGTAAACAACCTTTTATCTTTGAAGATAACTTCTTGTTATAACATCTAAATCTTCCCCGAAATAGTGCGACTTCACTCCTATGGGCTCCACGATGAAGCGACCTGGCGCAACCAGAGATTAACACAAAAAAATCTGCCAAGTTTGCTTGCGCAGATTTTTTATTTGAGGACTGTTGGACTGCAAAGACAGTACCAGGACATTTCCTAAGCGGGAGGCTAGAGAAAGACCTAAGTCATTCTCGACGACTTCACTTTTTATTCCCAAGAATATTTTTTTTATCTTGGACTTGTTTCAAAATCAGATGCAATGAAAAAAATTATTTTTTTGATCGCTTTACTAATACTGGTAACTATATCATGCAATAAAGAAGAGGAAAGTTCTACACAATTAATAGCAACAGATGGCTATAATATGTTGCTCATTGGAAATAGTTTCTTTAAACCCTATGCAGAAAAACTTGATGAACTGTCTGTTATCGCTGGATTTGAAAATCATAATAGCACTCGAATCACCCGAGGAGGGGAAAATGGTAGGCCAATCAATTTTTGGAATGACTCGAACACCATTGAACATTTACAAATCAAGGCTACTCTTGATGAAGGAAATATTGATATCTTTGGAATGACCGCGGGTCATGACCCTGAAGATCCAATTGAAGGACATCGGGCATGGATTAATTATGCCTTACAACACAATCCTGATATTAAGATCTTCATTGCCATACCACAAATTGATTTCCCTGCAGCATGGGAAGAACGTGCAGAAGAATACGGATTTGATAACATTGAAGAATTATACGATTATTTTGTGAATGACCTTGTTCACAATGAGATGGTAGATCAATTACGTGATGAATTTCCATCTACTGAAATTTTTACCATTCCAACAGGATGGACATCCATAAACTTGGATCAGATGCATTCAAAGAGCGAATTATTGGATGACATTTCTAGATTTGGCCCACAACCAACCTCTTTATTTACAGACCCAAAGGGACACCAAGGCGACATTATCAGAGAAACCGGTTCTTTGCTATGGCTAAGTAGTATTTACAACGTTGATTTATCAGCTCTTACTTACAATACCGGTTTCAATACAAACTTACACGAAATTGCAAAACAACTATTGGATAGCCACGATCCAAATTACAAACAGTAAAGACCAATTATTTATTAGATTAATGGGGATTCTTATTTAGTATCTGATTATTCCGATAAAATGAAGTTAGTTTATAGTGAAAAATCCTTAGGTATTTTTTAAAGGAAACTAAAGTTTTAGTTCAACTAAGCAGAAACTCACTTCGAGATGTTCACGATTTTTTATTCTACAGAAAAAAAATAGATAAAATTCCTGAGTCACAGAGACCAAAATTCGGTTATTAAATTATCGTAAAAAAAATAAATTCATGTTAATACTAAAAAATTTCATACTTCAATCTAAAATTACCAAAACGAGCGACCAGCCCACAAAAAAATCCACCACAAACTTGAGATGGATTTTATAAAATACGATACCGCAGCAATTGCGTATGAATCTTTTTCTTTTTTAATTCTTCCAAAAAGATTTAAAAAACAAACTCTTCAGACTGAACCAAAAGGCCAAGATGCCCAGCAGGTTTTTTTTGGGGGATTTTCCTTTTCCAAGCCGTTGAATTTGAAGTTCGTACCAAGGAAGTTCTACACCTCCCAATTGGTCGAGAAATCGAATTCCAATCCGAGGAATTGGTGCCTCGAAACGTTTTACAGACCCATCAAAAATTTGATTTGCCAAATTCGGGTACAAACAAAAAGGCCTGGCCAAACCAACCACATCGAGATTTCCTTCTTCCAAAGCTTTGTCCATAACAGCAACGGAACGAAATCCTCCCGTTAAGAGCAGAGGGGTTTTTGTAAGCTTTCGTGCTTTCTCAATATAGCTTAAAAAATATGCTTCGCGTGCAATGGTGCTTTTCTTTCGATCTCCAGTAATCATGGCAGGTTTTTCATAGGTACCTCCAGAAATTTCAATGAGATCAATACCTTCATTACCAAGAAGCCGAACGACTTCCATCGATGCTTCTTCGGTAAAACCTCCCCGTTGAAAATCTGCAGAATTAATCTTAATGCCTATGGGATAAGCGGCGCCTACTTGACGGCGAATTTCGCGGTAAATTTCTAAAACAAAGCGCGCTCTGTTGGCCAAAGATCCGCCCCATTGATCGGTTCGGATGTTGCTATTGGGCGATAAGAACTGACTGACCAAATAACCATGGGCCCCATGAATTTGACAACCTGTAAACCCTGCTTCCTTCATGATTCTTGCTGTAGTTCCAAAACGTTTGATAATGTCCCAAATGGCTTCTTCCGTTAAGGCGGTGGGCACTTTGAACATTTTTGAAGCACCGCCCATTTTAAGGGGTACTGCAGAAGGCGCCACAATTTCTCTGTTTATAGCCGCAAAGGCCTGCCTACCCGGATGGTTTATTTGAGGCCAAAGATGCACTCCGGTTCCTTCCACCGATTTTGCCCATTGTTTTAACAACTCAAAATCTTTGTAATCTTCTACCACTACATTGCGGGCTTCTCCCAACGCCATGGAATCTACCATTATATTTCCGGTAATGAGCAAGCCTGGGTTTCCTTTTGCCCATACTCGATAGGCATGTATCAACCCCTTACTGGGTGCGTGGTGTCGGGTTCCAAAATTTTCGCTCATTGCAGACTTTGCAATTCTGTTTTTTAAAACAGCTCCGTTGGGCAATGTAAAAGGAGCAGCAATGTGTTTCATAAATGGGGTGGTTTTTTATTGAATTTTGAAGGTTTTAAAATTGAAAACGCTCCTATTTAGGCGCATAAGTTTTGAGGGCTGTTTTTTCAACTTCGGCACGCTCAAAAGACATGGTTTTTGTCTTAAACTTGGCATACAAATCCATCTGATCGGTGTAATGTGGGCTTTCGGGCCTGCGGCTATTCCCAAAAGAAATCACAGACTCATAATAGGTTTTGTTGGGGGTAAAACGCACCAACCCAATATAGGATTCTCCGTGGGTTATTTTCATACGCCCGTCTTTATACGGGATGCCTCGCATGGCAGTTACCACATCTGGCAAACCAAAAATAGGAAGGGCCTTATCGCCTCTTACCAATTGCTGAAATTCTCCCAATTGAATGCGTTCTTTCTTAAAATGTTTTTTTAGGTAGGCCTTCGTTTCTTTCAATGCGCTGAACAATGCGGCATGTGTAAAGGTTTTGTCTGCTCCCAAGGCATCGTAAAAAGGTTTGAGCTGGTAATACAAAACCGCATAGGCGCCTGCTCCATAGGATGCTGCATGGGTTTTTCGATCCCAGTTTTTGATGTCTGACAACAGCACACGCACTGCTGGGTAATCTGTTTCTTTCATGGCAAACAACGGATTCAAATCCATGTAATTGTACTGCAACGGAGTGGGCAATTGGTGGTCGTATTTAATGCGTTTGAAGCGCTCATAATCGATATGTTCTTCTGCTTCGAGCAATTGCAACAGGCGTGTAGAACGATTGTTGTCATAGGTTTCAAAATGCATTGCTTTTGCAAAATTTTCGGGCTTTGGATTGTCAGCTTCCCCTGAAGATTTGAATGGTGAGTGGTTGGCATTGTAGACAAATCCGGATTTTGGACTTACCACTTGTGGCAAATCTTGAATGTCATAATAGGTATCCCAAAGTGTTGCTCGGGTATTCCCAGGAACAACATCCGTCCAATCATACCCCTCGGCTCGAATTGGAATCTTACCATTGGAGATGTAAAAAATGGTATCGTTTCTGTCCGCATACCCAATGTTATACCCCGGGAGTGCCTTCATTTTTAATGCTTCATAAAACTCGGTAAAATTTTTCGCCTTGTTCATTTTCCACCATTGCTCAATGGCATTGATATTGGTTGTGCTTGGTGTTCGCACTGCATAGACGCCTGTTTTGTTCTTCAAGGTAGGTCCGTAGATGCTTTTATAAAAGGTTTTCTTTATTGGGATTCGCATTCCCAGAAATTTTAAATATACCGTTGCTTTGTATTTTTCTAGTGAATGTTCTTCAGTATCTACCAAATACACGTCTTTTTTACTGGGGTGCATTTCCAACGCATACACATCGGCTTTGTCGGGATAATTAACGGTGTGTGTCCAACCTAAAAACCTATTGGCGCCTGTTAACAAACACGGAGATCCTGGAAAGGCTGCACCAATAATATTGGTTCCCTCCTCACTTACCAAATGGGCTTCATACCAAGAAGTAGGTCCCGTTAGCGGCTGGTGCGTATTGATGGCTAAAAAGGTTTCATTGGATTGGGTTCTGCTTCTACTAATGGCCAATAAATTGGAACCTTTGGTATCTTGTTCTATTTCGTAGGGCCAAGACAATGAATTATTGACAATGCCTGTTACCAATTTGTCTGCTCCATTGGAAATGAACAATTGCAATTGTGTATAACGCAAAAGCTTTTTTGGCGTAAGCGGAAAAAGTGCTTTGTGAAGGACTTCATTTGGATGCTTCTTGGCAAAGGTATTGAGGCCTTGAGAGAATCCCTCTAGCAGCGCAATAAATTTAGTATCAAGCGTGTGATATAGATCGTCAACTGTTTTTTCTGCTTGGATGAACTGTACTAAGAAATCGGCACCTGCCCCTTTGATACCAAGGTGCTTACTAAGCATTCCATTTCCAGCAATGTAGGCTTCTTGCAATAGTTTGAAATGATCTTCTGCCTGTGCCCATGCAAAACCGTAGGCTACCTCAACATCGGTTGCCGCATAAATGTGAGGAACGCCATAGGCATCTCTTATAATTTCAATAGTGTCCGGATTTATTTGAGCATTATTTTTAAAATGAATGCAAACAATGAAGAGTAAGAAGGCGATTTTTTTCATCGGGGAGCTTTTGGGAGTGTTTTTTGCAACGGGTTCCAAGAAACACGTGGCTTTTGTGAGAGGTTTTTTTGTAGTTTAAATTTGAAGGACTAATTAAACTGACCATTCAACCAATTCATTCGATTGGAAATCCATGATTTTAAATGAGTAACTTCCTCGGCATGCGTGTCATAAAAAACTGGATTTGGCCAAACATAGGTGCCTAATGTTTGCCATTTTTCGTAATTTTTTGCTTGGGCTAAGGTCAGATATTTTTCATGACTGTCTATGAGCTCCAGGAGCAAATCGGTGTTGTTATAGAAATACTGAAAGCGTTCATTGACCAAGTTTTTAAAATAAGGGTCTTCAAACAATCGAGCATACCAAGGGTTTTGTTTGATCCAAAAACCTTCGGGATACTGAGGGTCTGCATAATCGACATTTCCATAAGAGAGATCAAAATCCCACAATGGACCCATTTTAATTTTTCCGCCCGGCACATAGTTAAAATAAATACTAGAGAACCATCTGGAATCGACACTTTTTGCAATTTCCTGAATGAGATACCAATCTACAAAACTAGGCAAATCAATGTATGCGCGATACCCTGTTGTTGGGTTTTTGAAATCGTTTCCAAACAAGACGGCTTCAAAAGTATTGATATGATCCTCAATCAAAGCAAGTGCTGGACTGCCAAAGTCTACATCCGGCGCTTTAACTGCAAAAACGTTTTGAGAAAAATTTTGTGTAAAAATTAAAGGTTGAAAAAACACGTCATCTGCACCGAGTCGAAAATCCTGATCGATCTCCACTAAATATCCATTTTCGGGCAAATTCAGGCGATTGGTTTTCACTTCTGCTTTCTGTGCAATGAGATAGGTTCCATTGTATTGATCGTTTATGAATACCTCCGCAAACTCAGCCTTTGGTGTATATTCCAGCATACTCATGCCCCCTAATTCAAAGGAAATTTTATTTCTTAAGAGTGACTTGTCTGAATACTCAGCCAAGAAAATCCATCTTTTATCTTTGGGCATGCCCAAAATGGCTGTTTTATCACTAAACTTTAATTGATAGGGTTTTTTAGGTGGACCATACCAGGTAGAATTTCCTCTTCCTCGTATATGCATTGGTTGTTCTTCAAGATTTTCAAATGCTCGCGATCCTTGAATGTGAACCGTTCCTGCTACATAATTCTCTTTGGAATCGATTGGAACCCCATTGGTTTGTATTGAAATGACGGGCAAACCCGTAAAATAACTAAGGTCTATATAATAATTTCTTGGACTGGCACCCTCAGTATTAAAAACAGTATAGGTAACCACTTTGTTGAAATCATTTTCGGTTTCTTCACTTATTTGTGGAACGTTTTGTACAGTTACTTCCCCTCCATCGGTTTCAAAGGTAGCTACTAAGTTTTCGATGGCAGTTCTGTAATCAAGAGACCCTGTAAAGGTATCTACCCCATCAAAAGTCAACACCACATCGGATGTTAAATTGGGATTTATCGATTTTTTAAAAACAAAAGTTGTCAATTCTCCCGGGGTAGCTAGGACCACTTCGGGTTCTTCTGAACAAGAAAATAACAATATCGAAATCAAAAAAAGTACTTTCTTCATATTTTATAAGATAAAGATCTTTGCATTTTTGAACAAAGACCATAAAATTTTTAACTCTTTCAAAAATTTAAAAATACAATAACTTTTTTTAATTTTTTCCTCAAATGATTTATTGTCTTTATATTGCAATAAACAACCTGTATTGAAAAAAATTATTGTTTCAGTAACCAACGACCTTACGACGGATCAACGTGTAGACAAAGTATGCAACACACTTCTTAAGGGAGGGTATGCGGTTTTATTGGTTGGAAAAAAAAATAAAAACAGCATCGCTATTCACCGAAATTACCCAACTAAAAGATTCAACCTACTTTTTCAAAAGGGGGTTTTCTTTTATGCTGAATTCAATCTTCGGTTATTTTTTTTCCTGTTGTGTACCAAAAAAACAATTTTATTGGCCAATGATGTAGATACACTCATCCCCAATTATTTGGTTGGAAAACTGCAAAGAAAAAAGTTGGTCTTTGACAGCCATGAATTATTTTCTGAAATTCCTGAATTGGTACATCGCCCCTTGGTAAAGAAAATATGGGTGCTGTTGGAAAACTGGATGCTTCCCAATCTAAAAAATGCTTATACTGTTTGTGATAGTATTGCACAGCATTATGCAAAAAAATACGCTACGGAATTTAAGGTGATTCGAAATCTTCCAATCGCTAAAAACAACCAACCGAGGGGCGAATTCTTATTCGATACTTCAGAGAAAAAAATCATCCTTTATCAGGGGGCAGTAAATGTTGGAAGAGGACTGGAGTTGATGATTGACTGCATGGCCTTTCTGCCAAATTGCATCTTCGTAATTGTAGGTGCTGGGGATATTTTTAAAGAATTAAAGACCTTAATCACAGCGAAGAATTTAGGGAATCAGGTAAAACTATTGGGGCAAATTTCGCCTGAAAAACTGCATACATTCACCCCTTTGGCAGATCTAGGAATTAGTTTAGAAGAGGATTTGGGATTGAATTACCGATTTGCCTTGCCCAATAAAATATTTGATTACATACAGGCTGAAATCCCTGTTTTGGTTTCTGACTTGCCTGAAATGAAAAAAATTGTATCGGACTATAAAGTGGGAGAAATTGTTTCCAATAGAACTCCAAAAATACTGGCAAAACAGATTGAACAAATCCTAGAGAAAAATTTCGCTGTTGCTTTGAAAGAGGCGAAAAAAGATTTAATCTGGGAGCATCAAGCACAAGAATTACGGGCTGTTTTCGAAAACTCACACTAACTATTTTTTGTATTGATGTGGATTTTCTCGAACTCCTTTTTTGAATAAATAACGTACACCGGATCGGATTTTATTGTCTATTTGTAGGGCAATGTCTTTCAGCTTTTCTGAGGGCCAGCCTCTAAAAGTGGTGATGTGAAAAGCATCGGAAGGCAACAGTGGCTCTTTAGAAAAATAATAGTTGGATACACAACACCTTACTTGGTTTTCAGTGATTTTACTCACAGAGTGCCAGGAATTTTGATGTGTTGCCATGACCACCAACCGATTGAATTTATTTGCTATTGTAAGTTGTTGTTTTTGCAAACCATGAGGCCACAACTCTAAATTACCGCCATTTTCAGATTTCCAATCTGGTGATACATAATAGAGGAGATTTAAAACCCGCCAATTTTCTCGATCTTTGTCGTGAGAATTGTCTAAATGTGGATTTAAAAAACTGTCTTTTCTCATTAAAGAAAGGCCGCCGGCATATAAATTCGCATCGGGAAGCAGTTCTTTTATCCCACAAATTTCTGAAATGAGTTGTACTACTTTTTTATCTTGAAATGCATAAACCACTTCTTCTAGAAGCGCGTCATAGGCATTCATTTGATAGGCCGTAAACTTTTGTTCTCTCAAAGTCTTCCTTGCTACAGTCTGCGCTATTTTGGGAAACTTATTATAAATTTCTAACGCAATTTCTTTGGGGAGTAGCGCATCCAAATAAAAGTACCCTATTTGATTTTTACTGGCTAAGAATTGCTCCTTTAGCGCTAATTCTTGGGCTTTTATATTTTGATAAATCAGTTTTGAAATTGCTGCTCTTTTCATTTATAAGGCTTTTTTTAACGAACATAAATAACTGACTTTAAAACAATTTAAATAAAAAATTGAGGCGTTTTCAGTGGCCTTCCGCTCAAAGAAAGGGGTGAGTTTTCCAAAGACATAGTCCATACCAAAGAGGGACAAATAATGCACCGCCTTTGATAGATTTCCTTCTTTGGGTAAAATCAAATTCCTATGTGCTAAAAAAGCAATATTCTCCATTGCTTGTTTGGTTTTATGAACAAATGCGGCATCGGTATCTATACCGAGATGATACACCTCATTTTTAACATGAATGATGGGGAAATTCTCTGCTTTTAATGTTCGTGAAAACAACAAATCTTCGCGTCCATATTTTATGAGTTTTTCCTCAAATCGTATCTTGTTAAAGGTCGTTTTATAAATTAAAAAATTAGACGTAAAAAAAAACTTATAAGGTCTTTTGTTTCGCTTGTCCACATGCATTTCTTCAAACTTAATACCGTATTTGTACCGCAATAATTTTTTATTTTCATCGGAGGCTATATAGCGAATTCCTCCGCAAAAAACAGCATCCGTTTTCTGGGCAGCCTCTTTTAAATAATTGTCAATAAATAAAGGGCTTACTGGCATAACATCACTATCTAAAAACAACAACCAATTGTACGCAGCTTCTTCTGATAAATAATTTCGAATTGCGCTCCTTCCAACATTGTCATTTAATGCTTTAAATCGTGCGTATGCTAGGGTATTTATTTTTTCATTTTGTTGATTTAAAGTGGACTTTGAACCATCATCCACACAAATAATTTCAAACGGCACCTTCAATTTTAGTAATTGTTTGTGAAGCTCATTAACCAGAGCAACCGCATTGAAATTATATGTTGGAATCAGTACCGATAGCATTATACAATAACTTGTTGCGCGACTTCAAACAATTGACCGCCTTCACATTTAATTGTTTTTTGTTTAAATTTAACAATTAACTGATAATCGTGTGTGGCCATTAATATGGTTTTTCCACTTTGGTGTATTTGATTTAAAAGCTCCATGACTTCTAAAGATGTTTTTGGATCTAAATTCCCTGTGGGTTCATCTGCCAAAATCAATTCTGGATCATTCAATAAAGCGCGTGCAATAGCAACCCTTTGTTGTTCGCCTCCTGATAATTCGTGCGGTCTTTTGTAGTACTTGTTTTGAATACCTACTTTTTCTAATACTTCGGTGATTTTGTCTTTCATCGCTGTTTTGTCTTTCATCGCTGTTTTGTCTTTCCAGCCCGTCGCTTTCAGTACAAATGCTAAGTTTTCATAGACAGTTCGGTCACTTAATAGTTTGAAATCTTGAAAAACAATGCCTATTTTTCTTCTTAAAAAAGGAATGTTTTTTTCTTTTAATTTTTTCAAATCAAAATCAACTATGGTTCCCATACCGCTTTGTAATTTCAAATCGCCGTATAGGGTTTTCATTAAACTACTTTTCCCACTCCCAGTTTTTCCAATTAGGTAATAAAAGCCGCCTTTAGCTATTGTTAAATTCACTTTAGACAAGACCAAATTATCTCTTTGATAAATATCTGCATTTTCAAGATGTAAAACAGCATTTTCCATACAATCGTGTCGTTTTTACAAACTTAGAAGTTTCTTTCTATTTTTAACTAAAAATTACAAAGTATTCTTACTTTTGGTAAGTATTAGAATAATTTTTAAGATTTAAATCAAACAAATTTAAAAAAAGTACGTTAACACAATAAAGAAATACAAACAAATCTATGAAGCTTTTTTTAAGTAGGTTCTTTTTAACTTGCTCCCTTTTTTTTCTGGCATATACTCCTGTTTTTGCGCAACAATCTTTTGTGGATACAACCATTTTGACGGATTTCAATGCGGCCCTAAAATTATACAATAACAAGGCCTATGCACCCGCGCTAAAAATATTTGGAAATGTGGCAAGAACTGCAGCGAACAATACCCATGTAAAAAGCGATGCTTCTTACTACGAAGCAATGTGTGCCGTAAAACTAAACAAAACAGATGCGGATGAAAAAGTTTTAAAATTTGTAGCAGAAAATCCAACAAGTGTAAAAAAAAATAAGGCTTATTTTAATGTTGGAAACTACTACTTTGCCAACAAAAAAGCTGCCTATGCTTTAAAATGGTTTCAAAAAGTAGCTCCGGCACAACTCTCAAAAGAAAACAAAAAAGAGCTGGATTTTAAAATGGGCTATGCACTTTTAAAAACCAATCATTTCAAATTGGCGAAGGATCGGTTCTTACCACTTATAAATGACGGAAAATATGGAAATGATGCACGTTATTATTATGGATATTTGGCCTACAAACTAGAGGATTATGCAGTTGCAGAAACGACCCTAAGTGAAATTGCAGACAATGACTCCTACAAAGCAGAAATTTCTTACTACCTTCTAGACATTAGCTTTAAAGCAGGCCGATTCGATCGATGTGTGAGCGTAGGATTGAAATTGTTAGCCACTGCAAATAGAAAGGAGGCTTCCAATATTTCTAAAATTATTGGTGAGAGTTACTTTAATTTACAGCGGTATCAAGAAGCCATTCCTTACCTAAAAGCTTATCGCGGAAAAAGAGGAAAATGGAACAATACCGATTTTTATCAGTTAGGATATGCCTACTACAAGCAAAACGATTTTAAAAATGCCATCAATAATTTCAATAAAATTCTCGACCAAAAGAACAGTGTTTCACAAAACGCCTATTATCACTTAGCTGAATGTTATTTAAATAGTGACAAAAAAACAGAGGCTTTGAGTGCCTTTAAAGCGGCGAGTGAAATGGATTTTGATCTCAAAATAAAGGAGGACTCTGCCCTAAACTATGCCAAACTAAGCTATGAAGAGGGCAACGCTTTTAAAAATGTTGCGTTAGTTTTGCAAGCGTATTTAAAAGCCTATCCAAAATCCAAAGCTTACGATGAAATAAACAACTTAATTGTCAGCTCCTTTTTGCACCAGCAAGATTATTTGGGTGCTTTGGAGTATTTGGCAAAAAACAAATCGAAAAACAACAACAAACTCCATTTGGAGGTTTCACTTTACCGAGGTATTCAATTATATCAATCAAAAAAAATTAAAGAAGCTTTTCCCTTTTTTACGAGAGCGAAAAAAGCGAGTAACAACAATGTTTCCCTTAGAGCAAGATACTGGGAAGCCGAAGCACAATACCAATTAGGGAATTATCAAGAATCTCTGGACAATTTGATTCGCTTCAAAACAGCCCTACAAGACCAAAAAAATCCTGAGTTTGCAGAGCTTAATTACACCATCGGATACAATTATTTCAAGCTAAAAAAATACGCTGAGGCAATACCATTTTTTGAAGCAGCTACAAAACAAAATTCACTAGAGCGTGAAGTGCTGGAAGATGCATTTATTCGTCTTGGAGATAGCTATTTTGCGACAAGTGCCTATGAAAACGCAATCATTGCTTATCAAAATGTAATTACCAATAGTGGAATTGGTGCTGACTATGCACAGTATCAAATTGGAATGAGTTATGGCTTTACAACGCAAAATGAAGCTAAAATAAAGGCTTTGAATACTCTGATTACCAACTATAAAATGTCTGCGTTGAAAGACGATGCGTTGTATCAATTAGGGAACACCTATTCAAAAATAAATAAAAATACCGAAGCGCATTTGGCGTATAGTCGCCTGATAGAAAAGCATGAAAAAAGCATCTTTATTGCAAAAACATTGATCCGACAAGGCTTACTCTATTACAATGAAGGAGAAAATGACAAAGCCCTTGAAAAGTTCCAGCAAATTGTTCGCTTATTTCCAAACTCACCAGAAGCATTTGAAGCAGTTGCAAATGCTCGTAATATATACATAGACAATGACAATGTAGATGCATATGCCACCTGGGTAAAAGGATTGAAATTCATTGATCTTACCAATTCAGAATTAGACAATACGACTTTTGCAGCTGCTGAAAAGAACTATTTAAATACTGTAGATCCAAAAAAAATTACTTCGAGCTTACAAGGATATATCACGAGTTTTCCGGAAGGAATTCATACCCTTAAAGCCAATTTTTATTTAGCAGAAACTCTGTACAAACAAGCATTTTTTGACCAAGCAATACCTAATTATAAGAAGATTTTAGGGGAAGCTCAAAGTGACTATAGCGAAGCCTCACTTAACAAGCTATCCCAAATTTACCTTTTCAAAGAAGACCTGGTCAATGCAATTCCTTTATTAATTCGACTTGAACTTGAAGCGAATTCTCCTAACAACATCCTGTATGCAGAAAGCAACCTCATGCAAGGGTATTATAAAACCCAAGCCTATGCGTTGGCAATGGAGTATGCAAAAAAGATACTAAATAGAGAAAAGCTCGACAAAGCATTAAAAAATGATGCCCAGATAATTATTGCAAGATCTGCTTTTAAAAAGGAAGATTTCTCAACCGCCGAAGCCTATTATGCCACAGTCACCAAAAATGCAACTGGTGTATTGAAAGCAGAATCACTGTATTACAATGCTTTTTTTAAGAACAAAGAAAAAGCCTACGAACGTTCAAATAAAATTGTCCAAAAACTTATTGCAGATTATTCGGCCTATAAATATTGGGGTGTAAAAAGCTATGTGATCATGGCTAAAAATTATGATGGATTAAACGACGCATATCAAGCCACTTATGTATTGGAAAATATTATTGAAAACTTTAAAGAGTTTGATGATGTAATTCTTGAAGCACAAACAGCACTCGATAAAATAAAAGAAAAAGAGGCGAAAACAAATCGTTCTGTGAGACAAGAAGAGGAGATTCCAACTGAAGTAAAAACGAAAAATTAATGAACAAAGGAGGCATATTATTACTATTTTTCTTCTCTTTCCTGGGACTAAATGCACAAGAAAAGAAAAAAGAAACGGCAAAGGATACTGTAAAAACAGAAGTTGTAAATGTCATTACAACTTACAATCCAAAAATTGCAGATGCAAACAAAATCCAAAGAACTCCACAAATTAAACTCGCAGAGAAAAGGAAAAAAAAGCAACTTAAATATAGTATTTTCTCCGTGCCAGTAGTTTCTACATTTGTGCCCAAAACTGGGGTTGTAAAAGGAATCGATGTGGGGGTAAAGGAACGTATTTATAGAAATTATATTGCCGGTGGATTTGGAAATTACTCCACTCCTTTTGTAGAAACAGATTTGCATTATGACACCCGTTTTGAGAACGAAATGGGCATCTATGCGAAGTATATTTCTTCGAATGAAAATATTGAAAACACTCCGCTAACGAGCACATTTTCTAATTTCAAAACGACCCTTTTTTACAAACAACAAGAGCGTTATTTTGACTGGAAAATATCCCTGAATTCTGCTCAAAACAAATACAATTGGTATGGCATACCCGAAAATCTAAAAACAAGTACTGCAATTAAAACCATAAACAGCGAACAAGAAAACAATTACTTTCAATTGGTTGGAGCACTGGATTTTGAGAATGCAATCCTAGAAAACATCAAGGTTCGTGTTTCTTCTTTTTCAGATGCCTATCAGAGTAACGAACTCCTTATGCACCTAGCGACCAACTTTAACTTCGCTTTGGATTTTATAAGTTATAACTTAAATGCCCTTTCCGTGGATACAAAAATTGAGGTATTAAAAGGCGCTTTCAAAAACAATTCTACAGGCAATTCAGAAATAGACTATTCAATAATTACAAGTAAAATTCACCCTACATACAATTTTACACTCTTTGACTTTTCAATCAAAACAGGAATTAAATTATTTGCATCGCTAGACACCGAAAATACTGCTACAAACATCTTAGCTTACCCAGATGTGCAAATTTCAAAATCCATCAACAAGGATGCATTGATTCTTTACACTGGGGTATCGGGAGATTTAAAGACGAATACCTACAAAGAATTTACCGAAGAAAACCCGTATGTATCGCCTACACTTTTCATTACTCAAAGCAGCGAAAAAATGAACGTTTTTCTGGGAGCTAGTGGTACCCTCAACAAGGACTTTAGTTTTAATTTTAAAGCCAGTTATAAAGAAGAAGAAGACAAAGCTTTTTTTATCAGAAACAATTCAAAATCAAACGGAACAAACTTAATTGCAAATAATATTCCGTTGGAGAACTATGACTTTGGAAACTCATTTCGCGTTACTTATGATGATGTAACAACGCGCTCTTTTTTGGGTGAATTTGAATATGACTTCACCAATAAAATAGCCGCTGGGGGAAGCATACAATATGATGATTACGAAGTTAAAAATTTAGCAGAAGCTTGGAATTTACCTGCTTTACAGTTTGCTGTATTCGCAAAATACAAGAGCGAAAAATGGTATGCAACCACAAATATTTTCTATGTAGATGAACGTAAAATCGCAGTCTATAATGGACCATTCCCTTCAAATGAAGTTAGTACAGGTCGCTTGGATTCTTTTGTTGATTTTAATCTAAATGGGGGCTACCATATTCATGATACACTTTCTGTATTCTTAAAATTGAATAATGTTTTAAACACCAAGTACCAGCGATTTTCAAACTTCAATGTACAAGGCTTTCAGGTCTTGGGTGGCGTCACTTATAAATTTGACTTTTAATAAACGAAATGTGACCTAATTTATCAATTTGATTTTTGTAATTTTATGCTTCCATCAAATCTCTGAAAATGAAAAAACAACTTTTTTTTGTATCTGCTATTTTATTGCTTTTTTCCTGTCTTGAAAAAGAAGAAAAAATAAGGGTTTCCAAAGCATTAACCAAAGAGGAAATACGAGATTCTACAAAAATAAAAAACCTTTTTAATACGGCATTAACACAGGGCGAATCTTATGAGTGGTTGCGCGATTTGACACAAAATATTGGTGGTCGTTTGTCTGGGTCTCCAGAAGCAGCAAAAGCAGTCATTTGGGGCGAAAAATTAATGAACCGTGTTGGTTTAGATTCCGTTTGGTTACAGCCTGTAATGGTGCCTCATTGGGTTCGAGGTGAAAAGGAAACGGCAAATTACTTGATAGATGGCGAAAAAAAGAAAGTGCCAATTTGCGCGCTCGGATTTTCAGTTGCTACGCCCGAAGAAGGGGTTTCTGCAGCAGTATTGGAAGTAAAAAGTTTAGAGGAGGCTAGATCTTTGGGCGAAAAAATGCGCGGTAAAATTGTCTTTTTCAACCGTCCTTTCGACAATACCCTTATCAATACATTTGCTGCTTACGGGGGCTGTGTAGATCAACGAGTACAGGGTGCTGCCGTATGTGGACGCTATGGTGCAAAGGGAGTGATTGTGCGTTCTATGACCAATGGTATTGACGATTACCCACACACAGGAACCATGAGTTATGGCGACTTACCGAAAGAAATGCACATACCAACTGCTGCCATTAGTTCTAGAGCTGCTACTATTTTAAGTGCCGATTTAAAGAAAAACCCAACCTTACAATTTTACTTTAAACAAAGTTGTGAAACCCTGCCAGATGCGCCCTCATTCAATGTTGTTGGGCAGATTACGGGAAGTGAAACTCCAGAAAATATTATGGTCGTTGGAGGGCATTTAGATTCCTGGGACTTGGCAGATGGTGCCCATGACGATGGTACTGGAATTGTTCAATCACTGGAAGTTGCTGCCTTGTTTAAAAAGAACAAAATCAGACCAAAAAACACCCTAAGAGTCGTCTTTTTTATGAATGAAGAAAATGGAACCCGGGGTGCAAAAAAATATGCAGAATTGGCAATTCTAAACAAAGAAAATCATATTGGAGGCCTGGAATCTGATGCTGGCGGACATACACCTAGAGGTTTTTCTATTGATGCAAACCAGGCCAATACAGCACTTTTACAAAGCTGGAAAAAATTACTAGCTCCCTACGGATTACACGATATTGAAAAAGGAGGGAGTGGTGCCGATATTTCACCTCTAAAGGGAGATGCTGTTACCTTAGTTGGTTACAGACCGGACAGTCAGCGATACTTTGACTACCATCATACCAGCATCGACACCTTTGATAAGGTGAATAAAAGAGAACTCGCACTGGGTAGTGCTTCTATGGCAAGTATTCTTTATTTAATGGACAAATACCTTTACAACAATACTCCTGTAAAACCATAAATAATGAATACATTTCTATTCGTTTTAAAAATTGTGTTTGGAATATTTTTCTCCTATGCAGGCATCATGCATTTTGTAAAGCCACAATTCTTTAAGCATTTTATCCCTGATTTTTTGCCAAAATTAGCGGTAAATTACGTCTTCGGAAGTATTGAATTGATCTTAGGAGTTGCTTTGTTTTTTCCGCAAACAGTGAATAAGGCTGCTGCAGGTATTTTTATTTTAATGCTCTTTTTTTTACCAATTCATATTTGGGATTTGACTAAAGAGAGGCCTGCGATAGGCTCAAAAAAACTGGCGATAATTCGAATTCCACTACAATTTTTACTACTATATCTTTCTTATTTAATCTATACACACTCATGAAAAAAATAGGCTTCTTTTTGTGCTTCTTATCTGTTTTTACTTCTTGCAAACAAGAACCTGCAGATTTAGTGATCTTCAATTCAAACACTTACACAGTCAATAGCACTTTTGAAAAAGCAACTGCATTTGCCATAAAAGATGGAAAATTTATTGGGGTAGGAACCAACCAAGAAATGCTTAAAAAATACAAAGCATTAAAAACTATTGATGCTAAAAATAAAACGATACTCCCGGGGCTAATTGATGCGCATTGTCACTTTTACAGAATGGGATTACAGCAACAAAAAGTAAGTTTGGAGGGGACCAAAAGTTATGATGAAGTTTTAGAGAGAATTGTTGCCTTTCAAAAAGAAAAAAAAGTTGCTTTTATTACGGGCCGAGGTTGGGACCAAAACGACTGGGAAGAGAAAAAATTTCCTACAAAAGAGAAATTGGATGCTTTGTTTCCAAATACTCCTGTTGCTGTTGGAAGAGTTGACGGGCATGCTTTATTGGTAAATCAAGCTACGATAGCACTTTCTGGTATTACCAAAGACACAAAAGTTACCGGTGGTGAAATCATTCTTGAAAACGGGCAAATGACTGGGGTTTTAATTGACGCTGCCATGGATTTTGTTAAATTTCCATCCACCACAAAACAAGAAGCAATTCAAGGTTTATTGGATGCTCAAAAAATTTCTTTTTCTTATGGATTAACAACCGTAGATGACGCTGGACTTGGGAGACAAACCATCGAATTGATTGACAGCCTTCAGAAAACAAATGCATTGAAAATGAGAGTCTACGCTATGGTTTCTGGAGATACTCAAGAAAACTTAGATTATTATATTCAAAAAGGAATCGTGAAGACAGATCGTTTGCATGTTCGTTCCTTTAAAATTTACGGCGATGGTGCTTTAGGCTCAAGAGGTGCAGCAATGCGAACCCCCTATGCAGATCGAGAAAATCATTTTGGTGCACTGATCTATCCAGCGAAAAGATATCAAGAAATTGCAAAACAAATTGCAGCATCCGACTATCAAATGAACACACACGCCATTGGTGATTCTGCAAACACCTGGATGCTTTCTACCTATAAAGAAGTTTTAGCCAACAATAAAAACAGAAGATGGCGGATTGAACATGCCCAAATAGTAGCTCCAGAAGATTTCAAAAACTTTGATAATATCTTACCTTCTATACAACCAACACACGCAACCTCAGACATGTACTGGGCAGAGGATCGAATTGGTGAAGAACGGATGAAAGGCGCCTATGCTTTTAAAGAACTTCTCAATCAGTATGGAAAAATTGCGCTGGGAACAGATTTCCCTGTAGAACAAGTAAATCCTTTTTTAACTTTTTATGCAGCAACCATTCGAAAGGACATTCATAATTATCCTAAAGATGGGTTTCAAATGGAAAATGTATTATCACGTGAAGAAACTCTGAAAGGCATGACCATTTGGGCTGCATACGCAAATTTCGAAGAAAATGAAAAAGGAAGTATCGAAGTAGGAAAACTTGCAGACTTTGTCATTCTAGATCAAAATATCATGGAAATTGATGGGAGTAAAATTCCAGCCACAAAAGTAATTAGCACTTTTCTAAATGGGGAAAGAGTTTATTAAGTTTTTTCAAATTATATTTACACATCATTAAAAAACAACCCCTAAATATGAAACTTTATTTACCATTATTTTGTTTGGCATTTCTTTTATTTTCTTGTGCAGGAAGCGATTCAAATTTTGAACCACAAACAGAAGCAGATATCATTGAATATATAGAAGCCAATAATTTGGACGCCCAGAGAAGCAGTACGGGACTCTATTATGTAATTAACGAACTAGGAACAGGAGTTCGACCAACGAGCAATTCCAATGTAACAGTAGCCTATCGAGGCACTTTATTGGACGGTACGGTTTTTGACCAGAGTACGAATGGAATTTCATTTGGTTTGAACCAAGTAATTTTAGGATGGAGAGAAGGAATTACCTATTTTAAAGAAGGCGGAGAGGGTATTTTGTTAATCCCTTCCAATTTAGGGTATGGAAATAGTGGAAGTGGATCGATTCCTGGAGGTGCTGTCTTGGTGTTCGATATCAATTTAATAAGTGTAAACTAGTAACTCTTAATTGTTAGCATCAAGAAGAAAAAGCCTACCTTTAAAAGAAAAATATGAAACAACATACAGTATTTAAAGGAATTGTAATCTTATTCCTACTCGCATTTACGGTTCCGACTGTTGCACAAGAAAGCAAGAAAGCTTCAAAATTGACGCTTGTTGTAACAGATGCAAACAACCAACCCATTCCAGGTGCTTCTGTGCTATTTGATAATAAAAAGTATCCAAGAACTACTAATAGCAATGGGATCTTTAAAATAAAATTGAGAGCGTTCCCAAAAGAAATTTCCATATTTTCTGCGCTTCATGGAATCAAAAAAGTTAAGTATGAAGGTCAAAAAAAAATACGCATCAAAATAACTCCCAATAAGGTAGGAGCAGATATTGTTGCTAGTAACCAAAGAGAATTTACTGCGGGGGCAATACAATATCGAAATATCTATGATTATTTAAGAGGAAAAGTATCGGGACTTCGAATTACAACCGACAACGTAATCTCTATTCGAGGAGATCAAAATAGAGAACCCTTGTTTATCTTAAATGGATCTCCGGTTGGGAAAACCAGTTTTGGAGCTATTGTACCAAGCACCATTAAAACCATTACTGTTCTTAAAGGGCCAGAAGCTTCAATTTACGGAATACGAGGTATGAATGGGGTGATTATGGTTCGAACCATGTTATAAAAAAAAAGCGAAACCATAAGTTTCGCTTTTTTTATGCTTTAATAGGTGCTATAAAAGCTGCTATATTTTCAACGCCATGACTTCCCAAATGTTTGATAAAAGCAGATCCAATAATGGCACCATGCGCATGTGCACAAGCAGTTGTAAAGGTTGGTTTGTCTGAAATGCCGAAACCAATGATACACTTACTTTTTAATTGCATTGCTTTGATCCTCTTAAAATAATCTATTTGTTCCTTTGAAATCTCCCCTTTTGCGCCTGTAATTGAAGAAGAAGCCACTACATAAATAAATGCTTTTGTGTAGCTATCAATTTTACGAATTCTTTCTTCGGAAGTATTTGGGGTAATTAAAAACACATTGGTTAATCCGTATTTATCAAACAATGCTTGATAATGATTTTCAAATTCTACCATGGGTAAATCTGGAATTATCAGCGTTTCTATACCACAATCTACTACTTGTTGACAGAACTTCTCTTCGCCATATTTAAGCATTTGATTGAGATATCCCATTAAAACTAACGGGGTTTGGTTGGATTGCTTAATGCTCATTAATTGCGAAAAGACAATGTCTAGATTGATTCCGTTTTCCAATGCTTTTTGACTTGAATCCTGAATGGTTGGTCCATCTGCTAAAGGATCTGAGTACGGCAATCCCACTTCAATAAAATCGACACCATTTTTTTCTAATGCTGAAATTACAGCGGTTGTATCCGCTAATTCTGGGTATCCACAGGTAAAATAAATCGAAAGTAAATTCTCTTTCTGGGCCAATAACGTATTTAATTTTTTCATCTTAAACGAGTGCTTGTTTATGCCTTTTTAATTCTTCTTCAATACCACTCCACAAGGCAATACGAACCGATAAAGATGCTTTAGCAACCGCCAAAACTTCGTCCCATTTCTGGGCATCATCTCCGCATAATTCTGTGATCATTTGTAGCGACAAAGGCCCATGTTCATCTCCATCTAAATCTATGTGACGCTTCAAGTAGTAGGTAAAACTATCATACTTTTTATCCTGTTTGGTTGCTGCTTCGTCAATAATTTTGATGAACATATCTGGAATAACGTCTTCCCTCCCAAATGTAAATGCTGCTGCAATTTTGTGCGTTTCATTGGTGTTGATTGTTTTAAATGTAAAAGAAACAAATTCTTTTACCGCGGCAATGATGGTGGTATTTTCTAGAGATGCTTCAACAGCATTTGAAACAGCGAGTTGATTTAAAAAGTGCGTGATTTTTGAAGTATCTGCCCCAACCTCTTCCATGGCATCAAGATACATTTCAAAATGACTTTTAACAACTCCATCTTTATCAAAATCGCTTTCTTCTGCTACAGTAATTTCGTTAATAAACCGCGCCAATTTTGAATTCGCTCGGGGAATCCAAGGAGTAGATACCGTAGTTAAATCTCTC
>Ga0206127_1001867_pt1 | contig 22040 bp, 15 predicted proteins | sample Helgoland_Spring_6_FD_148646 | JGI IMG/M metagenome (GOLD analysis project Ga0206127, IMG submission 148646) | Pelagic subsurface seawater microbial communities from Kabeltonne, Helgoland, North Sea - Helgoland_Spring_Bloom_20160419_1 | ecosystem: Environmental > Aquatic > Marine > Epipelagic ...
TGCGATGTTTGTGTTCGAATAATTGTTATTTGGGGTGACCAATCGGATGGCTCTGACACCTATCAGCGGTTTAAACAACAATCTGATTAATACTCCTCTGCCAGCATGATGGTAAGCACACGTGCGGTGACAGTCTCGTCGCTTGGATCTGGCGAATGCATGTGCAGATCGAGATCGTAGTAATCAATCTTCCAAAAGCACGTTGTGCCCTGATATCTAATCGCGCCGAAGTCGTGCTCCCCATATGGGTCATTGTCAGGTGTGAAGGCGTCATACCTGCGCACTTGATCCAAAAGGTCGGGCACATCTTTCAACCCCTGTACGCCTTGAGTGATTACGACACGACACTCCATGAAGGTCTGCCGTGTGTGATCATTAAGTGCTGCTATAATGGGAGCATTGACGTCAGGCATTCGCTGCAGCTTTGGCAGCACCCGGTTTGAGTGCAGGCCTACGCTCCGCCACTCGTGTAATGGCTGCATCCAACTCCCCCACAGCTGCTGCATTGAGGAACGCATCTAAAACACCAGCTACATCTGCAAGTGTCTTGACCAGTACTGCATTGTTGGTGCCATCAGCTGCAATCACACGCGCCCCATAACGACACTGCACATACCAACCGCCATCTTGTTCAAAGAACCATGGACGAACGCGACGATGCGTTTTGACAAGCACACGCTCCCCCATGTCATTGGTCATCCACTTGTCGCGCTCAACGCGGTGATCTTCTTTTTTGAGTGCGGCGGCGTGCACCAGATTTTGCTCTTTAAGTCCTGCTACGAGCTTGTCACGTCGCGCTATAATGGGATCGCGCTTCATACTGCGATCAACTGTTTTAAATGTAAGCTTTGCCAAATGTGTCATATGCGCTTCTCCCTGTTTGGTTACAGCTAAAGCGTATGTTCAAATGAGATGTTGGACTACCAAAAAGACAGTCAAGATACTGATTTAATACGATAATAACGAATTATAGGTTGCTGCATATATGTGTGCAGTATCGATGCTGTTTAGTTGCATATGGAGTAATGCATCACTTTAGGGCGCGTAGATATACCGACCCTATGTCCATAAAAAAAGCGTCTAACGGTTTGCTCCGCTGACGCTGTGTTAAGCTGCTATCTGTCTGTCTGTTTGATCATCTTTGTTTGAGCTTTTGTTGATGTTCTGTGTTGTTTACCAACTGTAGTTTGAACAATTGCTCGTGAACAAGGATGTGCCAAGACCTGTGTCATTGGCATCTGTCATGTTCAAACTGCTCAAGTGCTTGCTGCGCGAAGGGGCTTAGCCACGCTCCATAATCTGCAAATCACCGCGTGCCTCATATCGTGCCTGTTGTGTGTTTAATGCCTGTTGTGCCTGTTGTGCCTGCTGTAGCCAGAGAGGGCTGGCTGCCCTTTGAATGCGATGTGCCTGTTGTTGAGTATAGTCCTCATCCAATGCGTTATCTGTGAGGTAATAGGACTGTTCTGCAGTCCAACTGAGCTCGTCCAAGATAGTATCACTGCCCATGCGCCAGTACTCGTGCGTCACGTAACTGGCCACTGCGGCACGATCCTGCACTGGCATGATCCAGTTCTTAGCCAGTGGCGCTGTTTGAGCATGGTGCTGCGCCCACACAGCGTTGAGAACACAGCACATGCTTTGCGTCTCCGGCAGTGCGCTCTGCATCACAAAGTGAACATGGAAGTTCTCGGTGTCTGAGCCTTCGTGTGCAAAGCACCAGCGGGGCACGCGCATGTTCTGACGTTCAGCAGCTTTGCCAAACATCACTCGGTCAATCTTGTTCCAGTAGCTGCGAAGGAGTTTGTTAGCAGTCTCACGGCCAATGGTCCTGCCGTTCACAAACTTGAGCGTGCCAAACACATTCCAGTCTTGTGCCAGTAGATGCTGCACCAATGCCTGTCGTTCCCGTTTGCGTTGCTCAAATCCCATTGTTCGTCTCCGCATGTATTTATCAACGAAGACAAATAATGGGGCAGAAACAGGCAATACTGTGTTGCAACAGCTATGGGGGAACCGCTGTGTTGTAGGTTTGTGGTTGCAACATAGTGGTTGTCCCACAGCCCCCAAGAAATTCCCAAAACACAGTCTTGCACCAAAGTATCGCAAGAAGTTTCCGCAACACAGCTTTTGGCTTGTGTGTTGAGCAACAGTATCCGCCCTCGTGTTTGCTCCAACACCACTGTGTTTTGATAAATACTTGCGAGACCAAAAGTATGGGAGCAGGTACATGAGCATAAGACTACTAGAACACATGCGAGACGAATTAATACGCACAGGCATTGTCACAAACACACCAGAGTTTTGTCGCAGCTGGCTGGGACGCAGTGAGGGTTACATCCGTGTGCTGCGTTATCATCAGATTGAACCAAGTGTTGAAACACTAACAATCTGTTCCAACAAACTGGGGTATTATGCGGCGCGCTTAAATGCGTCAGACGCTGAGGAGCACAAAGCGTGGGCGGCAAAGCTGATCAACCTCAAAGCCCTGTGTGATAGTGCCATTGCAAAGCAAGCGGAGGCGGTGTGGCGCGCGCCGGAACGGATGGCAGTATGAGCAAGCATCCAAGATGGGTTCTGCAGCCTCAAAAATATGCGCTGCGGTTTTTTGCAGCCAAGTACTTATCAAGTCTGGGTGGTCTTTTGCAGGCCCCAAGCATGCAGGGCAGGGGGCACGGCAATGGATGACCGTGAAGAGCTACGCCGCCTGATCGATGTGATTGAGAAAGGCTCAGGTAGTGGCAGTCTTGAGCAATCCGTTGATGACATCAAAACATTCGCCAACACTGCAAGCTTTCTAGCCAACAAGCTTGATACGCGGCTTAAGGGGGGTGAGGTAGAGGCGAAGAGCAAGCCAAAGTCACGCATGGGTAAATCCATAGCGTCAATGCCTAAGCCCAACGCGCCAACAACACCAAATTCGCCGACCGAGCCGTCGTCTGCAAATACATCTGGTATGCCAATGGCGACGAGTACATCAACGTCACAGGCTGACTTTGAGCGGCTTAAGCCACAGGGTTCGCAACCGCCCGTTGGGTTAAGTTGATCGCAGTGGTGTCTGTTGCCGTCTGTGCTGCGGTTTATGGAGGCGACCTATCATGTTCCGCTAAGTGTGGCTGCTAACGCGGGTTGGTGGATTACACAGGGTTTCGGGGTGCAACTGCACGGTTTTGGTCAAAGACGTGTGTTCGGTTCACTCGTTGCGATTTGTGTTGGCAGGCATAGTTTAAATGAAATTAGAGGAGTTCGAAGCTTCGAATTCCTGTAGATCTGCCAAATTAACCTAATAAGTATATGATTTTATTATAATTTTATATTATGTAAAATTCGTACCCACAACGCTACCCACAATGAAACATCAGATCAAAAATAGTGTTAATCAGGGGAGGCGATATCGGCCACAGATTAACCTGATATGTAGGGTTTCATCTCGGCTGCGATGGCCTCGATGACGGGTACAGAGACTGAATTTCCGAACTGCCTGTAGTTTTGGCAATCGGAAACCGCATCGACGTTAAACTCATCTGGAAAGCCTTGAAGGCGGGCGCATTCTTGAGGTGTGAGTTTGCGTGGGTTCTTACGTATGTCGCTCTGGTCAATTAGGATCTCGCTGCCATCCTTGTAATAGCGCGCACTTATTGTGTTTGTGTACGGGCTATCGGACGTAAACACACTGAATCCAAAGCCGTTGCCTTTTTGTTTGTGGCCTGCAAGCCGCCTTACATGACCCGCCAACAATTTATCCGAGATTGTATACTTTGGATCGACCCGAGCGTTGTCTTCGAGAATATCGCCCACGCGTGTGGTCGCTTTTCTTTCGCCCAAGCGATCAAGGATCATTGAGCAGATATCTGAATCATCAGCGGCTCGGACCTGATCACGGTCAAACCCGATGATATAAACACGTTCCCGATTCTGTGGGACACCAAAATTCGCTGCTTTCAGTACGCGAAATCCAACCCTATAATTCAACTTGGCGCCAAGAGATGCCCGACCTTCCTCGGACATTGGGACCGAACTCGGAATGTCTGGAACTTTGCTCCCTTCAAGGATTGCGAGAATAGTTTTTAGGGTCCGTCCCTGATCGTGTCCCCTCAACTGCTTCACATTCTCTAGCAAAAAAGCCTTGGGTCTGTGGTGCGCTAAAATCCGTTGGATTTCAAAGAACATTGTGCCCCGCGTATCGTTGAAGCCTTGCTTTAATCCAGCCTGTGAAAACGCTTGGCAAGGAAAACCTGCCAATAGAACATCATGCTTGGGGATATCATGGGCTGCGATTTTGGTGATATCGCCATGGGGTACCTCGCCAAAATTTGCTGCATATGTTTTCTTTGAAAATTTGTCCCACTCTGATGTGAAAACGCAGTGCCCGCCAATTTTCTGAAAGGGATAGCGGATCCCGCCAATTCCTGCGAATAAGTCGATGAAAGAAAATGTGGCCAATTCGGGGTTGTTCGCATGAGGACTACGTAACAGGGCGGTATCAGGTAAATTTTCTATTTGCCTAAGTTTTGCTGGTGTTGGTAAGTGCTCTCCAATTTCCCAACCGCGCACCGTACGCTCTCCTGTTTCTGGCATCCCTAGGAGTTCTGCAAAAGCCTTTTGTGTCAGGCCTAAACCTTCGCGCTTTGCCTGTACCCAAGCTCCACCATACAAAAACCTGTTAAGCATACTGTTCTCCTCTTTACCCGACCGTTATAAGGTCTGGTTCGCCGGGTCAATTACAGGATAAATTTTTACCTTCAATAAATAGTATTAAGCACTTACGATAGTCATCTTGCACTCTATTTTTGCTGCAAACTGAATGCCTATTAGCGGATATCTCTTGCAAACTAAGAGGTGATCATGACTATATTTTTAGGAGCTTAGGGGTTTTTCACACCATTGTGCGGTGGTAGTTAGTAGTGTCTGATTAAACATGCTTAAAGTGGGCTTCGCTGCTTTGTTGCGCTTTTGGATGATAAGAAATGCTTTTGGAATATTTCAAAATCTATAGCTTCGGATAATCTCCATTTGATGAGCAGTTTGTGAATTCTGTTGCAGTTCTTTTAATTCGAGCGAAAGTAAGTAAGGTGCTTCGAGAGGCTGATACCTGTATAAAGAGAGCGCAATGTTCGACATCGGGTCTTCGGACTTCCGTAGTCGAATGATGACAGTCATGAAAGAATTGGGCCATTAATAGTATTCCGCGACGCCGAGAAGAATTTGAACGTGGAGATGTTCCGTTTCACTAATTGCGTGGAACGCATCCATTGAGGAAAAAAACATGGGAACAGTTTTCGAAGATATGATGGCGGACAATGATCGGATTCTAGTGACTGTTCCGGTAGAAGCCACGGTTATTACTTTTAGCAACAGTGGAAGGGGCGGCAAACGGAACTGGTTTGCCATGACAACAGGTCAACTAAAAGGATGCCTTGAAGACATGTTAGAAGGCTTAGATAATTTTCCGTCTGTTTATGAAGAAAAGTTGTGGAGAGAGTTGTTCAAGATCCATTTGACCGAAGATGTGGCTCGAACCATGGGAGCTGTACAGACGCTCTCACTTTTCGAAGTTCTGGCGAAAATGATTCACTACTGCAACGGCTCAGGCCCTAGGTCTTTCAAGACGATCAATCTGGAGCCTAATGCCGTGCGGCAGGCTATCGCCATGCTAGAATACGACTAGAGGCTATTCAGCGGCTTCTAGGACAGCGTGCGTGTAGCCCAAGCCCTTTAGTTTCTCGAGACATCTTAGGGCAGTTTTTGCTTGGTGTGCGGATGGGATTTTCGCAGGTATCGAAGCGCAGACCGACAGGACCCGTTCATCCATGGGCGAAAGTGCTTTTTTGTCGCTTCCCCAGTTCAGAACATCTTTCCAGAAAACGGAGCCAACTTCGATAATCCAGCTCTCGCCAATTAGATCCTTCGTCAAGGTACTTTCCGCCCGTGCACCCTCCGCTACCGAACGGACATCTTCAGGATCGAGGAGCGCGTCCAGAAATTTTTCAGGATACTCTAGCTCGCGCTGTTTGAGTGTTTTCCAACAGGCCTCTTTCTTAGCCCATTCGCCGATGTGCCGCATTCCTGCGACAGGATTCAGGATAACACTCTGCGCTTCTGAGCACGCGATATTAAGCGCTACTTCGAGGCTGGCCAGATTTCGTTGAAGCCTCCAGACTTTATCGAGATCGATTGCCTTGTTCTTCTTGGTAACATCTGAAATCACTTTTGCGATGCCGTATGTGACAATGTTCGCGCGGTAGCCGCCCTCGTACCAAGTTTCGGTGGCGGCGGAGACAAGCTTTTCTGTGGCGCGGAAGACAATTGCTCTTGAAACTAACCGTTTGTACCAGGTCTCGTCAAAGGAAACCCCGTCTTTACCCCACCTTGCGCCAATGCTCTTGGCAAAGTTAGCAAAATTCTTCTGTGCACCAAGGCTGACTATATGAGGCTCACACCGGAACGAATTTTCGTACTTAGCAAGATCGGTTTTAGTGAAGAAACCGGAACGTGGGTAGGTCCCGTCAAATTTCTTCCGCTCAGTGGGTGTTATGTTTCCTCGCGCATCCGCGTATTGTCCACGGGCACGCTCATAGAACCACTTTGCATCTTGGAATCCGCTTTCACCAGCTGGCGCATAAATTTTACGAGAGAATTCTTCCATTCTGATATGGAACGGGTGGTTAGAAAAAAAGTCGGCGGCATTTACCTTATTCTGAGTGTTGGCGTATTCCGAAATTTTGGGAACCACATCTTCAGATTGTTCTTTCGGAACTATATTGAGCTTCATCTGGACATAAACGTTCTTTAGCTGCTCAGATGCTGTCTTTAGCGCGGCATGGAGGGATGCGGTCGTCTGGCCCCCGTTCACGATCTGCAGGTTTTCAATTCTTGACAAGACAAGGCCGTCACCTGTCTTTGAAAGTGTTACAGAATCGGCCGTCGCGGTAATCCCGTTGTTGTATGGTAAAAACATATGTGGTTCTTTGACGATTGTATCCCGAATGCCTCGATTCACATTTCCACGCGCCTGAAGGAAAGATCGCACGTTGGATTCTAGGAGGCGAGCACCCCATTTGTTATAAATATTTGCCAGCTGATCACCGTTTATCACAGCTAGATAGCTTTCTAGTGCGGCATCCCCCCCGAACGCCTTGAGAATAGGGATACTGCCGCCAAAGTCTTTTTCGAGGTCGATTGCCAAGTCCTCGCGGGCTTGGCCCTGTTCTACGTATTTTTGAAGTCGTTTTATGTCCCAGACATTGTAGGTGACGTTCTTGCCGTCGACCTGTCCAGCAGAATAGGAATCAACTCTTGCAGATGTGGATGCAGTCGTAGCGATGATCAGTTTAATCCTTTCTATTTTCGACCATTTACGCGCAATGAGATCGCACAAGATTGCACCGTCACTCGTTTCCTCGATCGCATCTCGGAACTCTTCGCTTCTCGCTGCGCGTAGAAATTCAACAAGTTTTCCAAATAGGCCTTTAATTTCAGGCGAACCCATCTCACGGACAGTTTCGCTGTAATGAAAATCTGATAAAATAAGGCTTAGGGTGCTATCTTCGTTATCGGTCCCTATACTGTAACCTGTAACGGCTATCGGTTTGATCAGTGTTCGCGCATCTTCTTTGCGGCGGCGCTTCCATTCTCCCTCATGCCTGCTCCAAGATGGGGTATCGATTTCGCCGGCCTCGTTTAACATGTCGCCGATTAGTTCGAAAAAGCTCTCTTCTTGAAGCGCTCCTTCCGATGCAGCAGTTCCCATAACGTCGTTCTGGAACTGTTCGTGGAATTCTTCAAGTCCATCCATATTAGGCCTCCCCAACTAAAATTTGCGGTTCAAATTCGGTGACAAATTGTGCACATTCGGCCAAATCAATTGCGTAGGTTACGTTATGGACGCCACTGTTGAGAGGTGGTGTGATGCGTGGAAAGCCGTTGACAACTGTGAAGGTCCTTTCGGCTCCCAAAATCCAGCGACGCTTCTCGTAATCGTGACCGCGTTCATATCCGACAGCCTCAAGGCACTCCTCCAGAACATTGAGGCAGTCTGGATAGTCCTCGAACAGCGCAAGAGTATTTTTTACATGACCGTGTAGATTGTCACCCTCCGGAATTACGGCACTTTCCACGTCATACACCCGAAGAAATAATTGTCGTCCGGTTACATCGGAGAGCTGGTCCACCGAGGAGATACTGACATATGGCTTAGCTGCTCCTCGTCGTGCTTTCACCTCGATGCAAGCTGCCGGAAACTCGAAGTCTTTTGCAGCGCCATCCGGTCCAGTCCAACCCTCTATAGCCGTCTCGGGTGATACGTGAGTTGAGATTTCACGAAGTAACGCCAGTTCGGCAACCAGCCCTCGTTGTTCCTCTTTGCTGAGCCCTTTAGAGGAGCCACCTTTAAGCAGAAAATGCCATCGACGCGTTCGCCTGAGGACACGGTCAAGCGCTGCAGCTTGGTCTGGAGCACCCTCTGCAGCCGCGACAATATCGCTGCATAGAGTCTCGAAAATCTCGCGGTGCGCATTGTCGAGTAGCGATATGACAAGGGCTTTACCGTTGACTGTCCGGAACTGCACATTGATGTTCTTGAGTGTGGGAAGTTCTGACATTGTCTCTGTTGAGGGCGCGATGCCCATCAACAGCGCTGGAGCCTTGTTTTCGATAATGGCCCAAAAGAAGTTATGCTTCCCCTGCGCATTAATTCGGCGCATGTTGCCTTCAGAAAGGCCTTTCCAAGGATCATTGGTCATCCACGTTCTCCTCGTTCTCATCAATATCAGGATCGCCAAAGAGTTCGCGCTGTTTGGTTGTATTGATAATGTATTCGACCTTCTTGTCCGGGCTGGCGGATTTAGGAAAACTTATGGCCCACGCAATAACAGGTTTGTCTGGAAACTCCTTGTGGTCTGCTATGTGTTTGTTTCTTGGCTCCTTGATCTCGACCAAATAGAGCGCAATCAGAGGTCGCTCTCGGACTTCGCGGTAAATTTTTCCAGGATGGTTTGCCTTGGTGTTTGCATGAAGCGAACGTGCCTTGCGGTCGGCAGCTTCCGCTTCGAGTGCAAGTTCTTCCGAAATCCCCAATCTTTCAACTCCCCGAGAAGAAACGCGCATTTTGGAGCCGCCGATCGACATAAACCCACGCTCTAGGTCAAAAGCGCCGATTTTCCTTGTGATCGGGACAATAGGCCAATCGAGCGAGGTGTCCAAATCACCTGTTTTCAATGTTGCAATATGAACATCCCATTCCGCGAGTTCGTCGCTTTTTCGTTTGCGGATGTATTCCCTTAGCGGATCGATCTGTGTCGTGATGCTCTCGTCCGCATTTACCCATGCGAGCAAGAAGTCGTCGATAAGTTCCACTGGGACCGTCTTTAGCAAGTACCCACCCGTAACTGTTTCGGCTTTTTCTGGCGAATAACCTTGCTCTCGAAGCCGAGAGATAAATGCGTGTGCAGCGCTCCTGTTCTTCTGGATATCCTCACCATTGGATACCACTCTCGCGGTTTCCACAAACTTCGAGGACAAGCCTACCGCAACAGATTTCTTTCCGGAGCCAAGCTTGTTCCGAGCTGTGACCATTAGTGCGGAAGGGTGACTTTTAACAGCTAGGCCAAACTGCGCCGGTGTTGCCTTCGCACTCTCCATGAGGCGTAGTTCCTGATGCAACTCTTCTGTTGCGTCCGCTATGTGAGCGTACCAAGACACAGCTTCGCGGGGCATCCAGATCCGGCACAAATCGTCATAGCCCATGCGATAACCAAACCAGCGACCCATTTGCATCAGCGTATCATACATCATGGTGTTGCGGAGGAACCAGGTGGTTGTCAGCCCTTCAAGAGTGAGGCCGCGGGAAAGCGAGAAGCCCCCAACAGCAATTACTGTGACACCCTGCTTAGCTGATGAGGGATAGTCGAGGTCGTTTCGTGCGCTGTTAACTTCGACAACCTTCGCCGATGCAACTGCGCTGTAGAGTGCTGCACGCACTTCAGCCCAATCAAATTCACTCGCTGAGAACTCGTGATGCCAAACTTTCTTGATTTTAGCAATTTCAGGATCAAGGTCAGCCGATGCCCCATTGGCTCCATTGATGCGCAACGCGTTCTTTATATCGTCGAGAACTTCATGCAGCCGAATACGGAGAATACCTTGCATGCGCGTAAATCGACTCGCATTGACGAGCATTGAGGCGTGCTTGTCAGCTTGTCCTCGCAAGTTACGGATTGTTCTGGCGACGAGAAACACACGAACTGCGTCGGTCAAGGATGCTGGCAGTTCGTTGAGCTCGTGGTCGATTTTGTGCTTTAGCGGCAGTATGTCTTCGTTATCGTCGATGTAACGGATGAACTCCGGTTCGGAGTCATCATCTGGTATGCCCTCGATAAAGACACGCTTGCCTCCGAAGTAGTTCGACGGTGCATCCAGCCCGATAATGAAATCACGAGGGAAGAGGTCTTCGCCCCACATGTCGTCTTCCTGATCGGGATCGATGAAAATGTTTGCGAACGGGGTGGCCGTGTAGCCCACGTAGCAACTCCGGTGGAACAGGCCGAGCAATTCTCGGATCTGTCCATTAATTCTTGTGACTTCTTCCTTTCCATACTTCGTGTTGATCGATGCGTTGTCTGCCTCATCGTCAATTAGAAGCATTGGCTGACTGATCATCTCCTCATCGCCGTGCGAGCTATTTTCTTTCAGCCAGTCGATCAGGTTCCTCAAAGTGCGGTAATTTTTTTTGATCACAAGGACGACTGGAACTTTGTAGGAGCCAATTTGGCTCTTGTTGGTTGTCGCGGCAGTTTTTTTGAAGTCGTCGATCGTCGTTGTCAGGCTGACAGGCACATTTCGATCATCGGACAAGCCGACGCCAACTCGTCTGTTGCTTTTGCCCGCTCTCGTCATCCTTCCAGTGTCGCGCCCGATGAAGCCTTCGTCAATTCGCTGCTGCGTCTGGTTGCGAAGGTTGTTGTGGATGCCAGCGATTATGATGATCAGTCTGTAGCCGGCGTCCGCAGCTTTACAGATCAAACCTGTGTAGTTGGCAGTTTTTCCACTTTGAACATGTCCGACAACCATCCCCTTCGAGTCAAAGGGTTTGTCTTGTCGCGGATTACCCATCCTACCGAGTGTTTTGTCAGTTATTGCGTCGAGCTTGATTACAACATCCTTCGGCAAACTGGTCCGGATTAGGTGTTCGCGGTAACGTTTCCAATAGAACGGATCGATGTCTTTTTGGGCTTCGTCCAACCATGGTTCGAAATCGTCGCTGGTCACAACTGCGCCGTGGCCCATGCTGATGCCGTTGCGTTCCTCGAATTCTCGCGCTAGAAATTCCTCCTGATCAGGCGACACGGAACTGTATCCCATTGCCGGCATCACAGAGTTCAGTGTCTTGATTAGTGCGCGCAATTCATCCGCTGTTTTTTTGTCAGAACCGACTATGGCTTGCGAAACTTGGGCATCCAGAAAATTGTAACTGCTCATTTCACGTGTCTTCCTGTAGGTATTTGTTTATCATTTTCTGTGTCCGATCCCAGTGGGAGCGGAGAACGACGTTGTTTTTCAAAAGGTCCGGAATGACATCGGCGGCGATGCCGCCATCAAGTAAACTCGTGATCAAAGCTCCTACCTGTAGGCCCAGAGCTTCGTCATCGAGATGATCGCTAGCAACTTTCTCGGCTCCTCCGATCATGTCGGCATGAATAGTTTCCACTGGGAGAGACGATCCGATCAACCTGATGCAAGCATCAAAATCGCTCATCAGTTCACCCCCGAGTTGGTCACGAAAGTCTTGGAGGACTGGGTGCGAAAGATCTGGTTTAAAGATGATTTTGTCATCTTGTAACACTCTGTTCCAAATTGGCAGCTGATCTTCTGCAATCAGTTTTCGCCCACGGCGCGTGTAGGTTCTTTTCGATGTGGAAACAAAACGTTCAACTATGCTTTTTAGTTTGTTGCGTACAGTTGGTGGAAGTTGTGCTGATGCCTTCTTAACGTCGATTTTCCAGTTGGCATCCATTGAGTTGGGGATGTCTACAGCAATGCGACACAGTTTTGTCGACTCGGCCTGCCTAGCAAGCCCTAACCAGCCACCTGCGATAATTAAACGATCTGCACGATAAATATAAAGCCCTTGTGATCTTTGGTGCCCTTCCAGCCCGCCAATGTCATCCCATTCCTGTTGGGACATCTTCTTATGGTGAGGTAGGGTAACACATTTAAAGCTCACGACCCCTTTCGATAGTTTCAGGAACTCTTCGGAGTCCAACTGACGTGCAGGATGCCCCTCGGCGAAAGGGTCGATCGGCTCGAGCTTTACATGGTTGAGGTAGAGGGAAATTCGCGAAGGTGAGCCGCTGATGTAGCGGTGAAAGACTAGCCTGAGGTGGCGTTCGGCGCTGCTAAAGGCAGCATTGAGCGTTTGAGTTCTTTTGGTGCCATCGTTCTTGTAGCCGCCATCGAGGCGATCAAGTTTCTTCCATACGACAATAGTACCGGAATCTTTAAGGTGCTGCGCCGAAGGAACTGTAGTTGGATCATCAAGGATTACTGCCGACCACCGATTTGTTTTGCCTACTCGGTCTAGGTCCCAAGCAGCAGCTGTCGTCTCTCCATTCTTTCGCGTTAGAACAGTGAGTTGTCGGCATTGTGAAAAACTCGCACTTTTTAGGCCAAGGCCAAATCGCCCCAGATCTTTTGCGTCGCGTTCATCCCGAGGATTTTTCGTTCCAGGCCTGAGAGCTTCAAGCAACTCTGCCCTTGTCATGCCGTGACCATTGTCAGCAATCGCTACCCAAGGATCATCTGAAATTGTATCGGCTAAGACATCAATTCGTTTAGCAGAAGCAGTGATAGAGTTATCTATTATGTCTGCCAGAGATGTCTCGAGGCTATAACCAAAATCCCTTAGGCCTTCGATCAGACTTGCCGCGTGAGGGGGCAGATCAACCTCGGTGGAGTTCTCAAAATTCATCTCTGCATCTCATTTTAAGTTTATAATTCTAATTTTTATGACAAGATTGATTGCATCAGTCGATGTAAGATTTACAGAGACCTTTTAAGTATTTCATTAACAATGAAAAAAGTTCATTTCTCACTTTGATACAATAGTTATTTTAATTAGCTCTTAATCTATCAGGTTTGCGGTTAATTAGTCTTGGGTTTTTGTTCTGTGGTTTTTAGTTGTCTGACTGTGCTGATTTTTCTATGAAAAATTCAACTGTTTCAGAGCAGTTGCCTAATTTAGCAGTCAGCGTGTTCGTTCCTGACTGAGACACTTTTAGCTGTCGTTCGTATGACCCCAATTTTTGCGCATTGAGATACCATACGGCATCCTCTGAGCCAGTAACCGTTACAGCAGAATTACTTGAGCGTATCCAAGACCCTTCTTCTGGGAAGTTGATTAGCCGTTTACAGGTGAGTTTTGTCGCCAGATTAAGTTCGTCAAACTGAACTTTAATTTCTGGTTTTTGGGGCGGGGTTAGCCCTAATGCACGTCCTATTTCGTTGGAAATTGGAAATGCTGATTTGCGCCCTGTAAGCAGGTTGGTTGCTTCATTGTCGGGAGTTCCAAGCCAGCTCAAAACAATGTGATTTTCAAATATCTGTACGCTCCATGCATCTTGACGCGCGTAGGACGTTCCCGTTTTAAATGCTACGTTCTCGCCGTTGGGCAGGGTCTGTATCAAGAGGTTGAGTACCTGATCGGCACTGTGTTGATTGAGAAACGTATAGCTCTGTTGATCTTTATTGGCGGCTGATTTCTCTATTAATTCAAGTTTGGTTGCATAACCTGGGTCAGAGATCGCGAGGTAAATTTCGGCAAGCTGCTCAGGCTCCATGTAAAGCCCACCCAACGCGAGGCTAAGTCCAGCATCTTTCTGTTTATGAGAAGCGCCACCCAAGTAGCTCTTGATTTCATTTTCAAGGATATCAGGACCAACTTTTTCGAGTGCGAGCAATGCTGGTATATTTAGTGACCGCAGAAGTGCCTCTTTTAAAGTCACCTCACCTGAAAAAGATCCATCAAAATTAGTTGGAGTATAACCACCTCGGAAAAATGAGGCGTCTTCGAAGACGTGGTTAAAGCTTATCAAGTTACGTTGAAGGGCTTTGCCAAATATCAGGGGCTTCAGTGTGGAGCCAGGACTTCGAATGGCTGTTAAGTAATTAATGGAACCTTTACGCTCGATTGTCCCGTATTTGGCAGAGCCAACGTATGCTTTGACCGTGCCACTTTTACGCTCGATTACCATCGCGGCTGATTGAATTGGTGCAGGTAACTTTGCGGTTTCAGCTGCCAAGATGTCCGCAACTTCTTTTTGCCAGTTCACATCAATAGTTGTTTTTATTGATTTATTTGGTTGCGAAATGAGGCGGTCAGCTAGGTGAGGGGCGATGGAAATAGGTTTAGAAAGCCGAACGGGCAATGGTTCATTCAAAACCTCTAGGACAAGATCATCATTGAGGGCCATCCGTTCTTTAACTTGCATTAATATTTTTTGTTTTGCCAAAAATGCATTTTTTGCAAATCGATCTGGTCTGCGTCGCTCTGGAGATTGCGGCAATGCAACAAGCAATGCACTTTCGTTTAAAGTGAGTTGTTGGGCACTCTTTTGAAACCAAGCTTCGGAGGCTGCACGGACACCTTCAATGTTTCCGCCATATGGGGCTAAGGTGAAATAAGCCTCAAGAATTTCTTCCTTCGTCCAATGGTGTTCTAAACGAATGGCTTCGAGCATCTGCCAGATTTTAGTAGAGATTGTTTTTTGAGATAAACGTGGATCGATCAGTCTTGCTGTCTGCATGGTCAATGTTGAGGCACCAGAAACAATCCTACCTGACGTGATGAAATCATAGGTCGCTCTGATTATAGCTTGTGGATCGACGCCTTTATGCGACCAGAACTTTTGGTCTTCATAGGCGATTAACATTGCAACAAGTTGTGGATCGATTTCTTCTAGATTTGCTTTTTCCCTCCAAAAGCCATCCTGCGTAAGGCGCAGATTGAGAATAGTGTTATTGCTTGCTCTGAGAACCTGAGAGACTTCGTTGAGCCTCCCTAGATTTGGTGGCTGGCTTATCCAAAAGAATAGGCCAGCCCCAAGGATGATGGTGGAGAATAGTACCAAAAGAAAAATGGATTTAAGTATCCTCATTTGCTTTCGACAAATGCCCGCGTGATATTAGATCGCCCGTTTAGTTCGGGTGCATACATTTGCTCTACAGTCGCATCTGGGATGCTTGCAGTTGTTTCATAAGCTGCCCGCACTGTGTAGCGCACCATTGCGAACGATTTTTCACGCCATCTGTTATCAAAGTGAGCGATAAAACGATCATCCATTGCTGTGGAATAGACGGGCTGTAATCCTTCATCAAAGTCGAGAGTAATATCGTTAATCTTTGGGTTCTCTAGCATTGCCTCTTCAATTTCAAAGCCTGCAGGAAGCAGATCAGTCAACAACAAGTCAGCTTCATTGTGGAACTTCGATGGATCGATTTCGATGACAACCGTAAATAAATCACCCTGGTTTGCTTTAAAGATTCCAGAGCTTAAATCGATGCTTTTTCCATATTGATCGTACCAGCTTTTTACGACGTCGTACCCATTATCGACGGGGGCACGACCGCGTCTTTGGCCCTGAGATTTGATGTTTAGATAAAGGGGCTGTGATGCAGTGTGTTTCATTTCAAACCCCCACTTCAGTTGCTCCAGCGTCAGTGGAATAGAACCTGATGCATCTAGTTCAAATCGATTGCCATCAATAGTCACCTTTGTACCTGCTAACGATTGCTTTTCTTGGTAGTTCTGTAGCGCAACCAAAAATGCACTTTGTTCAGTGGATCGATAATTTATCTGCGATAAGTATTGGTGAGTGTTTGCAATCACCTCATCGAAAATAGGTGCTATTTGGTCAACATTCAGTTCGGCCAGTAAATGCGCATATTGTCTTGCTGATTGAGCTCTTAAGTCTTTTAGATTTCCTGAGCTTTGCGGCATAAACCAATTACCAGGTACGCGTTCTGTTGTGATGTTTTCGTTTTTTGAAATCTCCAAAACCCATGTTGCGCGTTCAGCAATTTGCATCATCCGTTTAGTGTCATTGAGTTGTGCGGCTACCCAATAAGCTAGGCTTAGGTTGTCTAAGGCCATTGCAGAGTAATATGTACGCTTTGTCAGCTTTAGGCTGGCGAAATTGGTTTCTTCTAGCTGTGAATCAATTTCATAGCGCGCGCGAGAAGTTACCTCAAAGCCAGATTTTGCTAGAAGACCGTATGCGTAAAGTTTTGTGCGAGGGTCTTGGAACGTTGATCTATACAAATTTTCTAGGCCACGATTGATGCCTGTCAGAGCCGCTTCTTGGTTTTGTGCATAGGGAAGCAACTTCTGCAGAGTATCCACTGCATAGGGCTGGTAGCGTTCGTATACGCGTGAATTGCGGCTCCAGTACCCGAAAGCTCCTGACTGCTTTTGTTTAGCGAGTAGGCCGTCCATGCCTTTCTGAAGTTTACGAGAAGTGCTGTCAGTGAGGCCTTTAACCTTTGATAGAGCCAATAGACCACGTGTTTTGGAACTAACTTGTTCAACGCAGCCGTAGGGGTAGACATTCAGCTCGGAGACCACCTGGAGTAAGTTCACCCCTATAGAAGGCGTCAGGCTGGCTGAAAACGTGCTCCCAGCCAGATCTAGATCAACTCCAAAGGATTGATATGGTTGGATCAGCTCATTGCCTATGCCTAACCATTTTTTTGCAGAGGTCTTTACAGATTGAATTTCGGTTGCTGGATAGGAGGCCTGTCTTGCAACGATTTCATAATTTCTGCGGAAAGTGTCATCACCTGCTATTACTTTGATTTTGATTGGAAGCCGGCCCACATCAGCAGCGGTGATTGGTAATTCTGTGGTGTATTGATTGTCTGCATTCTGCGGAATGCTCATACGCTGTGTCTCATCACCAATTGCGATCTCTAATTCAATTGGCCCTTGATATTCGTTCCAACGCAAATTCATTTTTGCCATCACTGTATCGGAGGGCGTTACAAATCTGGGCATTGAAACATCTATACTAACTGGGTCTTGAACCGTGATGTTGCTTTCAGTGTAACCGAACCCTCTGTCGTTTGTGACGAACACAACAGCCCGGATACGTCCTTCCCATTCATTCGTTGGTGCAAATGTATATGAAATAGACCCGTCTTTAATCTCCAAAAGTGGACTCGCTAATGCAACGGTTTTGAAAAATTCAGACTTATCGACGCTCATAGCTGCTGCAATCATGTCGTCGTCGCCACCTACCCGGATAGATGATAACGAGGTGTCTTGAGATATGAGCTCACCAAAGTTTGTTAAAATATCATAATTCAAAGCTCGCTCACCTAAGAAGTGATCTGCCAGGCTCTTATTTTTATAACCAGACAATGCGTGAATACCCTCATCGATTAAAAAGATAATGGCATTTCCTTCCATTGCATTTGTATCCAATGAAATTTCGATTGGGGTGGTGCTCCCGATTTGTGCCTCGGTAATAATATCCACTTCAAGAACTCGGTCAGCAGCTGCTGTTGGAATCCACGTCTTACCCATTGCTAATTGTGGCAGATGCTCCGAACCGCGCTCAATAGGACGGACTAATGTTGCTAGGATGTGAACGCCGGGTTCAGAAACCGCAGGAAGTGTTATGGACTGCTCGAATTCACCTTTTGGCACAGATACCTGGATTACTTTTGTGATATCTTGGTCGGCAATTAAAACTGAAAGTTTGCCTGCAAAAGGCGCTGTTCCTCTCAAATTTCCATCAGTGAAATTTAAAACCAGCTCTTCAGGTTCAGAGGCAGGCTTGGTGTCTGAACCCCAGCCAACATAGAATTCATGAATAGTTTTGAAACCATCTTTGTTGGTGATTGTGATTTCATGACGTCCCCAAGAAAGTGGAGATTTTAGAGTTAGTGTTGGGTTTGTGATTACACCAGATTCTACAGCTTCACCTTCAATCCGAACTGCGTTCCAGCGCCATCCACTCGAATAATACCAGTTATAATCGTAATATATTTTTTTGACTGTATAGCTGACCCCATCCATTGGTACAGGCACCCCTGAACGAGATATATGTGCTATTTTGAATGCGGGTGATGTATCAAGACTGGCATATTTTCCAAATTCCGAACGCAAACCAAGATAACTTGAAGCGGTGTCCAAGGCGACTTTAGATGTCTTCTTATTTGCCCGTCCACCCACATCGAAAACAGTGCCCTCAATTAAGACTTCATACATGCTTCCCGGCTGAAGGGAGTATTGAGTAGAAACCTCAGTTAGAAAGTTACCATTTTCATCAAGAGTGCCCTCGAGGGGTACTCGCTGAGTGTTTTCTTGTGCTGCTTCGCTACCAAAGATGTATCCCTCGTAGTCATCAAGCTCATGCGTTCTCGTTGGGCGCACTACTGTTACGATATTGCCCTTGAGGCCAGCTGCTGGTCCGCCCGAATAATACTCTCCAGAAAGCGTAACTTTTTGTATGGCGTCTAGCGCCCAAACCTCTTGCCCTGTCTGAAGTGACGCCTCTATGGTTAAAGGGACAAAATCTTCTAATACAATGGTGTGCTGAGCTAAAATTCTATCATCAACGGATTTAATCTCGACCGTATAGCGTCCGAGAGCAAAAGTGGTTTTTAGAGGTATTTCGGCAGAGAAAGCGCCAAACGCGTTAGACACAATGCTTGTTTTATAAACGGCGTCATCATTACGATTAATCAAGGACATTGTGAGGTCTTGATCTGGACTTGGCGATAAATCCAATGCCCTAACAACACCGAATATGTTTGCAATTTCTCCTGCACGAAATGTCTTGCGATCAGACGTTAGGTAAACATCTTCTTTATGTGCTTTTACTTCACCCTCGGACATGAACCGGGGTTTTTGATCAAGGCTCGTAACTTTAAGAATGCTGGTGCCGTAATTTTCGGCGCTTACGATTATGAATTCTGGGGCAAATCCATCAGAACCAGAAATTAAACTATTGGTCATAGAGACGCGGCCTAGATCATCCGCCGATCCAGAAAAAAGCTCTCTGTTGTTACGTGCGATAATGCGAACATCCGCCTGAGCGATTACCTCAGCAGATTTAAAGCTGTTGAAAAACATATCCGTTGTGTTCAGGCCTTTGAACATTTGGACTGAAATGTCTGAAATTGAAAACCACTGTGTGTTTTTTGCTTTGTGACTATTTTGATCCAGTTCAGGTGAAGAGAACGTCGCAACAAATAGACCTGACTGATCACCTTTGAGAATATCAGAAAAGTTCATATTTATTGACTGCTTTTCATTAAGCTTTCCATCTAGCTGCATAGTGCGTTCAGCTATTTTATCGCCCCAAAAAGAATCCAAACGATCAATACCATTTTCATTTAAAAGGCTGAAAACCTCATCATAAGAAGTGAGGGATGCCAGATCAATTTTGTGCAGTGTAATCGTAACTTCATTAACGTTTACATAACTCATTGGGATGAGTGCATCGGTGTGCATTGTGAGAATTGTTTTTGAACCGTCTGTTTTAATAGATGGGTTTACTTGGGGTGTTTTCGCAGCAAACTGAATAGGGACGTTTAAAGTGACGAGATCGGACCCATTTCTAGTAGCTTTCAAGCCATTTTGAATCTTAATTTTGTAAGAAGTCGAATGAGAAAGGCCAGAAATACAAAATTCTTTACCTTGGTCATACCATCCCAAGACATTCTTCGGTCTGGAAATTGAATAGGCATCCACAATACGTTCATTTGATGTGATTTCGAAATATTTTGCATAATCATCACCTAAAAAATCCAACGCCTCACCGTCTGAAGACCGGACGAGAGCCGAGCATATTGTCGCTGATCCACCGCTATCAAATGTGCGTGAAAGGTGAGCTGAGAGTAACGCATCGTTCCTTACTTTGTAGAATAGATTTGCATCCGCGTTTAAAATTTTACCCCCATATGTAAATGTTGCGAAGCGTCCGCTTGCCGCGACACTCTGAGTAACGTCGATCACACCTAGAAAGTTGACTTCTGTGCCAGCTGCGATTGTCGTATTTTCACCAATATTAATCTGCTGGGCTGAGATGTAGCGTCCGGTTTCTTGTGCATGTCCCATAGATGGGAGCAGTAGAATGACAATGGTGGTCAATGAGGTGATCACAACAGTCAAGTAGCTGAGTAGTTTCATAAGTGAACGCATTTTATTTTCTCAATTTGGCAGATTATGGACAGTTATTGGTCGTTTTATTTTGATACATGTTTTCTGTTTTGCAAACAGCTATGTGTACCATTCAGCGTGGGGCAGGGACTTGAGGCTTCTAGCTTCCATGAAACCACCAGCAGATTGTGAAAAACAATTTTGGCGCAATTTTGTTAAAGTATGCGGCAGGTTTGCGATTTGCCAGATATTGTCTTCCATATTAGCTCGTTCATCATCGAAAATAGCGGTGAACATGTCAGCTTCAGACAAGCTAACCATTTGTAAGGTTTTCCAATCCCAAGAGCCTACGCTCAAGTAAACTAAGTCAAAATTTGTTGTAAGGTCTGTTGCCATGTGAAGAACTGATGCTTTGGACGCAACCAGGTCATCACCCACAGTCAAAGTTAGTTGCACAGTATCGTCAAAGCCCAACAGATTAGTTTCAATGTCAAAAACCCTAGCCCAGATACGCAGTTCGAAAGTATCACAATCCTCAGATGCTATGATTTCTAAATGATCTGAATGGTTACTGGTACCGTCACCAATTAACACGTTGTCAGAGACAAAGCGCCAAGGCTCTCGTGCATTGACATGAATTGGAACGACTTGGAGCATCATAATGGCGAAAGCAGTGACACTACTCTTCATTGTTCAGCCCATACGGTAATAACAAATCCAATTAATAAACTTAATGTAATCACATTAAACGAAACCATATCTTTTACCTTCATTACTGATTGTTGTTACTCCTGTGAGGCCGGGAGAAAACCTCACAGGAGGAGCAAATTCATACTGCTCAACAGGCTGCCTCAACCTGTATCTCAATCAATATTGTTGGACTTTGCAGACCGTATCATTTGGATATGTAATTTCTGTGAAATGTTGTGCAGAACTTGTGCAGATTGGGGGAATTATATTGCCCCAGTGGCTCTGTTTCGGCATCAAGAGTAAGAAAAGAGGATAACATGAGCAGAATTTTGATCGTTGATGATGAAGTGGAGATTTTAAAGCCGCTGGAATCTATGCTTATGGAAGAAAACTTCAGGGTGCGTTCATTCTCAAATCCGCTTAACGCCTTAGAGTTCTTGCGTACACAATCTGTTGATTTAGCCATATTTGATATCAAGATGCCGGAATTGAATGGGCTGGATTTGCTACGCCATGCCCGTGAAATTCACCCTGGACTACCTATTATCTTCTTAAGCAGCAAAAACGAAGACGCTGACCAGCTCGTTGGGTTTTCAATTGGTGCAGATGACTATGTTGGGAAACCTTTCACCAAACAGTTGCTTCTGCTGAGGGTAAAAGCTGTTTTGCGGCGGCATGCACCAATGACGAACCCCACTATGAAACTTATCGAAGTTGGTTCGCTTGTTATCGATCGTGAGCGGCATCTTGTTCAATGGGAAGGACAAGATATCGAACTCACAGTGACTGAGTGTCTGTTGTTGATTTCACTAGCCGAGCGGCCAGGTACCGTCCGCAAGCGCCAGCAACTAATGGACGCATGCTATGATGGAGCAGTCTTCGTTTCTGATCGAACAATTGATAGCCATATTCGAAATATTCGAGGTAAATTTAAAGCAGTAGATGGAACAGCTGAACCGATTGGAACAATTCAGGGACTTGGCTACAAGTTGAAGCTATAACGTGCGCAGCATTTTGATCAAAATACTTGGTTTATTAGTTGCGCTTAATGTGACGCTTTGGCTGTTTGTTCTGATTTCTGACGATTTTATACCCAATGAAATATACAATGCGCGAAACGAACTTACGTTATCTTCCGCACTTTATAAGCAAATAGCAAAGCCGATTATTGCAGATGCAGAATTGTCAGAAT
>Ga0206127_1001869_pt1 | contig 22031 bp, 22 predicted proteins | sample Helgoland_Spring_6_FD_148646 | JGI IMG/M metagenome (GOLD analysis project Ga0206127, IMG submission 148646) | Pelagic subsurface seawater microbial communities from Kabeltonne, Helgoland, North Sea - Helgoland_Spring_Bloom_20160419_1 | ecosystem: Environmental > Aquatic > Marine > Epipelagic ...
GCGCCCATTCGTGCAGAAAACCCTGAGAAACTGGCGTTCTTCACAGGTCGTGATCAATCGCAATCGTTCACATCCTTCTGGGCGCAGCACTTTGGCACGCCAAACTATGCGGCACATGGTGGCTTTTGTTCCGTGAACATGGCCGCTGCTGGCATCTACACGATGGGCGGCGCGTTCTGGGAATTTGGTCAACCGGATTGGGACTACACCAAGCTGTTCATGCTCTTTGGCGTGGCCGAAGATCACGACAGTAACCCCATCAAGATGGGCATCGGCAAAATCAAGGAACGCGGTGCCAAGATCATCGGCGTGAACCCGATCCGCTCTGGCTATAACGCGGTTGCAGACGAATGGGTCGGCATCACGCCCGGCACCGACGGTCTATTCATCCTCGCGCTTGTGCATGAGTTGATGAAGGCAGGTAAAATCGACCTTGAGTATCTCGCGCAATACACCAACGCCCCTGTCTTGGTGGACGCTGAGACAGGTCTGTTGATGCGGGACGAGGCCGGCAAAGAGCTGGTCATTGATCGCAACACAGGCAAGCTCACACCGTTCGATCAACAGGGCGTGCGCCCCGATCTTTCCGCCACGCATCGCCATGCGGGCATCACGCACAAGCCTGTGTTCCACCTGATGGCAGAGCGTTACATGTCCGAGGAATACGCGCCCGAAGCCGTCGCTGAGCGTTGCGGTATTTCCGCAGAGCGCATTCGCGGTATCGCCAACGAGATCGCGCGAGTGGCGTTTGAGGAAAGCTTTGAGCTGGATCAAGAGTGGACCGATTTCCGCGGCGAGACCCATAGCAAAATGACAGGTCGCCCCGTCAGCTTCCACTCCATGCGCGGTATTTCTGCGCACTCCAACGGCTTCCAGACCTGTCGCTCTTTGCATGTCTTGCAAATCCTGCTCGGCACCGTCGAAGTCCCCGGTGGTTTCCGTTTCAAACCCCCTTATCCAAAGCCTGCGACGATCCACCCCAAGCCACACTATGGCGTGACACCGGGCAAGCCGCTTGATGGTCCACACCTTGGTTTCGTCCATGGCCCTGATGATCTCGCGCTAAAGCCCGACGGCACTGCCGCGCGCATCGACAAGGCGTTTACATGGGAAAACCCCATGTCCGCGCATGGTATGATGCACATGGTCATTTCCAACGCGCATGCGGGTGATCCCTACAAGATCGACACGCTGTTCATGTATATGGCGAACATGGCGTGGAATTCTTCGATGAACACGCGCGGCGTCATCGACATGCTGACGGACAAGAACGAGGAAACCGGCGAATATGTGATCCCACGGATCATCTACTCTGATGCGTATTCTTCTGAAATGGTCGCTTATGCCGACCTGATCCTGCCGGACACGACGTACCTAGAGCGTCACGATTGTATCTCGCTCCTCGATCGCCCGATCTGCGAAGCGGATGCTGCGGCTGATGCAATCCGTTGGCCTGTGATCGAACCTGACCGCGATGTGCGCGGTTTCCAGTCTGTGCTTTGCGAACTCGGTGCGCGTCTTGATCTGCCAGGCTTCATAAACGAGGACGGAACCCAGAAATACGCCGATTACGCCGACTACATCACCAACCACATCCGCAAGCCGGGCATTGGCCCACTCGCGGGTTGGCGCATGGGTGAGAACGGTCTGCAAAACGGACGCGGCGATGCCAATGAGGCCCAGCTTGATGCCTATATCGAGAATGGCGGCTTCTTTGTGGAGCACATTCCAGAGGGCGCAAACTACTACAAGCCTTGGAACATGGCTTATCAAGAGTGGGCTGTGGGGATGGGCATCATCGATAAGCCTGAACCCTATCTGTTCCAGCTTTATGTTGAACCGATGCGCAAATTCCAGCGCGCCGCCGAAGGGCATGGCGAGCGCCAGCCGCCCGAGCATTTGCGCGAGCGCGTGAAAACAACGATGGATCCACTACCAATTTGGTACGAGCCGTTTGAAGATAGTGCTGTAGATGTAGACGAATACCCCGTGCACGCCCTGACGCAACGCCCAATGGCAATGTATCACTCATGGGGTAGCCAGAACGCTTGGTTGCGTCAGATCCACGGCCGAAACCCGCTCTATCTGCCGACGAACCTGATGCAAAAGCATGGGTTGAAGGATGAAGACTGGGCGACGGTCAGCTCCGTGCACGGAGAAATCACTGTGCCTGTTATGGAAATGGCAGCGCTCAACGCCAACACGGTCTGGACATGGAACGCCATCGGCAAACGCAAAGGCGCGTGGGCCTTGGAGGAAGATGCGCCAGAGGTCACAAAAGGCTTCTTGCTCAATCACCTTATTCACGAGCTGATGCCCCCAAAGGGTGATGGCCTCAGATGGGCGAACTCTGACCCGATCACCGGCCAAGCCGCTTGGTTCGACCTTCGCGTCAAGATCGCCAAAGCGACAACACCGCCAAGCGAAAGCCAGCCGGCAATGCCACCGATCAAATCCCCAGTCGGCACAGGCCCAAGCGAGCTGAAGTGGAAAACCAAACCATGATGCTTCCTCTCTTCATAAATATCCTGGGGTCTGGGGTAGAACCCCAGTCCTGCCCTAAACAAACAAAAGCAGAGGCCAGATCATGACCACACTGCCCACCAGCACCCAAAAGAAACTCGGCCTCGTTATCGACCTTGATACATGCGTGGGCTGTCATGCTTGCGTCGTGTCTTGCAAAGGCTGGAACACCGAAAACTACGGTGCGCCTCTGTCGGATCAAAACCCCTACGGAGGCGATCCATCGGGAACGTTCCTCAACCGTGTCCACAGCTACGAAGTGCAGCCCGATGAGGGCGCAGCTCAGCTGATCCACTTCCCTAAATCCTGCCTACACTGCGAAGACGCGCCCTGCGTCACCGTTTGCCCGACTGGGGCAAGCTATAAGCGTGTTGAAGACGGTATCGTGCTGGTGAACGAGCAAGATTGCATCGGTTGCGGGTTGTGCGCTTGGGCTTGCCCATATGGCGCGCGCGAAATGGATGCAGCTGAGAAGGTGATGAAAAAATGCACCCTCTGCGTAGATCGCATTTACAACGAAAATCTACCTGAAGAAGATCGCCAGCCCGCGTGTGTGCGTACATGTCCGTCAGGCGCGCGTCACTTTGGCGACTTGGGTGATGAAAACTCTGACGTCAGCAAACTGGTTGCCGAGCGCGGTGGTTTCGATCTGATGCCAGAAATGGGCACCAAACCTGTAAACCAATACTTGCCCCCACGCCCCAAGGACACGATGGAAGAATTCGACATCCTCGCGCCTTACCTAGAGCCTGTGGCGCAAGACGCGGGCGGCTTCTTGGGTTGGCTCGACAAGGCGCTCGATAAATTGCCCGGTACTTCAGCCGGAGGAGCGAACTAATGCATCCAGCGCCGTCAATTATTCTCTTCACCACGCTCTCTGGCCTTGGCTTTGGTCTGCTGACCTTTCTCGGCCTTGGCATGCCCGGCTCAACGGGGTTCACAGCCTTTGTCTTCTTCACCATCGCCTATCTTCTGGCGGTTGGTGGTCTTCTTTTTTCAACCTTTCACCTTGGCCATCCTGAGCGCGCAATCAAGGCGTTCAGCCAGTGGCGTTCTAGCTGGCTATCGCGCGAAGGTATCTGTGCTGTAGCGGCCCTTGTTGTTATGGGCATTTACGGTATTGGCCGCGTGTTCTTTGCGCAGCATTGGGGTCTTATCGGTGGCATTGGCGCGATTTTGTCGCTGGCAACGGTCTACACGACGTCGATGATCTACGCGCAGCTCAAGACAGTGCCGCGCTGGAATATGCCCCTGACAAGCCCGCTGTTCATGGCGCTTTCTATCACAGGCGGCGCTTTGCTCGCGGGTCAAATCACGCTGGCAATTCCGTTCCTAATCATTTCAGCAGGCATACAAGTCGCCTATTGGATCATGGGCGACGGACGCTTTGCCGCCTCTGGCACAAACATGGAAACGGCAACAGGCCTTGGCCATATCGGCAAGGTCAAAGCGTTTGAACCTCCGCACACCGGCACCAACTATCTGATGCGCGAATTCATCCATGTGGTGGGTCGCAAGCACGCCTTCAAACTACGCGCGATTGCGATGGTTCTGGGCTTTGCCCTGCCGCTGATCTTCTTGCTACTGCCCTTTGGTCACTTCTTCGCGCTGGTTGCGGTGCTGTGCCACGTCGCAGGCATCCTGACATCGCGCTGGCTGTTCTTCGCACAAGCAGAACACGTTGTGGGCTTGTACTACGGCAAACGCTAAAAGCGACTACTATGACGTCCACCTAGCATGGTGGGCGTCACTCTTGACGCAAGCTGACTTCCGTCCTCAGGATGCACACCGCGCGCAGATTGGACATCTCCAACAGCTCTGGATCGACGCGATAGGCGTCAAAGGCTTCACGGCTTGGAAATCTCAAAACATGTGTTTCGTGCGGCCCGTCACGCAATACTTGTGCGTGATCCTGCTCGATCAGAACGATCTCTGCACCGTGGCGAGCCATGATTTGAAACGCGCGCGCTTCAAACGCTTCAAAGTCTGCAAAGCGCGCGTCTTTCACCCATAGTCTCGCCGTGACGACGACATTTGGCATAGCTCTAGACGCGCATCACTTGCGCCAGCTTCCAAACCATTTCTTCACACCGTCACTGGTGTTGGCGATGCTATCACCTGCGTCTTCCAGCACTGGATCAATATTCGCCTCGCGGAAGCGACGACAGCGAACCCAGATCGCCCATACGAAGGCGAAGAAGATGATCAGAATGCTGATGTTGAGCCATGGGATCATGCGCACATTGGGATCATCCACTGCGCGCACACTGACCGCGTTCGGGAAGATCGACATGAATTCGTTGCGCCAGCCGTAGTGCTTGATGACCACCCATTGCGGCGTCTCAGCCACTGACTTTAGATCGGATGCTTCAGCCTGCAAATTCGTAGTGTCGAACTTGAAATATGGTGGCCATCCCCAGCCTGTATCCTCGTTGCGATACACCATCACGTTGTCATTGCTCAGGCGCGTTTGGATGAAAAACACATCGCGGTTCACAGATGTGACCGCATTGCCCGTGTCCGCACTTGCCCAGAAAAGCGAATTCTCACCAAAGTCGATCCGTTTTTCATAAGTATCGGTGATGCGCGCCACGTCGTGTTGCGGCAGCGTGTAGTGAAAAAAGGACGCGACCAAGACCCAGAAAGTGATCCAGAACGTCCATTTGATATAGCCCATCGATCAGGCTCCTCTTACATAAAATTCGTAGCGTAGATGATGAACGAAACGATGCCGATCGGAATGACATAAACCCCTAGGATGAGTTTGCGTCGCAAGGACCCATCATACTCTTCGAGCCCTTTTTGTACAAACTCTTCGATGTTCGCACCCTCTGTACCACCCTCGCGCCACTCGGTTTCCAACTTGTCGCGTCGTACAGAGCGCGAATAGAGCGACAGGCAAATATACACAATCGTCAGTACGAAAAATCCGACAACGACCAGCCGTGCGAGTGCAAACATCCTATTTCCCCCTCACCGCGCCCCATGGGCCAACGGCAGCTATCTTTTTCTCACTGACGCCCCATGGGCCGTCTTTCTTTGGCGCGGGCACAGGTTGCTCCATCTCGGGTTCATGCCCGAAGAGCGCAGCGCGCGCGCCAGCTTTGTCCACTTGATACTCGCGTTCCAGAAATTCCGCCACATAGGATTTTTTGGTGTCATGCCACGTCGCGTAGAGTTGGTAGAACAGCTCTTTGTGACAAATGAACAACTGCCGCACGTCCTTTGGGCTAAGCTGCGACAGCAGCATATTAACCAAGTCGCGATTGCCGTGATCAGCACTGCGTAGCGTGTAGAAATAGGCCGGATGATCCGAGGTAATGCGCGGCCACTTGCCCCCCTCTTCCGCCCAGCGCAGCAAATCTGCGAGACCGTGAAACTCTTCCGGTAAGTCCTGTGCATGACGCCGTGCGAGCGCGCGAATGTCGCGCCGCGTCGCCCCTGCCAGATCAATCCCGCTTTCTTGCGCCACATCCACAACGATGAAATCCATCTTCTGACGCAAAATCGCCGCCGCATCGATGCCGCGCGCTTTGACGATAGGTTCCGCGAGGTCGTTATATTCCAAGAACTTCGCAATCTGATTGCGGTCCTTTGTGTCGAACACATATTTGATCGGCAGTTTGCCCAGCGCCTCTTTCATCCCTGATGAAATCAAAGCCGGATGATCCATCCCTTGGAACACATAGAGCCCGCCGAAATGCGCCGTCCAGAAATTGCGCTGCTCGAATTCCATCAGATCAAGCGCGATAGGATTGCGCGTGACATCGCCCGTGCGTTTGGCCGATGTGATCATGTCCGCGATCAGCACATCATCGAACCACGCATCTTCCTCGCGCATGAAACGGTCTACATTGTCCGCCAGCGCTTGCGCTTCAGCCACTGTGCCGCTTGTCGTGTCGGCCTCGATCTTGACCCGTCGAATATCAAACAGCTTTGCAGGGCCATCGACGCTATAAACCGAATTCACCAGTTCACCTGCCACCGCGTCGCGCGCGGTCAGCGCAAAGAGCTGTGGTTCGTTCTTTAGGATAAATTCCTTAAGAATTTCCCTAGAGGTCGAGAATTTCGCATTCAGCAACGGCGCGTTTTTCTGATCGGTGGTGAGCAGGATGAACTGGCGGTTCACTCCAGCGTGGTTGAGGTAGAGAGGGTCATCCAACTCATCCCCGATCTCGGGCGAGTAGCCAGAAATATCGATATGAAAATCGGTGAGTTTGGTTTGGTGGTTCGCCAGATGCTTGAGCGCACGGTTATAGCGTTCGATCAGCGCTGCGCTTTGCACGTGGATGAGATTGCCAAACATGAGGCCGCGTTGGATGAGGTGGATCATTGGGGTGATACTTCAATATCTTCGAGATCAGCCTTAAGACGCTCCCATTCACGTTTGAGAATGCCTCTTGCTACGATTGCCAAAGCTTTACGCCCTTCGTTTTGATCGGCAACAGGCGTTGCCAGGGCACTTTGTAATTTTGGATAGTCGATGTCATCAGGGTTCATTCGCATGAGAATTCGCGCCTGAAGGGTAACCAACGCTTTCTGTGACTCAACGCCAGTGTTAATCTCTGAGTTCCAAGTCAAAGCAGAATATTCCGCGATGTCATCCCGCATTTCATCAATCCATCTTTGCCGAAAATCTGCCAATTTCAATTGTCGTGACAAGCTCCGCTCGATTAGGCGCTGTTGGAACGCACGCCTCTCTGATGCTTTGTTTATCCTCCATGTTACAATCAGTGTTAGTAAAGGCATAACGATAAGGATCAGCAAAGCCTGTCGCTCGTCTATCCAAGCACTTAGGATATCGATAAAGTCAAATTTCATGCTGTGTATCCAAATTAGAAATCGCCGCCAAATTCCAAGATTGACCAAATTCTTCGATCCCTTGCAGTTGGCGATACATCATCCCTTAACCCGCTTGCGCATAAACAGACGCACCACCCAAACCACAGGCGTGACCAGAAAGAACCAACCGAGTATGTCCCGCATCCGCTTCATCCCTTGCTCTCCAAATACCGCTTCTTCGCCACCTCTGTGCGCTCGTAATCCCGCACCATCACATCAATCGCGACTTCATCGCTCTTGTCGGCATAGCGGAACTCACTATCGGCGTAACGGTTGATCTCTTGAACGACCATTTCCACCGTGATCGGCTTGCGTAGCTCGGAGATCATGCCTTTCTTGGCGTCATAGTCTTTGAACAGGAACAACTCAGGCTCTTCCATCCATTCATCGGGCAATTCAAAGTCCATCGCGCGCACTTTTACAGCGTCCGTGATGTTCTTGATCGCGCGCCCTGTGAAACGTTCATCCGCCTCCTGAATCCCTTTCAAATAGGTGCCGAGTTTCGCAATCGTATCCAACTCACCCACTTGGCTTTGCACAGCGTCAAAGACCACAGCCAGCCCTTCCTCATGCGGCCTGCCATGGCTGGCAAAGCTGGCTGCAACCGCCTTTTGGATCGCTTGCGCCTCGAACACATCATGCTCGCCCAGCGGAATATCGTGGTTCTTGCCCATAAGCAGATAGAGGATGTCGATATAATCATCGCGCGTTTGCGGACCATCCACGAGGAAGCGAGCACCGGCGCGTTGGCGCAGCGCATCATCGACGTTTTCGGGGTAGTTAGAGAACATCCCAAACGTACAATTCCCGCGCACAACAGTGTTAGCGCCCGCAAAACTCTCCATCAGAACGGCGGTAATTTCGAGCTGCCCCGCAGAAGACTGTCGATCCCCACGTTTACCCGCAAGCTGGTCGATATCGTCAATCGTACCAAAGCCAATTACGGACGGGTCGATGATATTATTGATAAATGCCTTGGCATTTTGGCCGGACTTACCTTGGTAGCTGTCGATATTATCGGTTGATAGGTTCTGGTAACGGAACGGGTATCCCGCCGTCTCGCAATAGCCCGAAATCAGCCCTGCCATCATCTGGATCAGCGTGGTTTTTCCCGTCCCCGGCGCACCGTCCCCCATGAAGGTAAAGATGAACCCACCTAGATCGGCAAACGGATTCAAGCGGCGCTCGAAATCATAAGCCATCAGCATTTTGGCGAGCTTCATCGACTGGTACTTGGCGATGTGGTTGCCAACGACTTCGTTCGGCTTCTTGAATGTCATGGTCAGCTTGGACGCTTTGCCCTTGGACGCGGGTGTAAACCCATTGACCACGAAATCATCCGCTTCGACCTTCCAAGTCGCCGACGTAAACGCCTCTAAACGACCCGTTGACCCAGCGCGCGCGGCGACCTTGTCCATCAACGCTTCGGCATATGCACTCACAGTCGCGATCAGTTTGGGATCATCATCCGCGTGATCCGCAATGTCCTGATCCAACTCCCACAAAACGCCGTGCAAGGCCAAAGGCGCGTTGTCGGTCAAAATTTCCTCAACATCGCCCAAAGTCACAGACACTTCGCTCGCATGGGACGCCAGCAAGAACGAGGACGCCGACGCAAACACATAGAGCGAAATCAGCGCCTCTGCCGTGAGCATCTCGGAAAACTCAGCCTTTTTAGCAGTCGAAACACCGCCGCCCAAATTGGCGCGTTTCAAATCGCTTAACCCAACCTGCTCTGCATAATTCTCCGCGACCGCCATAGAAATCGCCAAAGCGCGGCGCAACGCATTCATCACGCTCGCTTGCAACGGCGACACCAGTGCCTCGCCGCCATCCGCGCCTTCAATACGCGCCAAAAGCTGAACCCCTTCAGCGCGCGCAGTAGATCGTGTCACCAAACCCGGCGTCGTCGAGCGGAACCGCCGCCGAGTACCAATGCCAGCCGATTTCTTGACGGCAACGTCGCGACCCTTGGCCACACGCGGCGTGTGGTCGAAACCTTGCAACAACGCCAAAGCCGCACCGTAATGCTTTTCAATATCCGCTTCACGCAATTCCATCTGATCCGCTGTCACGCTCATTCAACTCACTCCCGAAATGTCTTCATCTTTCCAAATAAACTTCCCCCGGAGGGGACGACGCCACAAAAGGTGTCATCGATAGCTGAGCACACGCCCGCCAGAGCTCACCACAAACTTGCGCACGCTCGAAAAACCGGGCGGGTTCTTTTCTTCCAAAACCTGATAAGGTCGTTGCGGCAAAATGATGCTCCGCTCCATTCGCGTAGCTCCTGTATCCGCACCGCGCCCCGCGAAAGGATCAAGCGCAAAGACCTCGCGATCCACAGTCCCGAACCAGCCAGCGCGTTCTTTCTCAACACGCTCGCTTTCCAACTCTTCGCGCGTCCACGCCAGCGCCCAATCTTCGCCTTCGGGCGCTTTCGCCTCGGCCAGAACATCATGCAAAGGGCCGGACTGACGCGTATAGCCGTGGGAGTACATCGGACCCAAATGGAAACGCCGCAGACCTTTAGGGTGCAGATCGTCGAACGTCTCATCAAAGCCTTTGGCAATTGTGAGCAACTTCAGCCCAGCCAGCGCTTGCCCCATCAGATGCGCTTGCACTTCTGGCCAACGATATTGATCTTTGGGCAGAGCATTGCGTCCGCTGTCTTCAAGCTCCATCAAATAGACCACAGGCAAGTTCACTTGGCTGTCATAGACCGCCCAATGAATAAGAAACTTGCGCCGTCCATCAGCCAAGTTCTCAACCCAAACGCACTCAGGATCATTCTGTGCCCAAAACAATTCCCCGCGCGCGAGTTCCTCGTAATAAAGCCGTTGAGACAGGGCAAATTGCAGCTTCGTCGGCAATTCCTGATCGCCCACAATGCGGCGCACCATTTGTTCTTTGTATTGCTCCACAGAGGGCATATTCGCCAGATGCTTTTCCGCCTGCGCCGCATCATTCGCCATGGTCAGCAATTCGCGATGCACCGGAAACCCGCTCTCGCGCGTGTCCATTGAGAGCGAGCCAAAGAACTGGCCTGTGTCGCGCCCGACCAGCAGGTATTTCATGCTAAGTGCGCGAAAGGTGAAGGAGAGCTTCGTCACATAGCGCGTGATGACTTCAACATCCGCTTTACTGAGCCGCCCTTCCGCTTGCATAACACCAGCGACCCGAGTCAGATGTTGCGTTATTTTCCCGAACTTGCGGAAATAGCGGCGCGAGGCGAAGGCATCACTGAGACCAGCGTGATCTTGGGTTGGATCGGTCACGTATTGCCCCACTTCCGAAATACCAAAACCGAACCAGCCAATATCAACGCAACTCCGAGAAAGAGAGCCGTTGGAAAGGCAATGAACCCTACGAAATAGACCCAGCCCGCCAATGCAGACAGCCAGCCTAAGCCGGCATCGCCGGCATCCCTGACGTACGCCCCGATCAAAGGCGCTAAGATCGCCAAAAGGCTGAGCAATAGGCCAAACTTAATGCACCGCACAGCTGTCGTTACCCACCATACGCATTGCTATCATGCTTCTCGACGATCTGCGCAAACCTACGCGCGAAACGCTCGTCCGCCTTCGCTTTCGCTTCCAACACTTCCCGCGCAAAGACCATGTGATCCTCATGCGCTTCCATCATGTCGGCCATACGCTGGTTCGTAGCTGTGCCTATCGCGGCCATGGCGGTTTGGGCTTCTTGATCAGTCTCGACGCCAATCTCGTTGATCCGGTGCGCCACGTCTTGCTGCTGCGCAGTCTTCAAGGATTTGGTCAGAGCATCGTAGAGAACCACACGTTGCTTCGTGTCCGTCTCTAGCTTGTTGATCAAAACCATCTGCGTCGCCGCTTGGTTCTGCAAACTATCAATCCAGGTTTTGCCCTTTTCGATGTAGCGCTCAAGCGTCTGTGACTTCGCCAACTTGACCTGCTCTGACTGCACCAACTCGTTGTACTTGGCGTTCATATCCGCCAGCTCTGTTTCCAGCTTGGTGCGTGCGGCGGCGTCTTGTTCAACGGCGATCTTATTTTCCAAAGCGATAATCTTCGGATCCATCGCCATGATGTCCTGCTTAACGCCTTCCAGCTCGCCCACCGTAAATTCACGTTCGTCTAGCGTTTCCGCCAAGTTCGCTTCAACTTTGGTCTTTTGATCATTCAAAACACCCAGCTGCCCTTGAAGCAATTTGGTGATCACGTCGGATTTCGAAATCAGGTCTTGCAGCTTGTCATCGATCGAGGCCGTGCGCACACGCTCTTGGCGCATCGCATCTGATTTCGCACCTGCGAAAATCCCGACAAAGCTTTCCCAACCCGTCTTATTGCGCATCTCATCAAAGTCTTTGGAGAACGCGGCTGTGACGTCATCGAGGCCCATAATCAGCTCTGCGATATTGGCGTTCATCACGTCTGTGTGGGCGTGCACGTCTTCAAGGCTCGCGTTTTCGATATCGATCATCGCATCATCGCCCGCCTTCATCTTTTGGCGCGCAACTTCGATACGGCTGGTGAGTTCGGAAATTTTGGACTGCGCCTCGGCAACTTGGCTTTGCGATTCAGCCACTTGGCTTGCAAAATCTGACATATAAAATTCTCCCGTCTTATTTGGTCTTGGTGTTAATATAGTTATGTTAAGCAGATTTACATCACTTCATACCGCAAGAATCCGTTTGAGTGTCGCAAAACTCGTGGCAGTTGGGAAGCGGCATCGTTAAAGATGCTGCAAAACTGTGCATATAGGAGCGCGTGATGAGCTGGTCAGCTGATAAAACCGAAGTCAAAAGCTGGAACGAATGGGACACATTGCGCCACGTGATCGTGGGTCGCGCCGATGATTGCCACATTCCACCAGAGGAGCCCGCATTGGACGCAAAAGTCCCCGAGGACAGCGACATGCGCGGTCAATGGGGACGCCGTCCGCAAGAAACGATTGATCGCGCGAACGAGCTTTTGGACAATTTCGCGGGGATGCTTGAAAAGCGTGGTCTACGTGTTGATCGTCCGACGTCAATTGATCACTCTGTGCCTGCAACGACACCTGATTTTCATACGGAAAGCCAGTTTGGCTGTATGCCGCCCCGCGATGTCTTGCTCACCGTTGGTCACGAGATGCTAGAAGCGACGATGTCCTATCGCTGCCGCTGGTTTGAGTATCTGAATTATCGCCCTCTCATGCAGCAGTACTTTAACGAAGATCCTAAGTTCCGCCATGAAAGCGCACCCAAGCCGCGTTTGACGGATGCGGATTATCACCCTGACTATCTGAGCGAAAAGATCGGCGATGCAAAGCGTTTGGAATGGGCGGAACAGAAGTTCTTTGTGACCACCGAAGAAGAGCCTTTGTTCGATGCGGCGGACGTTTTGCGTTTCGGCAAGGACTTGGTCGTGCAGCACGGTTTCACGACGAACCTTAAAGGGATTGAATGGCTACGCCGTCACTTCCCCGATCACCGCGTACACACGGTGAATTTCCCGGGTGATCCCTATCCGATCCACATTGACGCCACCTTCACACCTTTGCGCCCTGGTCTCATTCTCAACAACCCACAGCGTCGTTTGCCGGAAGATCAACGCAAGATGTTTGAAGGCAATGATTGGGAGATCGTGGACAGTGCGCAGCCCGCGCATAACACCCCGCCGCCGTTGTGCTACTCGTCTACGTGGCTCAGCATGAATGTGTTGGTGCTTGATCCGAAAACCGTCTGTGTGGAAAAATCAGAGGTCTATCAGGCTGAGCAGATGGACAAGCTTGGCATGGAAGTTGTCGAAGTAGAGCTGCGCGATGCCTACGCGTTTGGTGGTGGTTTGCACTGTTGCACAGCAGATGTGTACCGCGACGGCGAGTGCGAAGATTACTTTCCGAATATGTAAAACCAAAGTTCGATATCGTTCTTGGTTTCCTCTCTTCGTAAATATCCCGGGGAGCACGAGGGGCTGTCCCCTCGCGCCGGTCGGATGGCGCGCAAGCGTCATCCGAAACTTATTCACCCAACAACATTGAACTCAGGTCCATAGGGATACTTGGTGATGTTTTCGTTGCCATCCTCATGGATGATCAGAATGTCATGCTCACGATATCCACCAGCACCGGGTTGGTCGTTGGCAATTGTCAGCATAGGCTCCATAGAAATCACATGACCCGCCTCAAGAACGGTGTCGATGTCTTCGCGCAGTTCAAGACCTGCTTCACGACCGTAGTAGTGCGATAGAACACCGAAAGAGTGGCCATATCCAAACGTGCGGTACTGAAGCAAATCACGTTCAGCGAAGAATTCGTTGATTTCGTTCGTGACCTCTGCACAGCTCGCACCGGGTTGAAGCAGCGAAATGCCCAGCTCATGCGCGCCGACATTGGCTTCCCAAATTTTGAGCGATGCATCGTCAACCTCGCCGACAAACATCGTGCGTTCCAGTGCTGTATAGTAACCAGAAATCATCGGGAAAGTGTTCAAAGACAGGATATCGCCACGCTGTAATTTGCGAGACGTTACAGGGTTGTGTGCACCGTCAGTGTTAATACCCGACTGGAACCAGACCCATGTATCGCGATATTCGGCGTCGGGGAACTGTTTGGAAATCTCGACTTCCATCGCATCGCGGCCCGCCATGGCGACGTCGATTTCTCGCACGCCCTCACGAACCGCATCTTTGATCGCAAAACCACCAACGTCAGCAACGGATGCGCCCGCACGGATCAGCACCAATTCTGCGTCAGATTTGTGCATCCGCTGAATCATTGTCGCTTCGTACAAATCGACCGAGCTGGATGGTGCGAGAAAACTGTCCAACTTGGCTTTTTGCAAAAGGCTGAGATGATCGCTCTCGTAGCCAATGCACTTGCCTTTGCCGGCCACAGATTCAATCGCGCGCCAATAGTTGTCGCGCTGCCAATCCGTGTAGGTGATGTTGTCGCCATAGCAACGTCGCCACGGTTGGCCCGCGTCAATCCCTGCGGAAATTGTGACGGATGTTTCAGGTGTGACAACAAGTGCATAAGGGCGTCCAAACGCGCAGTATGTAAATCCTGAGTAGTAGGAAATGTTGTGCATGGAACTGAACACAGCGGCATCCACACCCATGTCAAACATGATTTTGCGCAGCTTGCTCAAGCGGCTTTCGTACTCCGCATTGCCAAATTGTAGGGGGGCTTTTTCGCCGTTGTGAAAACGGTAGAAGTTTGGTCGTGCAGTCATCTTGTGACCTCCATTTTGACGCATCAAAGAGAGGTCCCGGCGTTCAGGACGTAGTTATGTGAGTTCGTCGGTTGCCCAGACGGGGCGACGCCATCGCCCGTGGACATCTTCGCACGTGCTTGTGCAAGGCCGCAGGCCAATCCGCGCCACAGACCGTTCCAAATCCGACACAGGCTGCGCTGCACTAGACAAAATCACGCCGCCATGCTTTGCGTTTGCCAAACATCGCTTTTGGAGAAGATCATGCTCGACACACCTACAAACCTCGCGTCTCTATTAAAAGACCCCAGCCTCTTGGTCACAAAAGCCTACATTGGCGGCGAATGGGTTGATGGCGAAAATGGTGCAACCTTTGATATTTTGAACCCTGCGCGCGGTGACGTCATCGCACAAGTTGCCGATCTGAGCCGCGCCCAAGTGGCGGGAGCCATCGCACAAGCACAAGTGGCGCAAAAAGAATGGGCCAAGAAGACCGGCAAAGAGCGCTGCAATATCCTGCGCAAATGGTACGAACTGATGATGGAAAACCAAGCGGATCTCGCCACCATCCTGACGGCTGAGCAAGGCAAGCCAATGGCAGAAGCAATGGGCGAAATTGCATATGGCGCATCGTTCATCGAGTATTTCGCGGAAGAGGCCAAACGCATCTACGGCGAGACCATCCCAGGTCATCAGCCAGACAAACGTATCACAGTGATAAAACAACCAATTGGCGTTGCAGCCTCCATCACACCTTGGAATTTCCCGAACGCCATGATCGCGCGCAAAGTAGCGCCTGCGCTGGCGGCAGGGTGCTCTATGGTCGCGCGCCCCGCAGAGGACACGCCATTGTCTGCGCTGGTCATGGGCGTTTTGGCGGAGCGAGCGGGCATTCCAGCGGGGGTTTTGAACATCCTGCCCTCAACTCTGTCGAGCGAGATTGGCAAAGAGTTTTGCGAAAACCCGGCAGTGCGTAAGCTGACGTTCACTGGCTCAACGCAAGTGGGTCGCATCTTACTGCGCCAAGCCGCCGATCAAGTGATGAAGTGCTCTATGGAGCTGGGCGGCAACGCGCCATTCATCGTGTTCGATGACGCGGACATTGATGCCGCTGTTGACGGTGCAATCATGTGCAAGTTCCGCAATGCAGGTCAAACCTGTGTCTGCGCCAACCGCATTTATGTTCAATCCGGCGTCTACGATGAGTTCGCCGAGAAATTGGCCGCCAAAGTTGGGGCCATGAGCATTGGTGACGGCTTGGCCGGTACTGTTGATTTCGGTCCTTTGATCAATTCAAAGGCAGCCGAGAAAGTGACGGCACATATCGCAGATGCAAAGGCGAAAGGTGCCAAGGTTATTTTGGGCGGCGACCTAGGCATGCAAGGCAACTTCATCGCGCCGACAATTGTAACCGGGGCGACAAAAGACATGGCGTTCTCAACGGAAGAAACCTTTGGGCCACTGGCACCTTTGTTTAAGTTTGAAGATGAAGACGAAGTGATCGCACTTGCCAATGACACGATCTTTGGACTGGCGTCTTACTTCTACGCCAATGATCTGAGCCGCGTTTATAAAGTCGCTGAAGCGCTAGAATACGGAATTGTTGGTGTGAACACTGGCATCATTTCGACAGAAGTCGCACCGTTTGGCGGCGTGAAGCAATCTGGCCTTGGCCGCGAAGGTTCGCGCCATGGGATCGAAGATTACCTCGAGATGAAATACATCTGTATGTCGGTCTAACGGCTGTTTGCAAGGCAGTGCTCAGTGAGGACCAAATGACCAGCGGTGACTTTCAAAAAACGATCGATGCGCTTGGTGGCGATGACATGCCACGCGTTTGGTCGTTGATCGTCACCGTTTTTGGCGATCTTGCACAACGCAACGGGGATGAGATCGCTGGACCTGTTCTAGGCGAAATTCTCGCGCCTGTTGGCGTGCGCCCCGAAGCGATGCGCGTGGCGTTACATCGATTACGCAACGAAGGCTGGATCGAAACCCGCAAGCAAGGTCGCACAGCTCTGCATGGGCTCAGCACGTTTGGGCTCGCGCAGAGCGCTGCCGCGAGTAAACAGATCTATGGGACCACCCAGCAAGCGGACCTCGATTGGCACATCTTATGTTTTGCGCCGAGCACGTCGACGCAAGAGCAGACCCGCAGCAAAACCTTGGCGCTGCGCGGTTATGTGAACGCGACGAGTGGGATCTATATCAAAAGCGGTGCTGCTAATCATATCGCGGACGACGCCATTATTCTTCAAGGTGAGATGAAAAACGTTCCATCCTGGCTGAGTGACGTTCTCGCGCCTATGCCTTTGCGCGCAGGTTTTCAAAAGCTTGCTCAAGCGCTTGAGACGATCAACATCGATGAGTCATTCGCGCGCGCTTTGACACCACTGCAAACAGCAACACTGCGCACATTGATTGTTCATCATTGGCGCAAACTGGTGTTGAAATTGCCGCTTGCCCCTGATGTTCTTTTTGGGAATGATTTTGAAGGCACGCAGTGCCGTGATCAGGTTCTACGCGCCCTAAAGCTGTTAGAGCGCCCCAAGAGATTTCAGACTTCGCCTGAGCGGCGCTCGAGTTCCAGCAAAGACGCAAGTCCTGCGCGGTAATCAGGAAAGAGTAACTTCACCCCCAGCTCGAACTTGATCAGATCATTTCGAACGCGTTTGCTTTCGGCATAAAAACTACGAGCCATAGGCGTCATTTCGGCTGTCTCGAAATCAACTTCTGGCGGTAAAGGCATCCCAAGCAATTCTGCGGCATGTGCAATCACGTCCTGCGGCGGGGCGGGATCATCATCACACATGTTGTAGATCGCTCCGGGATTGGGCCGCGCGATGGACGCTGCGAGGATCTGCGCAATGTCCTCAACATGGATACGACTGAAAACCTGACCCTTTTTGATGATGCGTCGTGCGGTCCCTGCCCGCACCTTTGAAAAAGGTCCGCGACCAGGGCCATAAATGCCTGCAAGACGGAATATATGAAGCGGTAGGTTCGCAATTGACTGCCAATCCGCCTCTGCCGCAACACGCATTTGACCGCGTTTGGTGGCCGGATTCAGTGGGCTGCTCTCATCCACCCAATCGCCATTTGCATCCCCATAAACACCTGTCGTGGACAGGTATCCGACCCATTCTAGGTTGGGCGCATGTTTGGTGATGTCCTCACGCAAAGCGTTGAGAACAGGATCTCCGTCAGCACCCGGCGCAGCGGAAATGAGGAGATGGGTTGCGGAGGCAAGTTCCTCGCGTAGATCAGCGCCGGGCCAGATTTTTGGCGTGACGCCCGTGGCCTTAAGTGCTTTGGCTTTGTCGTCTGAACGGGTGGTTCCAGTAATCGCAAAGCCCTGATCGAGCAGAAGCGGCGTCAAGGCACGCGCCGAAAAACCGTGGCCGAAAGAAAGGAGATGTTTTGTCATATCCTTGTTGTGCGTCAGGTCTGGGAGGGTTGCAAGAGTGCGTCATTATCGTTTGAGTGGACCTTATGAATGATGATCCAGATTTAGAAGCGGCCTATGGGCTGGAGGGGCCTGAAGGCTCAAAGAAACTCTATGCACAATGGGCGCAGAGTTACGACAGCAGCTTTGCCGCAGATATGCAGTATCGCGCGCCAAACGCGGTTGCGCAGTGTTATACACGGATTTCCGGCGCGTCGCCTGTTTTGGACTTGGGCGCAGGCACAGGGTTGCTGGGAGCAGAGCTGATGCGGCTTGGTGTAAGCGCGGTAGATGGCACAGATATTTCGCCGGAAATGTTGGCGCAAGCAAAGAAGAAGGGCGTTTATCAACGGCTTTTTGAAGGCGATCTGACCCAGCAGCTTGATTTTGAAACTGGCGCTTATGCAGGGATTGTCAGCTCTGGCACGTTCACCCATGGGCATGTGGGGCCAGAGGCATTGAGCGAAGTTCTTAGGTGTATGGCGCGCGGCGCTTGGGCGGTGTTGAGCGTGAATGCGGCTCATTGGGAAGCACTTGGGTTTGAAACGGTTTTAGAGCGCGAAGCAATGCAGATTGCAGAATGGCACAAGGACGATTTCGCACTTTATGGCAAAGGCGCGCAAGGCTCACACGCCAAGGACAAAGGTTGGCTATTGCAGATGCGCAAAGCCTAGGAATACATCCGTTTCTTACGTGCGCGGGTCTCGACAGTATCTTCGGGCGTGCCGTTATGGAACGTGCCGAACCAGCGGTCCCATGGCATTTCCTGATTGCCGTAATTGCACTCGTAGTAGCGGTGATGCAGCTGGTGATAAAACGTACCCAGCGCGAGGCGGCGCTTGTCTTTGATCAACAAATCCTCATAGCCCGTATGTGACATTGCAGCCCCCGGCCCAAGGTAGATGACGTGGAAAATCACAAGGATCGGATCACTTGGGATGATCCAATGGATGCACAGTGATGAGATGTAGAGCAAGTGTTCAACGGGGTGCATGGACAGGCCGGACCAAGGGCCGACATTAACATTGCGATGATGGAGCGAATGTACGTGGGTGTAGAGGAATGGGACATGCAACAGGCGGTGCACCCAATAGAAATGGAAGGCGGACCAGATGGGGAGCAAGATCAGGGATAGCGCGAACCAGATCGGGTTACTGAGTGGCGTGATCACAGGCGTATAGCCGTTCGCCATAAGCCACATCGTAAGAACCGTGAACGCCGTCAGAACGCCAACACCAGAGGTGAGCGACCAGAACATGTTGTCGTGCACTTGGTTAGAGAATTTCCAAAGTTTGTTGCCGCGCGCCATGTCGCGTTTGTCAAATTTCAGCTCGGATCCCTGCCCTTTGCGCATGAAGAAATACCAGTGTAGCGTGCCCGCGCACAGCGCGACCAAAGCGAAATTGGCGAGCCAGACTTGGAAAATCCAACCGGCTTGAATAGTTTTCGCATCGGCGAAATCTGGATAGATCCAAAGCCAGATCGCAACGGCGAGCAAGACCATGATCACACGCTCTGACAGAGACAGCCAGTTTCGTGCAAACCAACGGGCGAGGAAGCCGGGCTTGGGCGGCCATTTAAAGATCGACCCGTCCGCGAGCGGCAGATCAGGGTGATAGTTCCAGTCTTTGGAAATAGGATCGCTCATATCAGGCACCGTTTAGGAAGAATAGTTTGACCCTTCATCATCAAGGATCGCTTTGAGTTCCGCCAAATGGCGCTCGTCTTGCTCTGGATAACCCTCAAGCTCTTGCGCGGTTTTTTCTGCAATATCATCAGGCAAAACGCGCAACGGCTGGCCGGTTTGCAAAGCCCGAATGTATGTCTCGCAAGAGCGTTCAAAATAGAACAGACGGTTGAAGGTATCCGCGACGGTATCGCCAATGATCATCACGCCGTGATTGCCCATGACCATCACTTTCTTCTTGGGATCATCAAATAGTTTCGCGCAACGCTCGCCCTCTTCTTCGAACGCAAGACCGCCGTAGTTTTCATCGACCACCACGCGATTGTAAAACGTGGCAGAGTTCTGATCGATAGGTGGTAAACGACTGTCCGCAAGGGATGCCAGTACCGTCGCAAAGATCGAATGCACGTGCATGGCACAACGCGCGTGGGGGCAGTGTCGATGCATCCCGCCATGCAAACCCCAAGCAGTTGGATCAGGGGCATCTGGCCCCTCTAACGTCTCAGGATCATTTGCATCAACGATGATCAAATCAGAGGCTTTGACACGGCTGAAATGTACTTGATTGGGGTTCATCAGGAACCGTGTACCTTCATCGTTGATCGACAAGGAAAAGTGGTTTGCGACGCCCTCGTGCATGTTGAGACGCGCTGTCCAACGAAAGGCGGCGGCGAGGTCAACGCGCTCTTGCCAGTGATCCATATTCGGGCGTGTCGCTGCGTTCATTGTGTGTTGCTTTCTTCTTGTGTGAGCTGGCGGGACGGCACCCATGCATAGCCGTTCGCGCATAGGATACAGGCTTCACGTAGACCATGGGGCTTGTTGGTCGGTTCTTGCAGAATATGTCCGCCTGCACCTTCGGCTTTGCTCGCAGCGACATCAGGATCGGTCGCAAACAGATGGAATGCAGCGCCGCCACCGCGTGGACCAGATTCGGGCATCAGTGACGGTAAAGGGTGCGAATGATAGGTGCCATCGCTGTGAAGTTGGAATACTTGATCGCCGTAGGTCATGATCGCGAAATCGGGCGATACGCGGTGTGCTTTGATGCCAAAAACTTCGCTCAAGAACGCCGCTTGCGCCACGACATCGCGCACCAGTATGTTCAGGCCCAACCCCGTGAGGGAGGCTCCGAAATCGGCAGCACCGACTGTCTCATAGTCCATTTTTGCAGCTCCTGTGCGCGTTCAATCAGATGCTTGAACATCCCTCAAGCTCATGTCAACTTTGCACATGAATTCAACGAACTTCAAAACATGGGCGCAAAGTGCGCCGAGATTGGTCGCTGTTGCAGCGGGACGCGCAGCCGCAGACCTTGTGATCAAAGGCGGCACATGGGTGAATGTCCACACTCGCGAGTGCCTTGAGAACCACGATCTGGCCATCGCAGACGGACGCTTTGCCTATTGCGGACCGGATGCGTCCCATTGCGTTGGACCTGAGACCGAAGTCATCGAGGCCAATGGACGCTACATGATCCCCGGTCTGTGCGACGGGCACATGCATATCGAATCTGGCATGCTGACCCCTGCTGAATTTGCGCGCGCGGTGATACCGCATGGCACCACGTCAATGTTCACAGACCCACACGAGATCGCCAATGTTTTGGGCCTCGCGGGTGTGCGCATGATGCATGACGAAGCACTGATGCAGCCGATCAACATCTTCACGCAGATGCCATCCTGTGCGCCCTCCGCGCCGGGATTGGAGACCACGGGTTTCGAAATTTCAGCCGAAGATGTGGCCGAGGCGATGGCATGGCCTGGTATCATCGGGCTGGGCGAGATGATGAACTTTCCAGGCGTTGTGAACGGTGATCCCCAGATGCTCGCGGAGATTGCGGCGACGCAGAACGCAGGCAAGACTGTTGGCGGGCATTATGCGTCGCCCGATCTTGGACCTGCGTTTCATGCTTATGCGGCCGGTGGGCCTGCGGATGACCATGAGGGCACATGTGAAGCCGACGCAATTGCGCGCGCGCGTCAAGGCATGCGGCACATGATGCGGCTTGGCTCTGCTTGGTATGATGTGGAAAGCCAGATTACTGCCGTGACAGAAAAGGGCCTAGACCCGCGGAGTTTCATCCTTTGCACGGACGATAGTCATTCGGGAACTATCGTGAATGAAGGGCATATGAACCGCGTCGTGCGTCATGCAATTGAGTGCGGCTGTGATCCTGTGATTGCGCTGCAAATGGCGACGATCAATACGGCGACGCATTTCGGATTAGAGCGTGAGCTAGGCTCTATCGCGCCGGGGCGGCGGGCGGATGTTATTCTGACCTCTGATCTCAAGACCTTGCCGATCGAACATGTGATTGCACGCGGTCAAACCGTGGCGCGGATTGGCATTTGCGAAGT
>Ga0206127_1001873_pt1 | contig 21981 bp, 18 predicted proteins | sample Helgoland_Spring_6_FD_148646 | JGI IMG/M metagenome (GOLD analysis project Ga0206127, IMG submission 148646) | Pelagic subsurface seawater microbial communities from Kabeltonne, Helgoland, North Sea - Helgoland_Spring_Bloom_20160419_1 | ecosystem: Environmental > Aquatic > Marine > Epipelagic ...
AGGCGATGGCCTACTTTCCGGGCACTGTCGAACACGTGCTTAACGAATACGCGCTGGTCGACTCGGAAGAGCGCCGCCTCAACGAACTAATAACTGGCTACCTAGACGTTAGCGACGAAGAGATCCCCGTTGGCGCACCAGCCAGCGCCAAAGACGACCTCAACGACGATGATGAAGAAGCGACGGTTGGCCCAGACCCAGAGGAAGCCAAGCTACGCTTCACCGCATTGCGCAAGCAATTCACCCGCACCAGCAATTCGGTCGCTAAACACGGCCGCGATGACGATAAAGCACAGAAAGAGCTCGAGAAGCTAGGCGAGTTATTCAAGTCGTTCAAGCTCACGCCGCGTCAGTTTGAGCCTCTACTTAGCCACATACGCGCAGTGCTCACACGTGTGCGCCGCCACGAGCGCCACATCATGAGCCTGTGTGTTCGCGGCACAAAAATGCCACGCAAAGATTTCATCGAAAGCTTCCCTGGCAACGAGACGAATGAGCGCTGGGTTGCGAACATGGTTCGCCGCAAAAAACCTTACTCTGAGCTTATGGGCAATGTGAAGGTCGAAATTTTACGTGCTCAGAAGAAGCTACGCTTGCTCGAGGAAGAAGCCGGGCTAGACATCGCGACGATCAAAGACATCAATCGACAGATGTCGATTGGCGAGGCGAAATCACGCCGAGCGAAGAAAGAGATGGTCGAGGCAAACCTGCGTCTCGTCATCTCGATCGCCAAAAAATACACCAACCGCGGCCTGCAATTCCTCGACCTCATTCAAGAAGGCAACATCGGCCTCATGAAGGCCGTAGATAAATTCGAATACCGCCGCGGCTATAAATTCTCGACCTATGCCACCTGGTGGATCCGTCAGGCCATCACTCGTTCGATCGCCGACCAAGCGCGCACGATCCGTATTCCGGTGCACATGATCGAGACGATTAACAAGCTCAACCGCATCTCGCGCCAAATGGTTCACGAGAAAGGCCGCGAGCCAACGCCAGAAGAATTAGGCGAGCGCATGGACATGAGCGAAGAAAAAGTCCGCCGCGTTCTCAAAATCGCCAAAGAGCCTATCTCGATGGAAACCCCAATTGGTGACGACGAAGACTCGCATCTGGGCGATTTCATAGAAGACTCGACAGTCGATTCACCGGTAGATTCGTCAATCGAAGAAGGTCTACGCGAAGCGACCAAGGATGTCCTTGGCAGCCTCACACAGCGCGAAGCCAAGGTGCTCCGCATGCGTTTCGGCATCGACATGAATACCGACCACACGCTAGAAGAAGTAGGCAAGCAGTTCGACGTAACCCGCGAACGCATCCGCCAGATCGAAGCCAAGGCTCTGCGCAAGCTGCGTCACCCTACTCGCTCCGACCACCTACGTAGCTTCCTAGACGAGTAGTTAACCGCAGCTAGCTATAGCACGAAATCAAGGGGCGCATTATAATGCGCCTCTTCGCGTTAAACGCCGCAAGGGTGTTTTAGTGAAGCAACAAACGTAGTTATTTCGTGATAATCGAGGGGCAGGGTTTTTCGAAAGAGAATAAAGCCTGCAACGAAGAGTAGAACAATACTACGAAGCACGAGTAGACGAAGTCAGTTAGTGATAATCGAGGCGCAGGGTTTTTCGAAAGAGGGAGCGTACTATAGGTACGTGACCGAAAGAGAATAAAGCCTAAAACGAAGAGTAGCGCAAACTGACGATGTATACGGGCCTATAACTCAGTTGGTTAGAGTAGCGGACTCATAATCCGTTTGTCCCAGGTTCGAGTCCTGGTGGGCCCACCATTTAAATCAATAGCTTACGATCAATTCCCTTCTCTGCTAAATATCCCGTGGGACACTCATGGGACACTCACTTGCCTCCATAATATCGAAATGGTCTTGATGTCATGATCAACCGGAGGTATCTTCGGATCGTGGTAAGAAGTAACTGGCTCCACGTTAAACAAAACAGCCATGCGAAGAATTAAGCATTCAAACAACCTCAATTCGGCTAACTTGCCGAAAGGAGCTTTTGCACGGCTGTAATAGAGCACCTTTTAATGAAAGGAACGAATTATAAAAACGAAATTCAACCAAAGCGCTTTTAAACTCACTATCGTATCCGCCAAGGTGCTTGGCGTAGTTACTCTTAGCTTCTATACCTACGCTGGCTCAAGTACTTCAACCATGAACGTTAGCGTATCGGTTGGGCACTCCTGCTACATGGACTCCAGCCCAATGGCGTTCGGAGTCTATGAGGGTTTTGTCGCAAATGCTTCCAGCGCTCTTGAAGCCACGGCCACAGTAGTTTCCACCTGCACTTCAGGTGCATCGGCGCTGATCACTATCAATGCCGGTGCCTCCGCGGGACCGGGTTCGGCTGATGCGCCAGTTCGTCGAATGACTGCTGGAGAGGGAAAGTACCTAGTCTACCAAGTTTATTCAGATGTCTCTCGCGGCATGGTATGGGGAAACACCGCCCCCACAGGTGTAGCGCTTATCGGAACTGGTATCTCTCAAACCCTTACTGTCTATGGTAGCATCCTGGCGGCGCAACCAGCGGCCCAAGGGGTTTACAGTGACCAGCTCGGCGTCACAATTACTTACTGATCCTGACGCGAGCACTGCCACATTCCCCTTACGGCCTATTTTTTGCCTGGAGCAGGCATCGCAATCGCCACCTCTATTGGTCGGAGAGGTAATTGTTAGCTTTTAAGGTATCTGCGGCGGCCTTCATGGTATTACAGAGTAAAGTATCTCTGCAGAATTTATCGGCCTATCCCACTGATACATATATTAATTAAACCTCTTTTTACAGGTTTTTTATGGTCGTTATATTTATAGCCGTATAGGCACAATAATAGATACAACCCCGCTTGATTCAAGGTGCTTTTACTCTTAACAACTACTCTTCTTTCGACACAGTCTCTTTCCAATATGTATATACCTTTCTTAAAAAAACAGAGCGCTTGGTACTGCAGCTTTGACTCATAGTAAAAAGTGTTGGTTTGATCATCTATCACGTGGTAGACTCTCAACTATGAAAAAATCAGGAAAAGCATTAGGGAATGTAACTCGTCAGGCAAATAAAAAATTGCGCCGAGAAAGCATATTTAAGATAGCAAAGCGTCTAATAGCCACAAAAGGTTTAGAAGATTTTACTATAAGTGAACTTGCCTTTGAGGCTGGGGTTACTACGCCAACGATTCACAATCTATTCGGAAAAAAAAACGACATCATTAAAGAGTTGGTTTCCAATTTAATTGAACAAATGCAGGGTAATACCGTCAACCCGCCTATCGACCCTATTGAAAATGCATACTTCTTCGTCGATAACCTAGTTGCTGTATATGAGCGAGATTCAGATTTTTATCGCGCCGCATTTATGGCGGCAGAGCAAGTAAAATTGTTTGATCCTAGAATTCCGGATGGACTTTCTCAGCGGATACAGCAAATGGTAGCACCGAGAAAGGAGTGGTACGAGAGTGGATTGCTTTTAGGAAATATCGAACCCAGCACAATTATGAAAAGAGTTCACAATACCAGCCGGCTTGGGCGAATTGACTGGGTTAGCAGCTATATTGATTTGAATCAATTACGTAATCAGGTTTTAGAGGGCATACTTCTAGTGTACGCGTCCGATGCCAGCCCCGAGCTTCATGTCAGGCTGACTGAAGAAATCAATGAACTCAACAGCCTGTAGTTTATAGCGCTATCAAGTTAGTCATTATCTACTAGTCTGTAGTGTTGCAATGAGGGCTAAGTGAAAAGCTCGGTGGTATTGGCAAGTTAAGTCGCAATAATGTTTAACATCGGGCAGTGCACACATACAAACGCCACCAAATTCCACCGGACATCATGCGCGTATCGCTTCCATCGCAAATCTATTCCGATCCATTCTCGCACTGAGGCGCCTAAACACTTCTGCCGAGAGGTGTTTAAGTGGCACCTTTGGTGATTAAACTCAGCTCCCCGTGCTGACGGAGGCGCTGTTAGCACTTGCTGCTATCTGTTGTCGCTCTGACAGGGTCTGGCGAACGCCCAACTGACCCGCGTGACTCAAATCCACTTTGAATGACACCCAAATCGGTAGCAGCATAATAATCGCCAGCCCCGGGCCCATAATCAGGCCCAGACTCCACGTTATAGCACTGGATATTTCGTCTGGTTGCGCTCCAGTCTGCAGGCCTATCAGGTCCAGATATGGGCCGGCTATCATGTAGCCAAAGGCGCCCATGAATTTGGAGGAAAAGAAAGCCACAGCAAAAACAATGCCCTCCTTTCTAGTGCCAGTGGCCAACTCTTGCTCATCCACTATATCAGCCATCATCGAGTGAACGGTGATCACGCGCTGAATAGTCATGGTCATATGTATTGCCCAGTTGAAGAAGATCAAGGCCAATACTGCCGTGCTGTTATCTGGCAGTAGGTCAAATAATTTCAACGGTGTCAGCCAGAGCAGGTTAATGCTGGTCAGGGCACAGGTCAGGCGCAGTATCTGTTGTTTTTCAAACAGCCGATTCAGTGATCGGGAAAATACGGCCGACACCAGTACCGCGAGAGCAACGGGCCCGGCAATCATTAAGGAAGTCTGGATCGTATCCAGTTGCCAGAAATAAATGTAAGTCACCATAAGCAATGTAGAGGTAATGCTGCCGATAGCGCCTACGGCCATATCGATTATTATCATGTTTGAAAAGTTCTTGTTGCGAAATGTGATGAATATATCGCGCAGCATATTGCTGTCGGCACGTCCTGTGCCGCTGGACAGTTTGGGAATGTATTGCCAAGTGCCGACAATGCAGATGATGCAACACAGTATGACGAGTAGGCCGTTGACCCAGCCAAAAAAACGGTAATTGTCGATGAGGAAACGGCCGTCGAGGCCATTTTCTTCCTTAAATAGAAAAATCATGGCGGTGACTGCGATAAAAGTGCCGAAAAACCAGGCCATATTGGTGCGCGCCGAAGCCAGCTGTGTACGTTCGTGATAGTCCTCGGTAATCTCTGCACCCAGGGCTAGGTAGGGCACCATAAAAAAGGTTAGAGCTGTGCGTATCAGCAGCATGCTGATCAGCAGCCAGATAAACAGCTGGCCTTGGTTGCTCAACGCACTGTCGGGTGGCCCATACAGCATGACAAAACCCGCAGCCATTGGAATAACAGCGGCAATCATTAACGGGTGACGGCGGCCAATGCGCGAGCGCAAACGGTCTGACCAGGCGCCAATCAGTGGGTCGCTGATACCATCCCAGATAATTGAAATGCCGATGGCAAGACCGGCCAGTGTCCCCGACAGGCCCAGCACCTGCTTGTAGTAAAACAGGATAAAGACACCCATTGCCGCCTCTTTGAGTGCGTGACTGCCAATACCGGAGCAATAAAGCAGCTGGTTATGCAAGCCAATACTTGAGACGTCATTGGAACGAGCTTGAAAATTACGCATTAAAAACCCATAAGCAATATTTTTAGTATAACGTGGTACCTTGTGCGGCATAAAATATAAATATATAAAATTAGTTCATCAGCTCATTGTTTTAAAAGCGTAAATTACTCTAATATTTGGGGTTTGAGTTATAGCTCGCTTATTTCAAGTACTGTAATGAAACCCCATCTGAAGATGAGTTGTCTTGAGTTCCGGCATCAGTTTAAAGCGCACTATTTCTTGGAGCCAGGATGGTGAAATCGGTATATACGGTGACTTCAGGTGCTATCGCTCTACTTGGCAACCCTCTCCAGGATAGGAGAATCACACATACTCGCTGTTCTTTCTAGATTAAATCATAACCTTGCAAGATTAAATCGACCTAGCTTCAGAAAGACCCCAGAACACTAGAATCCAGTTGTTACTGGTAAGAACCTGAGCCGATTTCCATTAACGCATCGAGCTCTTCGGGCGTTAATAGATTGTTTCTGTCAGCCATATTGGCCGGAATCTTAGTCGGTAATTTTTGATAATCACGGTTGTTTGCTCCAGCAACCTCCGCGTCAATACGTATCCCAAATCGCAGTAATACAAGCATGACGCCCAATATACCTCCCAGCAAAGTGCCAAGTATCGCGACAAGCGAATAGTTGGGGGCGACGATATTGAGCGTAGCTCCAGTTTCCTGCATTAGGCTAACGTTGGCCATTTTATTGGCCTGTAACATCGACAGCTCCAGTCGACGGCTATTAAGTGAAGTAAAGATAGCCTGATGGACCTCAAAATCCCGCGTGAGATCCAGCATCTCTCGCTGTAAATACGGAAGCCTGGCCAGCTTAGCTATCAACTTGACTCTCTGCTCTTGCAATTTCTCTTGCCGAAGTTTAAACGAAATATAACTGGGGTGCTCTGGAGTGAATCGGCGCGAAATTTCGATCTCATCGATTGACATGACGCTGATTTTCGTTTCGATCTGCACCAAGCTGTCTAGAGTAGCTCCTGCCTCAAGGGACAGATTCAATGAAACATGCTCGCGCCTGAAGTCATTAAGGGCCTCCTCTGAATAGGCGAGATCCGCCTTCAAGCCGAGGATCTGCTGCTCCAAAAAGTCGAGAGTGCTCTCAGCACTCAACGACAGGCGGCGCATTTTCTGGAGATAATAGTGGTTCGTTACCGAGTCAATAACCTCCAAAATATGATCTTTGTCTGCGCCCTCGAGCGCGATTTCTAGGATACCCATGCCCTTGCCCTTCTCCGACACTGACAGAGTAGATTGCAGATTTAACATAGCATCAAAGCGGCCAGACTTTTTCACGTCAAATCGGGTGCCTGGCCGTCCCGTCAGGCTGTCGACTAGAATTTGTATGCCACCATCTAGTCCGAAAGCCTTCTCACCGAAGGAGCCTGTCAAAAGTTTCTCACCATTGTGATAAAGCGAGAACCGCTGCCCATCGAGGGCAATGAGCTCAAAAGACTGTCCAAGGTACCTCCGCGGCACTTGCAGGTATGATACGCGCAACCTTTCCCCGCCCCAGGCATAGCTTTCGAGTCCAAAAACAGCATTCGCAAGACTCACATCGGCGTGACGCCTTGCTAGGGCCGCACCTATCAGCGGCAAATAGATTGGAGCGGTGTGTGTCGTGAGGTCAAGCTCATCGACCACCTTACCCATGACCATGCCGATCTTTATAACCTCAAGCTCTTGGATGACCGAGGTCTGAGAGGTAATTATCTCACCTGTGCCCTCAAGGCCAGGACTACCTAGAGCGTTATTTTCAATTAGAATGAAGCTATTAGCGCGATAAATTGGTGGCAAAAGAAGAACATAGACAACGGCTGCCGCCGCAAATACAGTTCCGAAGAGTGCAATAATGTAGCGTCCGTTTAACAGAGCTTTAAGCAATTGGCGCAAGTCTATTTCACCACCAAACTGCAAACCTCCTTCCTGCCTCTGATTTTCTTTCATCAAACATATTACCTATTGTGCTTGCCATTCCAATTGCATCGAAGCGTCGAGAAAAATTGTATTTCAATTAACTATCATCCTATTTTTTACGGCCATAGCTGTTTGGTCGATCGATAAACACATCCACGGGCATTGTGTAAAGCACGTCAATCTGTTGCTTTTATGTTTTCTGGCGTTTTTATGTGCGTTTTTTTAAAAGCAGGCCCAGGGGACAGAGTTTAGCAATAAGCAAATTTGATTATCAAGCAAATTTAATTATTAACTAAATTTATTTAATGCTTAAATTTATTTAGAAAACAAATTTGTCTTGTTATTAAATCTGTTGACTTCCTGAAAACACGTAGATAATATCTTCTCTTGCATTGTCTGAGCCCAAATCAGTTCGATGCGAACGAGCCATCACTTGAAAACAACAGCATTTATCAATAAAAGGGAAAAAAGTATGAAAACGAAATTCAACCAGAGGAAAATTAAACTTGCGATCGCATCGGCAATCATAGCTGCTGGTGCCGCTGGTCTTAGCGCCACTAGCTACGCTGCCACCGACACGGCAACCATGGCTGTTACCACGTCAGTTTCGATGTCCTGCACTATTACAGCCGGAGCGATGACGTTCGCTTCCTATAATCCGACCGACGCTGCGGATAATGATGCTAATGCCACGATAACATCGACCTGCACTACGGGCGGAGCGGCAGTCATAACAATGGGTCAGGGTAATCGTGCACAAGTCGGCTCGTCCGACGCGGCTCCATTGCGTGCGATGTATAATGGGAGCGAAGGTGCGCCAGAAGACTTGGTTTACCAGGTGTATAGTGATAGCGCCGGCGGAACTGTATGGGGAAATACCTCGGACACAGGTAAATCGATCACTGCAGACGGCACCGCGCAGGCTTTTACAGCCTATGGCCGGATTCCTAAGAACCAAACAGTTGGCGCCGGATCTTTCAGTGACAGCGTCACGGTGACACTCACTTACTGATGCTAATACCAGTGCTAAAACAGGCCGCTAGCGGCCTGTTCTTTTTGACTTTGCGTATTAGTTAGGGCAAACGTGTGCAAGCGACAAGAAACCAAAAGCTGCTCAAAATATTGGGCTTATCGCCTGTGCTGCTATACGCTGCGGGCCTTAGCCTGCCCGTCTATGCGGCCACATCAGCTTCAGACATGGCTGTGACAGCCAATGTTAACGCGTCCTGCACGATGAACGTAACAAGCTTAGACTTTGGCATCTATGATCCTATTGTAGCCAACGAAACGCAAGATCTTACGGCTTCTGCCACGGTATCAACGAACTGCACTTTAGGTGCAATTGCGAATGTTAAAATGGGTAATGGGCTCCACGCAACCTTTAGCACTGGTAGGAGTCGCATGGCTTTTTCACGTGACTATAGTCGCCACATGTCAAATGTAGGAAGTGATAGTAAGCTGAAGTATGAGCTTTATACGAACGAGGGCCATACAGATGTATGGACTCAAATAGGAGGTCGAAGCGTTGTCGGTACTGGTACCTCTGATGATTTAACTGTTTATGGTAAAGTTTTTCAAAATCAGCAAGTTGCTGCAGCGGGAAGCTACAATGATACAGTCACTGTAACGGTGCTTTTCTAATGCTCGCGCGTGCAATAATCAAAGCAGCTTTGAGCATCATTCTTTTCGTAATGGGATCCAGTGTCGCAAGTGCCGCCTCTTTTGGGGTGAGCCCCGTGCGAGTGACACTATCCGAGAGCCAGTCGATGGGCGTACTCACCGTGCGTAACGACGGCAATGAGCCGGCGTCGCTGCAAATGGAGATGCTGAACTGGTCACAAGCGGAGGGCCAGGATGTTTTAACGCCCACTCGCGAGCTGCTGGCCAACCCGCCTATTTTTACCGTGCCAGCGGGTGGCTCGCAGTTGGTCCGAGTCGGACTTCGGCGAGCGCCCGATGCGCGGCACGAGCTAACCTATCGCATTGTCCTCCAGGAATTGCCGCCCCCCCCCAATCCCGATTTTATGGGTACGCGGATGTTGATGCGCATCAGCCTACCAGTGTTTGTTTTACCCGAGGTCGACGCCAAACCAGTACTGCTGTGGCAGGCGACTCGCACCCCGCAAGGCGCCCTCAAGATTAGCCTGACCAACAACGGTAATGCCCATATCCAAATCGCCAACTTCAAGCTGTCGTTGCCCGGTAGCGTGCAACCTTGGGTGACCAAAGAATCTGCTGAGTATGTGCTGCCCGGTCAGAGTCGCGACTGGAACCTGCCAGCTGACTCGGAATACCCAGTCCCACCACCAGGGACTTCCTTACAGCTTTTTGCTCAGACGGATGCCGGTGACATTGAGGCTGAAGTCATGATTGCACCTTGATGTGCGCCAGGCAGGGATCGTTGCTCATAAGATTAATGCCTGCAAGTCTCTAAATGCAGGCTTACTCCTGCTTGGTTTGCTGGCACTAGTCCCGTCAGCGCCGCTAGCGGAAGAGACAGCGCTTGCTGTAGACGAAGTATTTCTGGTGGTGGTTATCAACCAGCAAGAGCAGGGGGTCGCCTTTTTACTGCGCAGCGACGATCGTTTGTTCGCGGGGGGTCAAGATCTGCGGCGCTGGCGCTTGCACTTGCCTAACACTATCCCCCTTAACCGTGACGGCGAAGATTTTTACGCACTTGATACGCTGGCAGGCCTGTCATATGAATTTAATGAATCCAGTCAAGCGCTAACGGTTCAAGCGCCCCCAAGCCTATTTGATGCCACGCGGCTAAAGGGAACGGTGACCAATTTCAGTGCGCCCACCCCGGCATCGCCCGGCGGCTTTCTTAATTACGATGTGTCTGCCAATCATGCGCAAGGGCGAACAACGACCCGCGGGGTGCTGGAACTGGGAGGGTTCGGCGGCTGGGGTGCCGGCCAAACCCGTATTGTGGCCCGGGACCTGGACGGGCATGTTAGCGCCATCCGTCTGGATACCACCTGGACGCGCGACCAGCCGACGCAGCTCGCCAGCCTGCGATTCGGCGACGCGATCAGCGGCACGAGCAGCTGGGGGGGAGCGGTGCGCTTCGGCGGCGTGCAGTGGTCGACTAATTTTTCCACCCAGCCTGGCTTCATCACTTTCCCGCTGCCACGGATGTCTGGCGAAGCGGCGCTGCCCTCCACGGTGGATCTTTATGTTGATAGCGCGCTGCGCATGAGCCGCGAAGTGCCGAGCGGGCCGTTCAGCATTCAGGATCTCCCGGTTACGACTGGCCAGGGGGATGCACGTTTGGTGGTACGCGATATTTTAGGGCGCGAGCAGATCATCACCCAGCCCTTCTATGCCACCCCCCGCCTGCTGCAGCAGGGCCTGCAAGATTATTCTTACGAGTTGGGATTTGTGCGCAGGAATTTTGGCAGCGACAGCAACAACTACGGCCGCGCCCTGGCGGTCGGTACGCACCGCTTAGGGATCACCGAGCAGTTCACCGGCGAGATCCACGGTGAGCTACTCGGCCAGCAGCAGACCTTAGGGCTGGGCGGCGTGTTGCTGTTGCCTGCCGCTGGCGTATTATCTGGTTCCTTTGCTGCGAGCCATAGCGATAGAGGCGTGGGCGGATTACTGGAGCTTGGGTTTCAGCGTCAGGGCCGCTACGTTAGTTTCGGCGCCAACACACAGCTCGCCAGCCAGCGCTTCGAGAAGTTGGGGCTGGAGCCCGAAGCACTTGCGCCCCGGCAGATAAGCCAGATGTTTGTCAATCTGGCGACTACCGATTATGGCTCCTTCAGAGCGAACTACACGCAGCAGGCCTTCCGTGACCGGACTGGGAATAAGATACTGAGCGCGGGTTATAGCAGGAAGGTAGGGCGTCAAGGCAACCTGACCGCCTCTGTGAATAGGCTTCTCAGTGGGGACGCAAAGACGACCTTCAACCTGAGTTTCTCTTTGTCATTGGGCAATCGGACCAACGCCAGCATCAACACGTCGGCGCAACCAGGTCGCGAGCAGGCAGTTCTGCAGGTGAGTCGCAGTGTGCCAGCAGGTAGCGGCTTGGGTTATCGTCTAGCTGCAGGAGTGGGCGATTCAGATCGCCGTGCGGCGGAGGTCAGTGCGCAAAATGGAATCGGTGCTTATAACTTGGCGGTAGATCAGTTCCAGGGTCAGGCGGCCTTCCGCGGCAGTGCCAGCGGTGGCGTGGCGTTTCTCGGGGGTAGCGCCTTCTTGAGCCGGCGCATCACCGACAGCTTTGCTGTGGTGCAGGTGCCCGACTATTCCGGCGTGGGCATCTACGCAGACAACCAACTGGTTACGAGCACTGACGCCGACGGCAATGCGTTGTTACCAAGGTTACGCCCGTACCAAAAGAACACAGTACGCATTGAACAGGCTGATTTACCACTGGATGCGCAGATCGATGCGGTGCAGCTCGACGCCGTGCCGTATTTCCGAAGTGGCCTGCTGCTGAGGTTTCCGGTTAAGCGCTCGCGCGGGGCGCTGCTCACCGTGGTCCTCGAAAACAGCGAAACTTTACCAGCCGGCGCACAGGCGCAAATTATTGGAGATAACGTCGAAGAAAATGAAGTCTTCCCCATCGGCTTGAGGGGCGAGGTTTATCTGACCGGGCTGGCGGCGAGCAATCGACTGAGAGTCACTTGGCTAGATCAGCGTTGCGAGTTCATATTGCCTTACCCTGAGTCGACCGACCCGCTGCCTTATTTAGGATCTTATACTTGCACTAGAGTAGAACCATGAGAATATTTATCAGTTTTAAATCTAGAGTCCGCCGCATATGTCAACCAGCTAGCTCTGTAGCGTCAAGTACCCTTGCGGGCACCTGTAAGTGGGACGTTTTGGCGCCCTGGCTTACTGCATTGGCCTTTACGCTAACAGCGCAGCAGGGTCATGCATGCACCCTTAACGTCACAGGGGTGAACTTCGGAAGTTATGATGCGTTCAGTAATTCAGCGCTTGATACTACCGGTAATATTGACGTGAACTGCCCTAGCGGCGTCGGGTATTCCATGGCGCTCACCGCGGGCGGCGGGACCCATACGCAGCGCGTCATGAACAGCGGCGGCCACAGGCTCAACTACAACCTTTATACCGCCGCTAACCGCGCCGTCGTGTGGGGCGACGCCACCAGCGGCACCGTTAGAGTAAACGGCACCGGTATTGGTGTGAATGTAAATCACGGGGTTTACGGACGTATCCCCGCTCTCCAGAACGTTCGCACGGGCAGCTACAGCGACATCATCATCGTGGAGCTGACTTTTTGACAATATATACGTGAAAAAGTGCGCGCGGGAAGTGGACAAATCTACGCTACAAGAGATGCAGCCAGGAGTGATATGTTTGATTACATTGAAATGTTTTATAACAACAAACTCCGGCGTTGGCGTAGTTAATAGTCTCAACAGTCTGACCATAAGAACTCCGTGCAAACCCAATAAGCAGTTGGGTGGAGAATGTAGAGATGAGTAGTTTCATTGCCTTGTTCTCAGAGATACCTAACCATGCATCCGCAATAGTATGTACTAGCAGATTAGGGAACCTTTACTGGATAACGGGGTGTGCCCCCGGGGGTGGGGTCTAGATTTGGTCATTTAGTGGTTTTAGGGAGTGGGGTCAGAGTACGCTTGACACACGGGGTTACGATAGTCGCTTTCTCACCACGAGAAGGCCCTGAATATGCAGATCAAGCGGTTACTGGACGATCGAGAGGTGTTTGTTGGTGATAGATTATTCGATGCTCAGGGGCGTTCCTATGCGTTTGTAGAGCATTCTAGTGATGAGGTAGTAGTCACAGCGCTAGACGGCCGTCCTACCCGGTTTAAGCCCAATGAGCTGGGTTGTTATGTTATTCACGCGAACAGGACTAATATAGGGCTGGCTAAGGAGCGGCTTCGTGATTATTGGGAGGAATGATCGTTGAGTTGAACTGCAAGACTACCTAAGCCCCCTCCTCGCTCATGGGACACTCATGGGACACTGCCAGCCAACTCGACACAATAGCTAACAATTGACGACCTTATAGAAAGTGCTATTATTCAGGGGCTTAACTATCGCAGGCAGTTGTGGTGAGTTGGGAGAATTAGTAAGCGAGGGACTCATAATCCGTTTGTCCTAGGTTCGAGTCCTAGTAGGCCCACCATTTAATTCAATGACTTAGGGAGAATGACTCGCTCCCTAGATCACCCCAAACAGATCTAGACTACGCACAGACTACAATTGTTCGCGCTTCGACATCTCCAGAAGCCACACGCACCCCTGTAAGCCACTTATCTGCACTCACTCTTTGCCATCACTCGATTAGGTGAATACAACCAAGGCCGGCCATTCAAACACCCCCGGGGTCTGTTTTGGACTCTGCTAATTGTTACCGTACCTGCGCAGACATTTAATAGGCTGATTTCAACTGACTGCTGTCGAATTGATCCAGTCAATTGCGGGCTACTCATTGCTGTTTACTTAGAACTACGAGTAGAGTTAACTTTTAGTCTGAGCAAACCGCCTGAATGGGAAGATGCTATGACTACACATACCGGAGGCTGCCTGTGTGGCGCTATATCCTACGAACTAGAGCAGGATGCTGTAGTCACTGCAATGCATTGCCATTGCTTAGACTGTCAGAAGTCGACAGGCTCAGGCAAGGCGACAATTATAGCCATTCCTGAATCTAGCCTGACGGTCAAAGGAACGCTTAAATACTATTCAGTTGTGGGCACTGATGGGGCAACAGTGAATAGAGGGTTCTGCGAAAACTGCGGTTCGCCGGTCATTAGCGCTGTAGTTGGTGTTGAAGGATGGGAAGCTATCAAGCTGATTAAAGCAGGGAGTCTTGATGACTCATCATGGGTGACGGTAAACGCTAATATTTGGAAATCTTCGGCAAGGCACTGGGATGCTGTGAGAGAAGAGCTACCAACTTTTGAACACAACTATCAAAATTAGCAGTTAGCAGATTGAGTAAACAATAGAATCTCGGGAGAAGCAGTCAATGAAAAAAAGCATAAGAAAAGTGTTAATACTCGTTAGTGGATTTTGCATGATTCTAACGGAGGCTGTTAACGCTGCTGAAGTATCTTACATAAGTGATGTCATCTATGGGCGTAAAGATGGTATGGCGCTAACTTACGATGTTTTACAGCCAGAGAATGCTAACGGAGCAGCAATAGTCTTTATGATGAGTGGCGGATGGTATTCCTCATGGGGCGCGCCAGAAACTAGAGCAACCCAATTTGCCGATATGTTGGAAGCAGGTTTTACAATGATTCCTGTCTATCACGGAAGTGCCCCGCTGTATAAAGTGCCCGACGCATATTCAGATGTCGATATGGCCGTAAGGCACATCAAGGCAAATGCCGAAACCTATCAAATAGATAGCAATCGAATCGGTTTAACCGGAGGAAGTGCTGGCGGTCATCTGTCTCTCATGGTTGGTCTAAATTCAGACAGCGGAAAGGCTGACGCGCGCAATCCGATAATGCAGCAAGATAATAAGGTAGCTACGATAGTGGCGTATTTCCCGCCAGTAGATTTCAGATCGGACCAAGCAGAGGCACAGGGAATAATTAATGAAGTCGAGCAAGACGAATTAATGCAACGATTTCCGGCTCTGGATTATGACGAAGCGATGATTCCGATGATGTCGCCAATCACGCATGTTGATAGCAACGATCCACCGGTATTGCTGATCCACGGAGATGCTGATCCATTAGTGCATGTGACACATTCGCATGCAATGTTGGCAACGCTCAAGAAGTTTGACGTGCCGTCGGAGCTGATTGTTATAAGTGGCGGGAAACACGGTTTCGGTGGTGAGAACGCTAAGATTGCGAACGCAGCGCGACTCGCGTGGTTTGAAAGGCATCTAAACCAATAGGCTTAGTGATGCACTGACTTGAAACAGTGGGATAAAGATTCTCTAGTTCCCTCAGCGTTGTCTCGCGTGACTGCTACGGCGCTGAGTGTTCATGCTAATGCTAAAGCACCCGCGGAGTCTGTTAAGCCTTTAACGTCTTCTTACTTTCGCGGTAACGTCAATTTTAACTTCGAAGAAGCTATTTCTCTTCACGGTCATGTAAACGGTTTAACCAAGTGCGGTCTTCATGACACCCCCACGGTCTGTTTTGGACTCTGCAGATTGTTGTTGCAGGGGTGCAGACATTTAATAGGCTGATTTAAGAATAGCCTCTGAAATCTTTCGCGGTTTCTGTGCCTGACAATTACTTTACTAAAATCTAGCTTGTGAAAAACACGTTATATTTGCTATTAAAGTTTGTAGTAACAAACGGAGGCTCATTCCATGAACTACATAGATCTAATTTCTATTATTTTCATCTTTGTACCGATTATCGCAGCAATGGCATCTTTGGGAATCAGCTTCAACGGTGTAAATCTGGTAAGGCACATTATTGCCCAAGTAAGCGTTATAGGCATGTTGATAGGACTTGTCATTATGCTCGGAAATGCTAGTGACCCTGACTCATTAGGTCCGGCTTTCGCTGTAATGCTGTTAGTCCTGTTATACGGAGCTATCGTTTATGGTCTAGCTACGGCATTACTGAATACTAAACCCGATTCCCCTGTCAGCAGCCAGCCTCCATATAGAAGGGCCATAGCTTGCGCAGTATTTATGCTTGGTTTAGCAGCCGCTATGGGAAATCTGCCGGTGTTCGTTGACATTCCGAGCATTATTTTCCTAACGCTTAGTCTGATAATTATTTATGCAATTCTGAAAGCGACTAAGAGCGAAACCATCTCCGAGGCACTCGCGCACCAACTGCCCTACGTGGGTTTAATCGGCTTTCTCATGGGCGTGATTGGTATGTTAGGTAATATGTCTGATCCAAGAGCGATAGGGCCTGCAATGGCGTTCGCTTGTATCACACTGCTCTATTCGAACATTGCCTCAGTCTTAATTAAACTCGCAAAACCAAGTGTCATAGGGAATAAGGATCCGCTGAATCTCGGTTATTTAACAAGTGTAATTGTGGGAATATCGATCACAACAGCTGTTTTGCTCCTTTCATTCGCATAGTTTTAACAGATACGGTTTAACCAAGGGTGGCTTCATAACTGGGGCGGGGGTCTGTTTAGGACTCTGCAGATTGTTATAGTTACCCTGCAGATACCCAATATCCCAATTTCGTTGCGCTTGACAGAGTCTCTTAAAACAATATGCTAGCTGCCGCCGATTATAGTCATAAAACTAATAAGCAAAATCGCAATAGGAGCGAAGTATCTCATAGTAATTTGCCAAAGACGGTATCGCATGCCCGTCCCAATGCCTAGCTCGTCAACTGTAGATGGAGTCGACATCACCCATCCGGTAAAGATAGTGATAAAAAAAGCACTTACGAGTATTAGGTTATTGACGACAAAATAGTCAACAATTCTAAATATAGTAGCCCCTTCAAATACTGATATAAAACTTAATGGAGTAAAATCAGACCAAATATTATTTGAAAAAACGGATCCAAGACCGATTACCCAAATTGCTCCACCCGCAATCAGAGCCATTTTCTTCCGTGACGCACCTTCTCTCTCAATGAGGCGGGAAACTACTGACTCAAGCATCGATATAGAAGTGCTTAGCGCCGCGAATAAAACAAGAAACAAGAAAAGCGTACCGACAAAAATCCCACCAGGCATCTGACCAAATGCGACAGGAAGCGCCTCAAAAAGTAGACCTGGACCTGACGAAGGCTCTAAAGAATAAGCAAAAACAAGTGGGAATATCGCCATGCCCGCCAACATATCGACTGATACGTTCGCCGCTGCTATCGCCAAAGCAGCGCGAGGAATAGACGCGCTTTTATTAAGATAAGCTCCATAAGCAATTATCCCGCCGCCGCCTACACTCAAAGAGAAAAAGGCTTGCCCTAGTGCGAGCAAAACGACATCGTCATTCATTTTTTCGAAATTAGGAATAAACATAAAATTCAAAGAAGCCGAAAAATCTCCGACAATGACTGAATAGATTACGAGGGCAACCAAAATCATAAAAAGAGCAGGCATCATGATTTTAACTGCTATTTCTACGCCTCTTTCCACACCCCGACCCACAATAAATATCGTCAAACCCATAAATATCGCGTGCCAGAACACCATACCAAAAACATTGTCTTGAACGGTTTTAAATAATTGAACAGAGCCGTCTGAAGATATACCTACAAACTCGCCCATTAAAGATTTAGGTATGTACGCTAATATCCATCCGGCCACTACGCTAAAAAAACTCAATGCTAAAAAGGCTATTAATATGGCAAGCCAACCTAGCGCTTTCCAATTTCGACTTTTACCTTCAGCAAGTGCAAGAGACTCAGTGCTTCCTGCAGGGCTTTTCCCACCCCTTCTCCCTATAACTATCATTGCCATAACACAGGGAATACCGAAGCAAGCTATGAAGAACGCATAGAGTAATATAAAAGCCCCTCCACCATTCTCACCGGCCATGAATGTAAAACGCCATATATTACCCAGCCCAACGGCGCTTCCCATCGCCGCTAAAACAAATCCCCACTTAGATGAAAATTTGACGTCCTTCAATTTAATTTCCTTATTCAATTATTAACGACAGGGTGTAAATTAAATTTAAAATCCAAAAACCTTTTCTGCATTCTGATGTCGTATTGATTGACATTGATCCTTTGGCAAAATTTCGGTATTCCGCTTTGACGCGTCCGTATCAAAAACCTGGTGCGGCCAGTCAGTTCCGAACATGACTCTATCACTACCAACTATACTTATAAGGTATTGCAATGCGCGCGGATCATAGGTGATGCTATCGTAATAAATATGACGCAAGTAATCTGTAGGTTTCTGTTTCATCTTGCGCCTAGAGGGTAATTCAACTTCATCTCCTTTTTCGAAACGCCCAACTAGGTATGGCAAAGCAGCTCCTCCATGCGAGGCGATGAGCTTTAAATTTGGATAAGAATCAAAGAAGCCATCGAAAATCATCCGAGTAATAGCTAGCGTTGTGTCAAACATGAAACCAACCGACCAGCTTAGATCAAACTCTCCCATGTCCATAAAATCAGCACCAGGAGGGTCTGTCGGATGCAGGAGCACTGGCAAACCTCTCTTATCAATTTCTTGCCAAATTGGTTTAAAGAAAGGATCGGTAAGACTTTTACCTGCAACGTTCGCGAGCACCATGACACCGCTTGCTCCTAGATCACAAGTGCGCTTCAACTCCTCAACAGCCCGTTCCGGGTACTCCCACGGCAATGATGTATACCAACGGATTCGATCGGGATATATCGACTGCGCCTCTGCCATATTGTCATTCGACTCGCGTGCTGCAAGACAACTAATTTCTTCTGTTCCCCAATAAACGTTCGGGCAGGTTAATGAAACTATCGAAATATCAATTCCTGTCTCGTTCATTTGCTTAATTCGCAGGTCGTAATCAAAGTGACCAGGTTGAGGAAAAGCGACAGGTGTATCGCCTCGAAATATTTCTTCATGCCCATCAGGGCGTAATTTAAGTCCGTAAAGCCCGCCTTTAGTCCGCAATATTTCTAACCATTTTAAGGTGTAAGCGTGAGTATGGACATCTATGATAGGCATGATCTTGTCTCTTTAGTTGAGTAGGAATTGCTTATAGGAACAATTGGAAAGTTACAGTTATTACCATTATATTTTTATATTCAGTTAGCGACAGTTTTATGATTTTAATTTCCTCTTTAGCGCGTCAATCAGAAGGTTAAGACGCAATCAAAGGATAGTCCACCTTAACCCTAGACTGAGCTAGACCACCACCAGTGTTAGCATGCTCTGCCCATGCTCGCAGCATAGCTTCCTTAGCCCAGTCTGCGTTGTCTTGTGTGACTGCTACAGTGCTGAGTGTACATGTTAGTGCTAAAGCACCTGCAGAGTCTCTTAGGCCTTCAGCGCCTTTAGAGCCTTCTTACGCTCTTGAACTATAGCAACTGTATACTGTGTAGCCTCTAAGAAACGACCATTCTTAGCCTTTTCTACTACTTCTTTCCACACCTCTAGCATCCTTGTATTGGTGTTAGAGCCATCAATGTCTCTAACGGCAAAAGCATCATGTACTGCAAGTAATGGTATTTGTTCCTCTGTTGCCCACGTCAGCATATTCAGCGCTATTTCTCCTTCGAGCCACTGCATGCGTGTTCCAATGTCATTGAAGAAGAGCTTTTCTTTAGTAACCCAAGGGTAGTTATGCTCTACAGAGGATAGTATTTCCTTGAAGTCGGCAGCACTCATTGGCTGCTTTCTATCTGTATGGGCTTTTTGGATAAGATTACCTTTAGCACCTTGCGAGGATGCTGCACCGAAGCATTTGGTAATAACTGTTTTAATCTTGTCTCTGGACAACCCTGTTTCTTTAGCAACGTCACTATAAGGATCAGCAGGAAGCTCTTCGCCAACAAGATAAGAAGCCATACGAAGATGATTACAAGAGAAGTCAGGTTCTACTATTGCTTCTCCATCAATAAGCGTACTAGTCCGTAACGGAATACGTCTATTAACAAGGTTTTGATAATAGTTGTTAATACGCCCGCTTCTCCCTGCAAAGTCCTTCAGGCTGCGACTACTAGGGTTCTTCATAGCCCATGTATGGTTGCTCATGAACTCGTTATAATTCGTTAATATTCGTTGCCATTCTTTCTGTGTCGTTGCTGAGGGCATGTCTGCAGCCTCAAAGCGGTCAAACTTAAGAGGCTCATAGTCACTGAAGTCACCATAGGTGGAATAAAGCGATGAGCTAAATAGCTTTATGAACTTTCTTGTTGGGTAGTACTGAGACGCTTTAGATGTTTCGTTAGGCCGCACGTCTCTATAGCCTTTGCGGCCGAGGTACATAATCTCCGCCTCGCAAAGAGCATCCACGATCCGTTGCATGCGCCGTCGACTAAAGCCAAGTTGGTTTAGGTATTCACCGTCAGCAAAGTTTGATGCGTTAGTTGGTAATGCAAGCCATTCAAACCTAAACATGCATTGTATAAGCGAATTAAGCACATGCTTGATGCAGCGCCTGTGAGCGTCTTGTTCTTCTTTCTTGTTGGACTGCGTAGCCTTGCTAGTAAGGTCGTCCAAAAGACCCAAAAATGCGTCTGATGAGACTCCAAGGCTTGAGCCTTTGTAGACCATCACTGCAGTTGATGAGTCCTTGTCTGGCTCACCTGCCTTGATAAGCAGATCTGCTATTACATCTGTATTGGCCATCTTAGAACCTGTTTGTTGCAACAGCGACACCACTTCCTTCAATTAAAAGCTGTCTTCTTTCCCGAAATCTATCTCTGGATTGCGCGTCAGTATTATTACGCGTTGACTGCCATACTTCATAACTCGGATACCAAACTATTCGGTTCAACTTAGCTACACCCTGCTCATCATCCACCTGACGGAATAATCCAACGACCTTTACTTGCCAGTAATCTTCCCAAGTCGTCCATGCTCTCTGACTTAGTGAAACAGCTGTGTTCATAGCGTCAACAGGATAGTGCTCATCGCGATGCACATAGAATCCCTTAGGCGTTGATACTGGACCCGAAACACGAAGGTCCACTGCGTGGTATAGCTTAGTGACAGGCCCAACAATTCGGGTGCTTTCTCTAAATAAGGAGTCGACTCTATCGGCAGTTGACGTTGAAGCGCTGTCAAATGACAACATAGCAATAAAGTCATTTTCTTCTAAGCCATTAAAGGGCGCGTCCTCCGCAAGACCGAACGAGTTCCAAATCGCATACACCGAACCACCTGCTTCTGCAGCAACTAAGTCGATAGCCGCTTGAATATCGTCAGCTGACATGCTTTCGGAAGTTTCAATAGAGAAGTTGGTATATGTGTAAAATTGAGTATCTGGTCCTGAATTGGAGTCTTGAGAATTTGCGTGCGAACTCAACAGCCATGTAATGATCGCAATAACTTTAAAGTGATTTGTAATCATGATGTATCCCCTGTTAACGGTGCTAATGAATCATCGAGAAGTTTCGCTGATAGAGTACTTAGACCAAGAATAAATTATGTTTATGCCAGTGTGCGGCGAAATCATTAGTAACACTTAGTTACTTGTTTTTATTGACTTTTATTGCAAATTGTGCTATATTAACTGTACAGTTTAGCGCATAAGCACTACTGCCCTGCCTCCGTTACTCGCACACCCTTAATCAATCTAACGCGTCAGCACTTTTATCACACGGAATAACTCTGTGGGCTTTGCGCTGTCTGCGTTTTAGCCACTGGAGAAGACAATGAAGGAATACATCCTAGTTAAAGACTACGTTAAGAACAAACCTGTCGCACTGGTCAGGTCTGAGTACGGTAGAGCTAAAGTCATTGCAGGCGACAAGTCTGCTGAGAAGGTCTTTATAGACGGTGACCCACATAACATAAATAGGAAGTATGGCTTTACCTTGTTAGGTCACAGCAGCTGTCACCCAGACATTGGCAACTACATAGACTCGCTAGGGCCAGTGTTAGACAATGACGAGAAGTGGAAGCGAGCTAAAAATAGAGCTGCTAAAGCTAAGGCAGCTAAAGAGCTTAGCGAAGACGATCTAGCTAGGATTGATGAGATGCTAAATAACGGGGTTAGTCAGCGTAAGGTTGCGGAGGCTATGGGGGTTAGTCAGTCGTTCGTGCAACGTAAAAACAGGCAGCCCAAATAAGTTG
>Ga0206127_1001883_pt1 | contig 21884 bp, 19 predicted proteins | sample Helgoland_Spring_6_FD_148646 | JGI IMG/M metagenome (GOLD analysis project Ga0206127, IMG submission 148646) | Pelagic subsurface seawater microbial communities from Kabeltonne, Helgoland, North Sea - Helgoland_Spring_Bloom_20160419_1 | ecosystem: Environmental > Aquatic > Marine > Epipelagic ...
ACAAAAGATGGAGCTACAGTCTGGCCAAAGGGTTTGGAATATTTTACAATTAAGGCTTCATAAAAGCATTATTGAGTTAAAGAAAAAAGTGGGTGCGGCACCTAAGGATAAAATATTTGATATAGATCTTACCTATTTGACTTCTAGAGGGAATTGGTACTATACTTCTTGGAAAGGAGATGCGCAAAAATCAGGAGGGATTGCTACAAATATTGGGGTCCACTTTTATGATATGTTGTCTTGGATTTTTGGGGATGTAAAGGAAAACATTGTTCACGTTCAAACACATGATAGAGCGTCTGGTTTTTTAGAGTTTGAAAAAGCGAGAGTTCGTTGGTTTTTGTCAATTAATTATGACGTATTACCTCAAGAAATAAAAGCGAAAGGACAAAGAACGTATAGGTCAATAACAATTGAAGGTGAAGAATTAGAATTTAGTGAAGGATTTACTGATTTACACACAAGAGTTTATGAAGGTGTTTTAGAAGGAAATGGTTATGGGCTAGAGGATGCTAGGCAAGCAATAGAGATTGTACACGATATTAGAAATTCTGAACCAATTGGTTTAAAAGGTGATTATCATCCTTTTTCAAAAAAAACCTTAATAAAACACCCATTTGAAAAAAATAAATAAAATATTAGCAATATTTAGCCATAAAGGTTTAAAAAAATATTCCGCTAATACAGCATGGTTAGTTGGCGATAAAATAATAAAGCTATTTCTAGGTTTTTTCGTTGGCGTTTGGGTAGCTAGATATCTAGGTCCTGAAAAATTTGGAATATTCAATTATGTAATAGCTCTTATGGGGTTTCTTGTGCCATTTACAAAATTTGGTTTTGATGGTATTATAACTAGAAATATAATTAGGAGGGAAGAAGATATAAACATATTAATTAGTAGTGCATTTGTATTTAAACTAATTGGTAGCGTAATAGCAAGTTTAATACTTGTGTTATATTTATTTTTCAAAGAAGATGATCTTATTTATTTTTATTTGGGTGTAGTATTTTCATTAAAATTTATATTTCAGCCGTTTGAAGTAATAGAATTGTATTATCGAGCAAAAGTAAAATCAAAACACATATTTTATTCTAAATTAATTGGGGAATTATTTTCTTCAACGCTTAAAGTTGTTTTAATATTACTTGGAAGTTCCTTGATATATTTTGCTGGTGCACATGTTTCTTTATTTATAGTTACTGCATTATCTTTGATGTTTTTTTTTCGAAAAGAAAGCACTTACTTATCATTTAAGTTTTTTAGTTTAAAAAGAGGTATAGGTTTATTAAAAGAGAGTTGGCCATTAATTTTTTCTGGTGTATTTGCAATACTTTATCTAAGTGTTGATAAAATAATGATTGCGGAAATGTTAAATGATTATGAATTAGGCCAATATAGTGTTGCTGTTAAGATTTCAAGTGTATGGTATTTTATTCCTTTATATATAAGAATGGGAATCCTTCCAGCATTAGTAAATGCCAAAAAGAAAAGTGAGGAATTATATTACAAAAGGTTAGGCCTTGTATTTTCATCAATGACTTTATTATCTTATTTAATAATAATACCAATTTCATTATTCTCAAACGATATTATTAACTTTTTGTTTGGAACTCAATACAATGAAGCTGGAGATGTGCTTCGAATTCACATTCTTTCTCTACCATTTTTCTTTCTTGGTATTGGTAGAGGGTTATGGGTAACGAATGAATCTAATTTTAAATTTGATTTATTTGCAAATGTTATAGGAGGGTTAGTAAATATACTTCTTAATTATTTATGGCTTCCTAAATATGGCATAATGGGTGCTGCATATGCAACATTGATTTCATTTTCATTTACTTTCTTTTTCTCAAATTTGTTTACAAAAACTTCAAGAAGAATATTTGTTATGCAGCTAAGGTCTATTTTTCTAGGGGATCTAATTGCTAAATATATTTTCAAAAATACGTAAGTAGATGAATGGGAAGATAAAAATATTAATTATTTCACATGCATTAGTAAGTGATGTAAACCAGAAAAGGTGGGAGAGATTGGCGAAAGATAATAATTATGAGGTAAATTTATTAATACCTAAATATTGGGAGTCTAACTGGTTTAAAGAAAAAATTATTTACGAGCCTAAAGAAATACGAAGCAAAGACTATAATATTTATACTTTAAATACAACTAGTAAGAGTAAGTGGACAAGATATTTTTTTAAATCATTTAGCCTTAAATTAAATAAAATTAAACCAGATTTAATTTATATTATACAAGAAGAAAGTATATGGGTTCATCACCAAATCTATTTAGCGCGAAAGTTTTTTGCACCGAAGGCAAAAATTATTTTCTTTTCAATGAATGCTTTGGGAATGACATATGAAAAAACGAATAACGTGCTATTTAAGTTTATTCTAAAGTTAATGTGGAATAATATAAAGCGAAATACAGAAGCTGCGCTTGTACATTATCCTGGATGTATGGATTCTCTTAGAAAGGGAGGTTATAATAAACCAATATATTTACAAACACAAATTGGTGTAGATGAGACGCTCTTCACAACAAGTAACGATGTAAGAGAAGAATATAGAAAAAAACTAAATTACAATAGTAAGTTTGTTATTGGTTATTCAGGAAGATTAACTGCAGCTAAAGGAGTTGACGATTTATTTGAAGTTTTTTGTAGACTATCAAAGGAACATAAAGATATTGCTTTGCTTTTAGTGGGAAATGGTGACTTAAAAGAAAGTATTGAGAAAGGTGTAATTCAATTAAACCTGCAAAATAGAGTACATATCACTGGTTTTGTAGATCAAAGTGAAGTCCCAAAATATATGAATGCTATGGATTGCTTTGTTTTGGGTTCAAAGACTACGACTAATTGGATTGATACCTTTCCACTTGTTACTGTACAAGCACAAGCATGCGGTTTGCCTGTAATAGCTTCTAATTCAGGATCAATACCTTGGCAATTAGACAATAGTGCTATCATCTATTCAGAAGGAAACAGGGAAGAATTATCTAGAGCAATTATTGAATTTGTTGAATGTGATAACCTTAGAATTAAATATGCTCAAATAGGACAGAAGAGGAGTAATGAATACTTTTGTCATGGAGGTATGACTCAAAATTTTAAGAAAATTGTTGAGCAAATTATGGAACATAATTATTTTTATCATAATAAAGAAGAGGAATATAAGCAATGGAAAGCATATTGATTAAACAGGTCCGGAAGTATATATTATATTTAATTGTATTTATGTGTGGTGTATATATAACAAGCATATTCTTATTGTCAATACATTCAAACTATGAATCAAGGTTATTTGAAAGAGTTGCAAAAAGGGTTGTTGGTGATTACGAATCAGATGATGTTGATTATTTTATCAAAAACAACCAACAATCAAAGGGTAAGTTGACAGATATTCAATAGGTTATAGCTTTAAATGAATTTACGCATGAAATTATGGGGCCTCCAAGAAAAGGCCTTTTTTTACCAAACAAAACAGATAAAGGAATTATTGATAAATACTTACATAGCTCTTCCATTGCAATTATTGGTGGATATGGTTGCGGTATGCACTCTCAAGTTTTTGGAAGATTTGTAGAAACTCTCGGGTTTGATTATCGAAATTACTCAATGTGGAATAATGGTAAAAATCATAATGTCGCGGAAGTGAAAATTGATAGTACATGGATTGTATTTGACCCCTTATTTAATCAAGTATTTAAAAATGAAAAAGGTAAATTAGTAGGAGTACAAGATATCCGTGATAAGTGGTTATTTTATAAAAAACAGATAGGTAATAATTTATTTTTTGATTACACTTATGATATGGATTATAATTATGAAAAAAGTAATAAGGAAGAAAATGTATTAATATCCAACTTGAAGGATGGAGTATTATTTTTTTGGTCTAAACTGTTAAATTATAAATCAAGTGACGATATTAAACAACAAATGAATTTAGATAAGTATTTTTTTTGGAAGATTATTTCATCATCTATTTTTATTTTAATGAACATTTGTTTTATTGTCATCTATTTTGCAATTGGTAAATTACAAAATTGAATTTTAAAAAAATTATTATGTTGAATTAAGTAAAGAAAAAACCCTGAGTGTTTTTTCTTAAAGGTATGACAAAAAACTTTAATCTTGTTGTAAACAGGGTAATGAGAAGCGATTGGAACTTTCATTAAAAGGATGAAAACTATAAAAAGCATATCGATGAAGCAAAAAATTAAATTAGAGAGTGGTTATGAAGTTTTTTTTCAAACACCTGATGATGGTTACAGCTATTTCTTTGGATATTATGATAAGTCTCCACTTAATTTAAATAATTCTAAGTTATTGTCTCACAGAGTTTCTTTTGACAGTAGGGATGTTAAAGATGGTGATATTGCAGAGGTAGGATATTTTGATTTAAAAACGAAATTATTTATTAGAATAGATGATACTTTAGCATGGAATTGGCAGCAGGGTTCGCAGCTCCAGTGGCTTTCTCCAGAATTTGATAAAGAAATCATATATAATAAAGTTATAGACAATAGCTTTGTATCAGTAATATATAATTTAGAAACAAAAAAGAAAAGGGTGATTCCTTTTCCGATATATGTCGTTCACCCAAACGGAAAAGAAGCGCTAGGAATCAATTATGAAAGGCATTATTGGTGTCGGCCGGGATATAATTATCAGAATATAAAAAATACGAAATGGGATAAGCCTTATCATAAAGATGATGGGATTTATAAAATTGACCTTATTAACGGTAAGTTTGATCAATTAATAAAGATTACTGATATTATCGACAATGAGAAACTACCTGAATTTGAAAAATGTAATAATTGGCTAGAACATATGATGTATAATCCATCGGGTAATAGATTTATGTTTTTTCATAGATGGCATAAAGAAAAAGATCATACAAGATTATATACAGTAAATTCAGATAATGGTAGTGATTTATTTTTGTTTCCTGATAATGATAAGTTTTATTCTCATGCTGACTGGAAAAATGATGCTGAACTTACTATTTGGACTAAAGAGTTTAAAAATAAAACAGCTGTAAATTCTGTGAAAAGAACAGTTAACACAATAAATAAAATTAAGGTATTATTGAATATCGTGAGACCATTTTATCGTGCATTAAAGTTCTACCTGCCACAAAAAATGGTAAATGAAATATCTTCTCAATCAAAATTATTGAATTATAAAGATAAAACAAACGAGTATGAAATTGTTGGAGATGGCTTTCTTTATGGTAATGGTCATATTACATGGTCAAACGATAAAAAGTATTTATTGAATGATACTTACGCAGACAAAAAAGGATATAGACAACTGATGTTATATAGTATTGAAAAAAGAAAGATAATTAATATTGGTAAATTCTTTTCCGTGTATAATAGTTGTGGGTATAGAGCCGATTTACATCCTCGGTTTAGTGCAGATAACAAAATGATTATAATTGATAGTGCTCATATTAATAAAAGAAAAATAATTCTAATCGCAAACAATTATTAACCCCAATAAAAAGGATTGAACTATGGCGCATAATAAAGTGCTAATTATAAAAATATACAATTATGAATAATTTATTATTTTGGAATAAAAGAGTTATGAGATTAAGATCTTTATTTCCTCACAGGCTCACTATTGGTGGTAATTATTCTGTTCACAATGTCGGGGATAGGGCCATAGCATATTCCTTTTACAAAGGCTTTATTAATAAGAGAATCCGAAGTTCTATAGTTAATTATGATGTATTTCAGAGATATTCTAGCGGCTATAGAATTCTTGGTGGTGGAGGAACTCTACATGATATTAATATGAAGGCTCTATTAAAAAGAGCTGAATTTGTTAAAGGTAATAACTATAGTATTATTGGGGTTGGTGTTCCTAATGTTGTGTCAAATGAAGGAATCCAAATTGTAAAACAATTGGTTGAAAACGCAGATGTTTGTACTGTAAGAGATGAATTATCAAAATCTAATTTAGTGAATATTGGTATTAGTGAGAGTCTGATTGAAGTAACAGCAGATCCTGCTCTCACTCTAAACCCGCCCGCGCAAAAAGTAAATTATAAAATAGGAGTTAATATTAAACCAGTTTTTTCTCCAGAAGATAATCGCTCGAATGAGGAATACATTAAATATTTTGGCTATCCTAATGGTTTTGATAAAGAAAAAGCTTATTTAAACTTCATTCGTAAAATTCAAGAAATATGTGCTAAGTTAGAGGATGCTGTTTTTATTTCTTTTGGACCTGCAGATGAGCAATTTGCTTCAAAATATTTGGATATGCCAATTTTAGAAACGAAAGGAGATGTAGTTGAGACCATGAAAGCTGTGGCTTCTGTAGAGAAAATGATTTGCACTAGATATCATGCTCTTGTGTTTGCAATAGTTAACAAAGTACCAGTTTATTCTATTTCATATGACCCGAAAGTAAAAGAATTAGCTGATAAAGTGAACATTGATAGCGTTTCACCACTTAATATTGATTCAGAAAAAATTAAATTTAAAACGCCGGAAAACACTCAAAAATTAATAGAAAGTGCACACGCCAATTTTGAAAAAGTAATGGATTGGTTATAATGTTAGATTACAATTAAATAACAATGAAAATTATAGTTATAACGTATAATAAATATAAAACTGGAGGAATAGAACAGGTCGCAAACAATATTGTTAATTCTTTAAATGACTCACACGACGTTCAATTAATTGCAATTGATGACTTTAAGTTAATAAAATCTGGGGTTTTTAGTCAAATATTTAATAGAGTATTATTAAACATTAAAATAAAAAGATACATTAAAAAACTTTCTCCAGATATATTAATCAGTATGCATCCTTTTTTATTAGCTCGTATTAGTTTAATAAATAGAAGTTTCAAATTAATAACATGGGTACATGGAATAGATGTTTTTGGAATAAATGGAATTAAGCACAAAGAAAATCTAGAAAAAAGTGATAAAATAATTGCAGTGAGTAATTTTACAAAAAATCATTTAATAAATGATTTAGCTTACAAAGGAGGAAATATTGAAGTAATTAATAATTGTGTTGATATTGAAACTTTTCAATATACTAGGCCTAGTAAGCATATTAATGAATTAAAACTACTTACCATAGGAAGATTATCGAGTAACGAACAATACAAAGGGCATGACCTAGTTATTAAATCTATTAACAAAACAAAGGAATACACAAAACAAATAATTAAATATACCATTGTCGGTGATGGTGATGACAGAGAGCGGTTAGAGGCTCTAGTTGAGAAGGAGAAAGTTGAAAGATTTGTAATATTTACGGGTAAAGTATCATTTAAAGAACTATTAGAGGAATATAGAAAATGTGATGTATTTATAATGCCTAGTTTTTTCAAAAAGAAAAGTGATGGAACATTTACTGGAGAAGGTTTTGGAATTGTATATGTTGAAGCTGGTGCAATTGGAAGACCTGTAATTGGCTGTACAATTGGAGGTCAAACAGATTGTATTATTGATGGTTTTAATGGCAAATTAGTAAATCCTGACACGAATGACATCGCAGAAAAGATTGCAGCATTTGCAAATAATGATGATGATAGAAAAAAGATGGGAAAGAATAACAGAAAGTTAGTAGAAGAAAAATTTACTTTTGATTCTTTCAAGAGTAATGTTGTTAAATTGATTAAAGAGATATAATATGTGTGGGATATATGGAGTAGTTGGAAATAGTTTTGATAAAGTTGAGAAAATATTCTCAGATTGTCTTAATCATCGTGGGCCAGATAATAGTGATAGCTATTATGATAATTCCAATAAACTAATTTTAGGTCAAACAAGGCTGTCAATAATTGACCTTTCTTCGGGAGGGGATCAACCAAAAAGTGATGTTACAGGAAGATTTACTATCACTTTTAACGGCGAAATATATAATTATAAAGAAATTAGAGATGATTTAGTAAAAAGAGGTCACATTTTTAATTCAGATTCTGATACAGAAGTGATTTTAGAAAGTTATAAGGCATGGGGTAAAAATTGTTTGAACCATTTTAGAGGTATGTTTGCCTTTGTAATCTATAATAAGGATAATAAAACCTTATTTATTGCACGAGACCGATTTGGTATTAAACCGTTATATTATTCTTTTATAAATAATCAGTTTATTTTTTCTTCTGAAATTAAGCCATTTGTGAAAAGTGGTTTAGTACCAAAGAAAATTTCACCTCAAGGATTATTAGATTATCATAGTTTTGGATCTGTCCAACAACCAAATACAATTTATGATGGCATTTTTGCACTAATGCCTGCATCATATATGGTTGTTGACATAAAAGATCTAAATTATAGTATTGATAAGTATTACTCTTATGACAAAAACGTTGAATTAGTAGATAATTCCATTGATTTTAAAGAAGCCAGTGTTATTGTCAGAAATAGCTTAGAAGAAGCAACAAAATATCATCTCATTAGCGATGTAGAAGTTGGCGCTTTTTTAAGTGGAGGTATTGATTCTACAGCAATTGTAGCATTGATGGCTCAGTATAGTACTAAACCTATTAAAACTTTTACAGTTGGATTCTCCAACAAGACAGAAGCAATAGATGAAACGAGTATAGCAAAAAATGTGGCGAAGCAATTAGGTACAGATCATCATGAAATAATAATTGAAACGGGTGATGTAAATAATCTGTTTGATGGTTATATTAAATCGTTAGACCAGCCAAGTATGGATGGATTAAACACCTATATAGTTAGCAAAGAAGTTTCAAAATATGTTAAAGTCGCTCTTTCCGGCTTGGGAGGAGATGAAATATTTGCAGGCTATAATCATTTTGGAATGATTTCAGAGCAAATTAGAAAGAAACCAAGTATTGTTACAAATACTTTTCAACGAATTAATAATTATAGACCAAATAGGTTGACAAAAAAGTATGCTTTTGTCGGAATGACTGCAGATGAGGCTGCATTTCAAAAAAGATATTTACTTAATAGTAAATTTGAAAGTAATTATTTACACTTTGAGAAGTCTATCTTACCAAAAAATATTAATAATAATTTATCAATTTTTCAGCAAATTAGTAAGTTTGAAATAGATAAATATTTATTAAACACACTATTAAGAGATTCAGATGTAATGAGTATGTCCCATTCTATTGAAGTAAGACCAATATTATTAGATCACAAATTACTTGAAGTAGGGTTTGGAATTGCAGATAAGTATAAGATTAAAAATAATCTAAATAAAGCGATATTTGTAGAAGCAGTAAAAGATATTATTCCAGCAGATGTTTGGCAGCGAAAAAAATCTGGTTTTGAAATGCCTTATGTTTTTTGGATGAATTATGCCTTAAAAGCAAGAATTGAAAGGGTTTTAAAAGGTGATTTTGTAAATGAAATATTTACAGAGAGTTATATTAACATAATAAAGAGTCAATTGAAGACGAGTACGATTAAGCGCTCATTTTGGAAAGATTTTGTATTATTAGAATGGATGGCAAATAATGAATAGATCACTAAATAATGAATTTTTGTATTATTTAAAAGATTCAAAAGATTTTTTATGTTAAGTAAATCTTCTATACCAAAAATATTTTCGTTATTAGTAATAGGAAGATTATTTTTTAAAATTTTATTTGAGAATATCCCATTACCTTTTTCCCCTTATTATTTTATTACTATAGGGTGGACTATATCATTATTATTATTTCACCCTAAAATATTATTGTCAAAATATTTAATCAGTGTTTATTTCTTTGTTGTATATTTTATTACTCTTACAGAGTTTGGAGTTTATACTATAGAATATTATAGATTTATAGAAAGATTTATAGTCCCACTTTTCTTATCAATATCAATTTTTCAGTTTTATTATCAAACTAAGGATAATAGAGGACTAACTTATTTAACAATTACCTCTTTAATATTTATTACTATAACAGCAATAACTACAATTATTGGTCTAATTTCTTTTCCGATGGCGGCTAGGACGATGGCAGGTTCACTGCAGAGCGAAGGGGAGTTTGAGTTAGTTGATAAATATCAGAAAATGGGTATTGCTACGTTTAGTTTTTTTAGTGGTTTAGCATTTATATTTCCTGTCTTAGTCTGGAAATATAAAAATGGCTGGGGTAATAAAATTAAAAATGTAATCTTTAGACTTGCAATACTGATTATGTTATTTGCTTTTTTAAAAGCTCAGTATACAACAGCCTTAGTTTTTGTCATTGTAGTAAGTTTATTTGCAATTGTTTCGGTTAAAAACAGAAAGCAAGTAATATTCGGTGTTTTAGTATTATTAATATTTCTGCTAGTTTTACCCTCATCAATTTTATTATCCACTCTTGCAGATATTGCTGCAATAAGTGGTAGTGAGTTTTTAGAGCAAAGAATATATGACTTGCAGTTATTTACAAGTGATTCGGAAATTGGATCTGGAGCATCAACTCATATCGGTGGTAAACTTGGAAGAATCCCAATACTTTTAGAATCCTTTCGATCTAATATATTATTTGGGAGTAACTTTGGTTCAGGCCATAATTTTTGGTTTGACTGGCTTTCAAAATTTGGTTTCATAGGTCTTATTCCTTGGCTTATAATATTAAAACAACAAATTAGTTTTAACCTTAGAAGATTAAGTAAAGAAAATAGATATTATTATGTCCTTTCTATGTCATCCTTCATACTTTATGGTTTTGTGAATAATACTGGTGGCTCACATGTGTTTATAATTATATTCCTTTTAGTACCAGGCCTACTAAATATGCAAAATGGCACAAAAATTAAATCATGAATAAAAAATAAAATGATAAATGTTTTATTTATTCACCATACCAAATCAATTGGAGGTGCCGCGATAAGTATGATTAAAACTATTGAGTTTTTAGATAGGAGTAAGTTTAAACCAGTTGTTCTCCTATTAAAAAGATCTGAATTAGCAAATGTTTTAGAGGAGAAAAACATTGAATATCTTATTACTTCAGAAAAGTTCTATATCAAGTATTATAGTTTTTTTTCGCATTATGAGCCTGGATATAAATGGTATGATATTTTTAATTTGATACCGAAATCGTTTTGTTGGATACTGTCTCGCTTCCATTTTTCAAAAAAAATATTAAAGGATGTTGATTTTGATATTATTCATTTAAATTCATCAGTTTTAACAGATTTTTTATATGCGGCAAAAAGTAAGTCAAAAACTGTAATTCATATAAGAGAAGCTATTGCCAAAGGGTATTTTGGAGTTAGAAAGTCAATTATGAAGAGGCAGATAAAAAGATATGCCGATAAAGTAATTGCCATAAGTGAAGACAATTCAACAAGACTAAATTTGAAGAATAAAACTTCTGTTGTCTACAATTTCATTGAAATTTTAGATAAAACTGAGTTAAAAGTTAAAAGTCAAAATAATAAGAGTGTATTATATGTCGGAGGATCAAGTTATATAAAGGGGTTTTATACATTAATAGATGCTCTCGATACTTTAGATAAAAATGTAAATATAATATTTGCAGGTAGTTATCCTTCTAGAAACTCCTTTAATGGAATCAAGAAGTATATTCCTAAATATGTAAAGCAAAGGAAGGCTTTGCAAAAAATGAGGAGCTGCAAACAAGCTGTTGAAATAGGATTCTCAAATGAAATATCTCAGTTAATAATGGATACTGAGTTTTTAATATCACCTTTTTCAGTTGAGCATTTTTCAAGACCCATAATTGAAGCTTTTGCCAATGGTAAAACCGCTATCGGATCAAATGTTGAAGGAATGAATGAGATAATTGATCACAAAGTTAACGGTTTAATTGTCCAAAAAAATAATCCAGAAGAATTGGCAAATGCCATTAATTATTTATTTAAAAACCAACACTTATTAAACGAATATGGGAAACACGGTTATTCAAAAGCACTGAATCTTTTTTCACCTAATAATGTAAAGAAAATTGAGTTTATTTATCAAAATCTTATTGTCTTATAAATATATTCCTTATTAGGATAAGTAGTCTAATATACTTAATGAAATACCAAAAATCAATTATTTCAATTATCAAAGTTGAAAAAATGTTTTCGTCAGAATTATAAGATATTTTAATTATTTAATTTTTTTAGAAATAATAACTAATGAGAATACTAATATCTACAATTGCTATAAAAGATAGACCTACAGGAGTGTTTTCTAGAGGTTTTAATTTAGCCAAAGGATTAGTAAAATTAGAGAATCAAGTTACTTTTTTAACAACACAGGATAAAGGGTTTAATTTTCCTTATTCGAAAGAAGTAAGAGACGGAGTTTTAATAATTGCTGTTCCTAGTTTTTTTAGTTTTAAGATTAAAAAGTTCGGTTATGATTTCATGCCAATTTTACTCAAAACATTCTATATACTTTTCAAAAATTATGATATCGTTCATTCAGACCTATATCGTCCTTCAAGTCTATTGCCATGTATTATTCATAGGTTTTTTCATAAAAGCTTAGTAATTAGTGACTGGCAGGATATAAATGGAAGAACTGGATTATATAATAGTAAATCTAAAATTTGGAAATGGACAATTGGACCTTTTGACAATTGGCTTGAGTTATATAGTAAGAAAATATCTGATGGCATAATTGCCTTATCAGAACCACTAAAATTGAAAACAAAAGATCTAAATATAAGTAAAGCCTATAAGCTATGGGGGGGAAGTGATTTGGATAAAATCAAGTTTTATAAATCTTCATTAACCAATAGAAAATTGTTTAATTTGTCAAAGGATGATTTTATTATTGTCTTTATTGGATTGGCTATGATAGATTATGAAGATAACTTGAGTGTTTTTAAAGCGATTCAGAAAAGTAAAAATACCGGTATTAATATTACAGTTGTTAGAACGGGTAAAAGGTATAGTGAAGCATTTAAAGCAAAGCACAATATTGGAGATGAAATATTAGATTTAGGCTATGTGGATGATAGAGTTTATGGTAAATTATTAAGTTGTGCGGATGCTTGTATGCTCGTCCAAAAAGAAAATAATAACAATTTATCAAGATGGCCAAATGTAATAGGAGACTATATTACAGCAGGTCGTCCTGTTATTTTAAACCCCATTGGTGAATTGGCTGAGCTGAGAGAAATAATTCCGAAAGTTGTGTTAAGTTTGGAGTCTGACGACTTTAGTTACTTACTAAAGAGATTTGAGGACATATATATAAATAGAGATCAGCTTCATGAGAGGTATGAGCAAATTGCTGAGTTTGCGAAAGAAAAATTTTCATGGGATATTAGATCGAAAGAACTAGAAGAGATATATATTTCGACAATTAATGTTAACAGATAATGCTTTAAAAAAACTGTAATTAGGACTTTTATAAATATTGAAAAAAAGAATATGATTAAAGATGAATTATATAATATATATGGAATAATATCATTTCGTCTCGTAAATGATATCCGGATGCCCATGCTTCTTAATAGGATTAACCCAGAATATAAATATTTTAAATCTAGTTCGAAATGTATAAATCATTTTGATATTGTCGTTGGGGAATTGGAAGATAATACTTCTAACATTGAATTAAGTTGTGGTAAACTATCTTGGTCAGTTGGAATAAATAATTATTTTGAGAAAAAGGAATTTAGAGTTTCAGCAAATAAGCTTGGTTTACGGAGTAAATTTGCATTTACGGCTTTAAAAAATCTATATGTTAGATCTATACTTATGGACCAATTGTTAGATTTAGATTCCGCTTTAGTACATTCAGCGGCCTTTAGTGTTAATGGTAAGACAGTTATACTCGCAGGGCGACCAGGTGTTTTTAAAACTTCTATATTAATGGATGCAATTCGTTGTAATGGGGCTTCTTTCATTGGAGAGGAGAATTGCCTACTAAGTAGGAATAAAGTGTATCCTTTTCCATTAAATATTGATTCAATATCTTATAAGATTGAAAATTATAAAGATGAAAATGCGTCTGGAAAACTACAAAAAATGAAATTAGGAATGCATTTGTTGAAGAAAAACACTAATTACAAAAATTTAGAACTTTCTGACCCATTAGATATTGACGCTGTTTTCTATCTTGAGAAAGGCGATGTTTTCAATGTTAAACCTGTCCCTTTAGAAGAAATACTTCCTTCTTTGGTTGAAAATGAATTACTTGAATTAAGTATGCCTCCTACACATACTTTAAGTGGTATAAAGTATAATTATTTTAAAGAAACTTTGATAAATCATGATGAAAATTTTATTGCTAATTTTGAGAATAAGTTAAAACAGGTTTTTGTAGATAACTTTAATGGGAAAAAATGTTACAAAGTGATTTCACCGAAAAAATATAAGGTGTCAATTACTCAGGAAATATTAGAAACTATAAATAACATAAATTTATGATTAATAATCGTTTAGCTCTGCTAGGTATTGATGGTTCAGGAAAATCAACAATGTCAAAAGTTATCAAGGAGCATTTAGAAGAGTTAGGTTACATCGTTACAATTGTTCCATTTCATAAGTGGGTAATAGCAGATAAACTTCGAAATTTATTTGGAGGTGTTGTTGATAAAGGAAGACAAGATAGAAACTCACAATACTCTCCTCCACCTAAATCATTTTCGGCAAAGATTAAGCCTCCAATTGCATTTTTGGATAATATACTTTTCTATAGAATGAATGCACCTAAGAGTGATAAAGAGATTTATATTTATGATCGATTTATTTCTGCTACTCAAATAAAGTTTAAAGGCTTGGGTTATTCTAATGGTTGGTTTAAGAAGTTATGGTGGTCTTATAAACCTGATTTTGCTATATTATTTAATGTTGATATTGATGTATCTGTAAAAAGGCAACATAGTAGAAATGATCCATATGCATATACAAAAGAAATTTTAGAAATAGAAAAAGAGATGTATTTACGATATGCAGAACATCATAATTTTCCAATTGTTGAGTCTAAAGATATTGAAACTACAAAAGGTGCAGTGCTAAAGATAATTGACAGTAACTATAATAGGTTTACTGAATAAGACTAGGTATTATGAAGGTAATAGTGGGTGTAAGTCATCCTAAACAGGTATATATGTTCAAGAACCTTTTCTTTAAACTTAAAGAAGAAGGTGCGGAGGTTTTGGTCGTAGTTGTTGATAAAGAAATTTCTACAGTACTATTAAGTGAGTTAGGTATAGAGTTTATAAAAATAGGAGAGAATAAAAGTAAACTATTATATAAAATGATATCTATAATTCCTACAACATGGAAAACATTTGTTTTATCTCTTAAATTTAGGCCAGATATATTTGTAGGACAGGCTTTACCTTATTTGGCTTTTACTAGTTTTCTATTAAGAAAACCATTTATTATTTTTGAAGATACTGAAAATGCTATTATTCCTCATTTAGTGGCAAATCCATTTTCAAGTTCTATAATAACTCCTTCTTTCTTTAAAAAAGATTTTGGAAAAAAACAAATTACTATAAATGGAAGTTTTGAATTAGCTTATCTAAGAGAAAATTGGTTCAAACCAAATGAAGGAGTTCTAAAATTTCTTGGTTTATCTCTTGGTGAAAAATATACCATAGTGAGATTTGTTGGCTGGACAGCAAATCATGATATAGGTCATTCTGGAATCAGTTCAGTTAATAAAATTAAAGCTGTAAAAGAGTTTTTAAATTATGGTAAAGTATTTGTTTCTTCGGAAAGTGAATTGCCAAGTGAACTAGATAAATATAGAATAAATATTCATCCCTCAGATATGCATAGTATTATGTACTACGCATCTCTTGTTTATGGTGAAAGTGCTTCAATGGCCGCTGAAGCTTCATACCTCGGGACTCCTTCAATATTTATTGATAATGTAGGAAGAGGGTACACAGATGAATTAGCTAAATTTGATTTACTATATCATTTTACAGAGTCAATTAAAGATCAGGAAGAGTCAATATGGAAAGCTAATGAAATATTGTCTACTAAAGACAAATTAAGATGGGTGAAAAACGCAAAAATATTGATAAGTGACAAGATAGATGTTGGATCTTTTATGAATTGGTTTATAATAAACTATCCTGATAGTAAAAAGGTTATGAACGACAATCCTTCTTTTCAAGAGTCATTTAAGCATTAATTTAATATAATTTAGGTGAAAAAAATTATTTTAGTAGGTGAAATCACTAGTTACAAAGCAATAGTAATTTCTAAGTATATAAAAAGTAATTATAATGATATATCAATATATTCATATGACATAAAAAAGTTTTCTAAGTACTTTATCACTAGACATTCTGACAAACATTTTATTATAGATTCTAGTACTTTCGAAGAAGATTTAAATAAAATTATTATTAATAATAAAGTTGATTACTTCCTCCCTGTAATTAATGATAGTTTGTATAGATTATGGCTACGGAAAAAAGAATATTCTAATTCGTTAGATTATTTAGGAGATATAGAAACATACAATATTTTAAATGATAAGATTAGGTTACATCAGTTGGCTGTACAACTTGGTTTAATAGTTCCAAAGCGGTATGATAGTATGGTAAAGGCACAAATTCCATACGTGGTTAAACCAACCAACCTTTCTTCAGCAAAAGGTGTTATTTATGTAAAATCAAAAAAAGATATTCCTACTGATATAAAATATGATAACATAATAATTCAGCAATATGTTCAAGGAGTTGGAGTTGGTTTCTCTTTCTATAGTAGTAATGGTGTAATTAAAAATGGATATGGTCATAAACGTATAGCTGAATATCCTGTATCTGGAGGGTCTAGTACATATAGGGAGTCTTATAGTAACGATAAAATGGTAGATATTGCTTCAAAAATTGTAGGTCACTTAAACTATACTGGATTTGCTATGTTTGAGTACAAGCTTACGTCTGAAAATGAAATTTACCTTATAGAAGTTAACCCTAGAATATGGGGTTCTGTTAACCAGGGTTTGGCAAATGGGGTAAACTTTTTTGAGGATATACTTGGCAAGGCCGACATATTAATTAATACACCGAAACGGGAAAAAAAGACATATTTATCTCCTTTATTTTATTTGTCATCAATTAAATATATTATAAAACTTGAATTTCGACCTATTTATTATTTCTTGAAAAATTTAAGACATAACTCATCTGATGTAAGTCCTTTTATTGATCCAAAAGGATATATTTCTCTAATTTTACGAAAAATATTATGATGCGAAGGATTAATGTAATAGACTTAGACAGTACCTTGCTGCCTTATGATTCATTTGGATGGCTTGTGAAAAGTGAATTAAAGAAATTTGATTTATTTGTTTGGTGGTTTTTCGTATTAAGAGTTTTGAGGTTGGCTTCAAGTCTAGAGTTTAAGAAAGCTATGACATTGCATTGGCTAAAAAAATATGATGATGATTTTTTGGATAATTATGCGAATAAAATATACAAGGATTTAGATAAAAAAGTTTTGGAGTTAGTAGATTCAAACACTTTAACTGATACAATTAATGTTTTGTTGAGTGCATCTCCAGATTTATATGTGCAGAAAGTTGCTAAACTGTTAAAATGGACTGGTAGAGGGAGTTACTTCGATAAAGAGAGCTTTGTTAATTTGTATTCTCAAGAAAAAGTCAATTGGATATCTACTAAATATCCGTTATCAGAATATGAATATTATTTTGCAATTTCTGATAGCGAGTCAGATAATAAGTTATTAGATATTTTTAAAAAATCTATCTTATGGAAAAATGATAAATAATGGACTTTACAGTAAAAAAATACAGGCTTCTTTTAGATTCGATGATTTCAAATGGTTATAGTTTTTATGCGTTTAAGGATTCTTTGAATTCATATTTTAAAAAATCTATAGTCCTTCGACACGATGTTGATTTATTGCCGCAAAACTCTTTATTGTTTGCTAAAATTCAAGCTGGCTTAGGTATTAGTGGTACTTATTATTTTCGAGCAGTTCCAGAATCATGGGATGAGGGCATCATAAAGGAAATTCGAGATTTAGGTCACGAGGTTGGCTATCATTATGAAAATATGGATACTTGTAATGGAGATGTTAATAAAGCTTGGGATGATTTTAGATTGCATTTAGATAGATTAAGAAAGTTGGTGGACGTTAAAACTATTTGTATGCACGGAAGTCCGCGCTCAAAATTTGATAATAAAGAAATTTGGAACAAATACGATTACCGAAGTTTGGACATTATTGGAGAACCTTATTATGATGTTAATTTTGATAAGGTGTTTTACTTAACCGATACGGGGCGTCGTTGGGATGGGTGGAAATCATCCGTTCGTGACAAAGTGCCACAACAAGATCAATGGTTGAAACAAGGCTTGGTCTTTCATTCTACGAATGATATAATAAAAGCTTCTTTTGCCAATCAATTGCCAGAGAGTATAATGTTTACAATGCACCCACAAAGATGGTCAAAAGGTGGTATTCCTTGGTTTAAGGAATTCGTATTACAAAATTTAAAAAATCAGGTTAAGAAAATGATGATTGCAAATAATTCAAAATAAATATTTTAATAACTTTCAATAGCAGTTGGCCTTACTATTAATTTAGTAGGGTTATTTCTAGACATACTATAGTTTCTTTTCACAACTAACTTACATTCATTATATTCAAGCAAAATAATTAAGAGAGCATTCACAGACACAAAAAAATAGCAACCAATATGTTTTTATCGTTTATATTATATTTATCTAACAAAATAGATTCTCCCCAGAAGTTTTATGATTCATATTTCATTGCTAATTCAATTTTTTAGTGAACATTTAAATTTGTTATTAAAGACAAATAGAATAAACGCATATGGGAAATTTAAGTTTTAAATCTATAAGGAGTAATAGTAAGGATTTCGAAATTTTTAACAAGGAGGAATTTGAAATGGATTCTATGAATAATGGTAAACTAGAATTAATAGTAAAAGAGGAGCGAATTAATGATATTAGATTTTTAAATAAATATTTCGAAGATGTAAACAAGACTTTAAAAAATGGGGGTATATTCAAAGGAAATGTTGAAACCTATTCAGTTCGTCGTGAACGCATATTGAAAAAATTCCCCAGACCTTTTAATAGAATATACTTGTTTTTTGATACACTATTAGTAAGAATATCTCCGAAATTACAAATAACTAAACACCTCTATTTTAACATCACCAAAGGAAAAGGACGGGTTTTGTCAAAAGCTGAAACTTATGGCAGGCTCTATTCTTGCGGTTTTAAAATGATAGAAGAGGAATATAAAAGTAATAAGATTTATTTTACTTTTAAAAAGATTAAAAAACCAGTATTTGATATGAATCCTTCTTATGGATTTCTAATAAAACTAAAAAGAGTAGGAAAGAATGGTAAACCTATAAAGGTTTATAAATTGCGTACTATGAGACCATTTTCGGAATATTTACAGGAATATGTGTTTCAAAAAAATGATTTAAAAGACGGGGGTAAGATAAAAGATGATTTTAGAATTTCTCCTGAAGGAAAAATTTTGAGGAAACTCTGGATTGATGAACTTCCAATGTTTTATAACTTTTTTAAAGGGGAAATGAAATTAATAGGGGTAAGGCCGTTAAGTGAACATTATTTCTCTCTCTATACAAAAGAACTTCAAGAGTTACGAGTTAAAACAAAGCCAGGTCTAATTCCACCGTTTTATGCTGATATGCCAGTTACTTTGGAAGAAATTATGGCCTCAGAAATGAAATATTTACGAGCTTACGAAAAAAGACCTTATTATACAGATTTCTCTTATTTTTTTAAATCATTACACAATATTTTGATTAAAAGAAAGCGAAGTGGTTAGTATTTTTATTTAAATAATTCTATAATCCCATAATCTAAAAAAAATCAAAATGCTATTTAGAATAATCTGAATACAATAAATAATGGATATTTTTTTTTAATATAAAAAATGAGATTAAATACTTTATCAGCAAAAAAAGCGACAAAAGAGTAAACTAATTAATTTCTAAAAGTTACAGTGCAATACTAAAATTAATATCTCTTATTTTTTTATATTTTGCGAGTCATAATAAGCATCCACACATATTTAAATAAACAAACCATTAGATTAATGAAAAGCAATAATTTCCTAAAAGTAAAAATTCTCATTACAGGTTTCCTTATTCTATTGCAATCTTGTGTGACAAAAAAACAAATGCTGTATCTGCAAGATCTTGATACTGTTAGTGGTCAAGAAGTAACTTACAACAACCACACCCTGCAGGTAGATGATATCTTAAAAATATCGGTAGGCGCACTCATGCCAGAGGCCGCATTACCATATAATAATATTACTAGTGGTAGTGTTGTTGCCAACAACATAGATGTTATGAGGCTAGATGGGTATCTAGTATCTCAAAATAGTACTATAAATTTCCCGGTGTTGGGAGAGTTGTCTGTAAAAGAAAAAACAGCCAAAGAACTAGAAAATGATATTAAACAGTTATTGGTAGATGGCGGCTATTTAATAAACCCTACTGTAACGGTACGACTATTAAACGCCAAGGTTACTATTTTGGGAGAGGTAAAGATGCCCGGCACCTTTTCTTTTACAGAGAATAATATTAGTTTATTGCAAGCTTTAGGTCTTGCTGGAGATTTAACAATTAACGGTAGCAGAGAAGATGTGGTGGTTTTAAGACGCATAGACGGGGTGCAAACCACAGAGCGAATTAACCTTACCTCTGCCAGCTTTTTAAGCGGCCCTTACCAAATGGTAAAACCCAATGATGTAATTCTGGTAAGCCCAAATAGTGCAAAACTTAAAACGGCTGGTTATGTGGGTAATATATCTGCCATATTAGGTATTACCTCTGTAATATTAACATCCATTCTTTTATTTACAAGATAATTATGCAAGACAATCTTAACAACCAGAGTTACCTCCAAGAAGAAGACTCCATGGATATTAAAAAAGAGGCAGGCTATTACCTGTTTTTTTGGCCCTATTTTTTGGCCGGTGTTGTAATAGCAATGGTTTCTGCTTTTTTGTACTTAAAAACCGCAGATCGTATTTACACAACTAGTGCTCAATTACAAATTAAAAAACCTGCAGAAGATGCTGCTTCTTTTTTAACCGGCGGTATGGAGTTTTTTGGCTTTGACCAAGTAAATGTAGAGAATGATATTGCTGTGCTTACCTCTCAGCACATTTTAAGCCAAGTAGTAACCCGCCTAGATTTACAAACTAAGATATATACAGTAGGTAGAGTAAATTCGGTTTTAAAATTTAATGATGAGTATACCCGGTTTGTTAAGTTAAAAACACCTAATGAATATCTATATTGGGATGTAGAAATAGCAAATCAAAAAGCATCTTTTACTAAAGATACTTTAAGTTTTACTATTAGTAGAGGTGAGGTTTTTAAATATAACGAATCTGAGATTACACTACATGATTCTTTATTTTTACAAGATCAAACCCTTATTATAGAAAAACATCCTTTAAATGACGCGGTTACAGAGTTAAGGCTTAATTTAACTGCAACGGCGGCCTCCAAACAAGGAGAAATTATAGATTTAAATTATGTAGGTGTCAATAAAAGCCGCAACGAGGCTGTTTTAAATACCGTCATGCAGGTAATGCAGGATGACCAGGTTGTAGACAAGCAGTTAATCTCTAAGGTAAGTTTGGCTTTTATTAACGATAGGCTAGATGGTCTTACAAAAAGCATAGATACTTTATCTCAAAATACCATCGCCTATCAAATGGCCAATGGTATTTTTGATCCAGCTGCCCAAACAGGTAATGCGCTGTCTAATATTGTAAAAGGCCAAGAACAGGCCTTTGGCCTAGGTATACAGCTAGAAATTGCCAAGGCGCTGCTAGAAAAATTAGAAAGTCAAGCAAGCTATCAAATACTGCCGGCTAATATTGGTATAGAGAATGAGAGTGTGAATACCCTTGTAAACTCTTACAACACGGTAGTTACCCAGCGCAATAATTTACTTATT
>Ga0206127_1001884_pt1 | contig 21872 bp, 19 predicted proteins | sample Helgoland_Spring_6_FD_148646 | JGI IMG/M metagenome (GOLD analysis project Ga0206127, IMG submission 148646) | Pelagic subsurface seawater microbial communities from Kabeltonne, Helgoland, North Sea - Helgoland_Spring_Bloom_20160419_1 | ecosystem: Environmental > Aquatic > Marine > Epipelagic ...
ACCCACTGTAGATCACTGAACCGTCAGGCATGATTGTGTTGCAGAGGATTGAACCATTTGTTCTTGCACCTTTAAGATCAGCACCCTCCAGCAGTGCTGCACTCAGATTGGCTCCCGCCAGGTTAGCACCAATAAGGTTGGCACCCTCTAGGATGGCACCTTCCAGATCAGCATCCTCCAGATCAGCACCCTCCAGATTAGCACCACGTAGATTAGCACCACGTAAATAAGAACCATTCAGATTAGCACCATTCAGATTAGCACCCTTTAGATTAGCAACAGATAGATATGCGCCCTTCAGATTGGAACCTGACAAATGAGTTCCCACCAGATTAGTACCACGCAGATAGGCACCTTCCAAATTAGAACCAGCCATATTAGCACCAGCCAGATTAGCACCAGCCAGATTAGCGCCCTCCAGATTAGCACGATATAAATCGGTATCAGTAAGAGAACATCTAGAACATTTTTTCGTGTCAATCAGCCTCTGTAGGTGAGCAGGATCAAAAGCAACAACCTGAGAGCCAATCGTCATCAGGAAGGCCAGAAGTACGGCAATATGTTTCATCATTACTGGCTGACTCCATAAGTATCACACTCAGACTGACAGCTCATACAGTGACCCGCAAATAGTTTTCGCCTACATAGGTTAACTTTGTAAATGTGATCACATTTTATGTCGTGACTATTTGTGATCACATAAATAACTCAAGTACGAATGGATCGACTTATCGAACCTGACACAGTGCTAATCTTCAACGTCCATCTTTATATTAGCAGCCCCAATGAGCGCATCATAAGAGCCACCACGATAAACAATGCGAAACTGGAATGTTTTCTGACCGCAGGATGAATGACACACAAACCACCCAGCGCTGGCTAAATGCCAAGCAAGTCGCCGCACGTTATGGATGCGGTCGCGTCACTATTTACCGCATGGTCAAGCGCGGCCAGATCCCAGCACCCGTTCAATTTTCTGGACGGATGAGCCGCTGGGACGTCAATGGGCTGAACACAGCCGACGAAAACCGCACCCCACAATAAAAACCCGCCCACAGGCATCGCGGACGGGCAAAGGTATTGATACGGTCGGGCAGATCATTAGGTATTTTAGCACCATTCGCGCCCTTGGGTAAACAACCGAGGCATTTTGAAATGAACAAAGCTACGCTTTCCATTATTACCGCGATCAAACCGACACGGCTTTCCAAAGGGTTTTCTTTGGGCGCAGGTGGCGATCTGCTAAAGCAAGCGGGCGGGCACCTATCGCAAGGTAAGGTCGAGATACGCGAACTTTCAACACTAGCAGACTTAGGGGCGATCTTGCAAAGCCTGACACCCGCGCAGGCGCTTGTCTATGGCGCGCCAAAAAACACGGCGACCAAAGTCATGACCCGAAAGGCCTTTACCGATTCTGGCAAGCCACACGGGGCAGCAACACGCACCAACGACGCCTTTGCATGGCCGCAGGGTGCAGGCGTAATGATGTTAGACTATGACCCCGCTGCTAATGATGACCCACTCGATCGTAATAGCCTTGTGCAAGCGATCAGAAAGGCCGCGCCTGGTCTGGTCGATGCTGGGCTATTGTGGTGGCCGTCTGCATCCTCTTGTATCTGGCAAGGCGAAAAAGAACTGCGTGGCGTAAAAGGGCAGCGACTTTACATGCTGGTGCAAGACGCCGCCGACATCCCCCGCGCAGGACAGGTGCTTGTCGATCGGCTTTGGCTGGCTGGTCATGGTCACATCGAAATCAGTAAAAGCGGGGCGATGCTGGAGCGAACACTAGTCGATGCATCCGTTTGGCAGCAATCACGGCTAGACTTTGCAGGCGGGGCGGCTTGTGGTGCTGGTCTGGACCAACGCCGAGGCGATCCCTTCTTGATTAATGCAGAAGCATTGCCCACCGACACGCGCGATGCATTATATGACCTGACGGCGCAAGAACGCGACCAGCTTAACGCGATCAAAAGTAAGGCAAAGAGCGCGGCAAAGCCTGATGCCAAAGAAGTCAAAGAAATTTGGGTGGCCGAACGCGTCAAAGAGATCACGGCGCTGACAGATCAAAGTGACAAAGAGGCGATCGAACGCGCGGGAAAAAGCGCACGACGGGCATTGGAAACAGGCAACCTTGCGGGCGATTTTGTGGTGCAGGTTGAACGTGATGGAAGGTTTATAAGCGTCACGGTCGGGGATCTACTGGACAATCGCAACAAATATCACGGATGCATAACCCGCGATCCGATCGAGCCTGATTATGATGGCGGGCGCACGGTTGGCCGCTTGTATCTTATGCAGGCGCGCCCGTCGCTGCATAGTTTTGCACATGGCGGGAAAACATATCGACTGCAACGCGCACTCGCGCGGGTGGAATTAGTGAGGGGCCACACGTCCGAGGCCGCTACCGCCACGATCGAACTCATGCGCCATGATCCGATGACCTATGATTTTGGGGGGCAGCTTGCGCTTGCCGAAGATGGCCGCTTGCATGCGCTTTGCGAAGCGGGACTAGCGCACCACCTTGGGAACACGACCCAATTTTGGAAATACGTGCAACAAGGCAATATTGTCGTGCCAGTTGACAGTGACCCGCCGCCCGGACTGCTGAAACAAGTCATTGCACAGAGCGAAAGGCGCAAGCTGAAGCCTATCGAGGGCGTAATCACGGCACCAACTATCCGCCGAAATGGATCGGCGCTTATAAGCCCCGGCTATGACGCGGAAACTCGTTTGCTCTTTGATCCGCTTGGTGAGGATGTGCCCAACGTGCCGTCTAATCCGACGTTAGATGATGCAAGCCGTGCGCTAGAAACGCTGTTGCATCCTTTTTCAACCTTTCCCTTTGTGGATGCATCGGCAAAGGGCGCGCTGCTGGCGGCGATCCTAACAGCTGTTACACGCCCAGTGCTACCAACCGCACCCGCGATTGCGTTTGATGCACCTATTCAAGGATCTGGTAAAACGCTGCTGGCAAACTGCATAGGTGCGTTGATCGAAGGGCGCGCGCCGGACATATGGCCGCACACTCAAGGGCGCGATGATGAAGAAACGCGCAAGCGGCTGTTTACGGCGCTGCGTACAGGTGGCAAGGCGCTTATCTGGGATAACGTGATCGGCATTTTTGACAGCGCGAGCATGGCGGCTTTTATCACGGCTGATGCAATGATAGATCGAGTGCTGGGCAAGTCGGAGGCAATCCGAATTCCAAACCGCGCGATGTTGATCCTGACAGGCAACAATCTGTCACTTGCCGGAGACTTGCCGCGCCGCGTCATTATTTGCCGGATTGATCCTGAAACGGATCAACCGTTTGCGCGTCAATTTGATGTAGATCCGCTACAATGGGTGCTCGATCACCGCTTGGAAATGGTGGTTGCCGCATGTATCCTGATCCGTGCTCGCTTTACCCATTTGCACCAACGTGCACAGGGGCGCTTGGCTTCATTTGAGACGTGGGACGATCTTGTAAGGCAAACTGTTTGCTGGGCTGACAGCGCGTTGTGCCCGCATGAATTTGGCGACCCTATGGACCTTGTGCGCGAGGCGCAGGCAGCTGATCCTGAGGCCGACGCACTCTTTGCGCTCCTCGATGCATTACGTGATCAATTCGACACTGCAGAGTTTACAGCCAAAGAAGTGCAGTCAGTTGCAAAAGGCGTAAATATCTACACGCCGGTAGAAACGGCTTTGCTCGATCTGGCAGGCGATCGGGCGCTTCAGTCGGTTAAAAGCCTTGGAAGAATTCTAAGATTCCGAGAAGGCCGATTTGTGCATGGCCTACGTCTGATCGGGCGGGTTGATAAGAGTTCAGGCTCGCGGGTGTATCGCGTCCAAGCTGATGAGGGCACTAACTCACAACAAAACGAGTTTGACGGGTTTGACGGGTTTGACGGGTTTCTTCCCAATCACACGGAAAAGGCAGAGACCCTCCCTTTATATAAAGAGGGGGAAACTAACCCGTTAAACCCGTCAAACCCGTTTGCCTCTCCTTTAGATGATGTTTTCGATCCCGACAATTGGGCATGACCGACCGACACCCCCACCGACGTCCAACATTTCCTTGATGAAGATACCCATGAAATACACCACAGAGACGCGTGTCCGCGCGGAAGTATAGCGCCCCACGGAGGGCTTTTTCGGTCAATGGGCAACCGCGACAGCAAAGCCGAGACTGTGATCTATGTCACCAAGCTACAACTCGCAGCACCAAAGCCGCTCCCACAGCCCCTGCCACAGCGTCCCTGCGACCCATCCAGAGCAGAAGGTACTCTCACCGACCTCGCCATTCGGGTACGCGGAGTGCACGTATGCTTTCCAGTAACAGAAATTTATTATAGGGAGGTGTTTCATAACAGAGATTAATATTTCTACAATTTCAGAAGCTTCAGTCTATTCTGAATGTCGCACAAAAATGTGCAAGAAATCATCAAAAAGAGGGTTATTGGGTGCTGTCAGACTAATTAGAACGGCACTGTCAGAAGAAACCGCCCGCCCCGTCTCAAGCTCATTTTGTCTGACAGTGCCCTCGTTCGTGCAAAAGATCTTCCACATTACGGAGTGAAAGCGGAAACCGCACGTAAAGCATCACCGCCAGGCGGATGATCTCTGGGCTCGTTTTAAAGTACCTGAATGGGGAGTGTTTTGTCATACGGCGAGGCTACGAAACCGCCCTGCACGGCTCAAGTTGGTTTTGTCTGACAGTACCCGCCCTCACACTCACCCACTGATTTAAGTCCCATCCATAGCACGTACCATTCGCCGCTTACATCGAAATACGAGTTGTCATGGTGCCCCTTTCAGTGTTGTGCCATCACTTTACGACAAGGCTTTCAGGTGTTGTGGCGGTCAGCACTTCAGCTCCACCCTCGGTCAGGATCACCGTGTTCGAGATGAAATAGTCGACGACATCGGTATTGGTAAACCAGCTGTGGGCGTGGAAAACCATGCCGACCTCCAGCGTGCGCTCTGACCTGGGGAACAGGCTGGTCACCATCGATCCACCTGTCCAACTGGGCGGGAATCCGATGCCAACCATGTAGCCGCAATGGTGCCGTTCGTAATCCACCAGCCCGGCGCTTGCTGCAACTTCGCGCCATGCGGCATATGCGTCTCCGGCCTTACCGCCTACTTTCAAAGCACCGCAGATTGCCTTCATGCCATCCATGGCCAGTTCTGCCGATTTTTCAGCCCCCTCGGGCGCGCTACCAACATACACCAGTCGGCCCATGGGAGCCTGATATTTGCGGTAGGATGCAGCATTTTCCAGAAACACCGCGTCACCATTTCGGAAGGTTTCGCCGCGCCAGGTCGTATGCTCTTCGCCCAAACGCGTGGTTGGTCGAATGAACGGGCCAAAACCAGCCGGTTCGCTGCCCTCCAGAATAGACACACGCATATATTCGGCAGCGATTTCGTAGTCTGTCGCTCCGTCGCGAATTACGTCGATACAAGCACTCATGCCCAGATCTGCAGCCGTGGCAGCCTTTCGTGTGTATTCGATCTCTAGCGGTGATTTTGCCTGCCGCAGGTTATCTACCAGACCAGACCCGTCCGTCCACTTCACGCCCTCCGCCTTTGCCAATATCCCTTCAGCATGGTGCAGGTGTAAAAACAGGCTGCGCCTTTCGAGCGCGACGCGACCACCAGACAAGCCTAGGTCTTTCATCGCCTGCACTACATAATCAGAGAGCTCTTCATGGTCCTGATGACCATAGAAGCGGGCGTTTCTTACTTGATTATGAAAAGTTATCTTTTCCATTGCACGACAGGCCAGTGCCATTTCGCCGTCTCTGTTTACAACGAGAACATGCGCTGCAAAGAACCCCCAGTGGTCCATTCCGGTCAAATAATAAATGTTTTCGGGAGATGCGATCACTACCCCGTCGAGATCCTGCTCAGCCAAGGCAGCTTTTACCCGGTTGATACGACGATCAAGTTCGTTTTTGGGGAATGGGGCATGTTCGATCATCTGCAACTATTCACACAATTTGTTTCCTCAGTCATAATTAAATAGGTACACTAATTATTAGTCAAAAGATATTTCAGTCATTTTCATTGAAATGGTATACACATGTTGCTAAGCTCCACCCATCGTTGAGCATAGGGGCTGCCGCAGCGTCAGTCAGTCAGTCAAAGACAGCGAAAGAAATACCGTGACAGATGCCGTCAAAAAATCTTTACTGTTCATTTCCATGTTGGGCGAAAACGAACTTTTCAACCCGGTTTACTTTAAAAGCTTGTGTTCATCTGGCCAGGAAAAGGACTGGATCTTGGACTGGTTCGGGCCAGTGGCGCACGAAACGGGTTTTTCACTATCTGGCGTCGACATTTGTCGCGGCGATTTACTGCCTGACGTGTGGGATGTCGATTGTGTAATCCTCGGTGGCACGATGCATGTGGTCACCGAAGACCGTCCCTGGCTGCTCGCGCTCTATGCCTGGCTGCGCCAGTATCGCGAGGCTGGTAAACCGTTGCTCGGCATTTGCGGCGGACATCAACTGGTGTCGACACAGTTCGAGGATGGCGTGCTCTGTGGCCGTACCGGAGGGACACTTGCTGGGACATATGAAATTGAGCTGACAGACCACGGGCTTTGGCACCCTTTGTTTAATGGGCTGTCCACATCACCCCGTTTCAACTTTGCCAACTATCTGCATGTGATCCCATCCGATGCGCAGAAGGCCAAGGTCCTAGCCTGCATTGGTGAAAGCAACGCCATCTGTATCGACCATGGCAACCACTGGTACACAACTCAGTTCCATCCAGAATCCCGCCGATCCGTCTGGTCCTGCATGTATGAACATACCCAACCAGAGCATGTCAGGAAATATTCGGATGATCAGGATGGCGCTGGTTTGATCCGAAACTTCATGACAATTGCCGCAAAAGGATTGCATTAACAGCGTCCAGTCATGTTGAGCCAATATGGAGTCCAAAATCGAAACCAAACATGTCGCAGGCCCCAGATCCGAAGTATTTATAGGCACGGTACAGCTTGAAATTGAGGCGCCACCAGAGGTAGCGTTCCACTGTCCGATAGAGCTATGATTCTCGGCTCCCAGTCCACGGGCCTAAGCAAGATGCTTCAGGAACCTCGAGCCAGGTTTCATATCGCAAAATAAATGGGGAGTGTATTGTCATTTATGGACGCTAAAACACACCCTGCGCGCTACAAGCAAGTTTACTCTGACAGCACCGCTGCCGGCTGCTATCTACCCAAGGACGGTCTTTACCGCTTTTACCGTTGCGGCGACAACGGTGTCGGCCTCTTGTCGTGTCAAGCAGAACGGTGGGGCGAAGCCCAGGATGTCGCCTTGGGGCATGGCGCGGGCGATGACTTTGTCTTGGGCGAGCAGCATGGCTGACACTTGCGGACCAATTTTATCTGCGGCGTCAAAAAACGTGCGGTTGTCCTTATCCTTCACAAACTCTACCGCGCAGAGCATGCCCTCGCCGCGCACATCCCCCACATTGGGATGGTCGCCAAGCACCTGTTGCATCGACGTGTTCAGATACGCGCCAACCTCGCCTGCGTTGGTGACCAGATTCAGGTCATCAATCAGCTTCAGGTTAGCCACGCCGGCCGCCGCCCCAATGGGGTGCGCGGAATATGTCCAACCATGGCCAATGGGGCCGTTTTCATCCGTTCCTTGTTCTAGCACTTTCCAGACCTCATCGCTGATGATCGATCCCGACAGCGGCGCATAGGCTGAGGTCAGCCCTTTGGCGATGGTTATGATATCAGCCTCAATCCCGTAGTGGTCTGAGCCAAACATGGTACCAAGACGACCAAATCCAGTGACCACCTCATCGACAACCATCAAAATATCGTGCTTTTTCAGAACGGCTTGGATGGCGGCCCAATAACCGGCGGGTGGCGGCACGATGCCACCGGTGCCTAGAACGGGCTCGCCGATGAATGCCGCAATGGTGTCAGCGCCTTCACGTTCGATCTGGCCCTCCAGCGCTTTGACGCATTGGGCCACGAACTGTTCTTCTGTTTGGTCAAGATCGTCACGGCGGAAATAAAACGGGGCGTCGGAATGAATGACATTGTTCAACGGGAGGTCGAATTTCTTGTGAAACAGCTCCAAACCAGTCAGCGATCCGGTCACAAGGCCCGAGCCATGATAGCCCCGCCAGCGGCTGATGATTTTCTTCTTTTCGGGACGGCCAAGGATGTTGTTGAAATACCAGATCAGCTTAACATTGGTCTCGTTGGCGTCTGATCCACCAAGGCCAAAGTAAACTTTGGACATGTTGGCGGGCGCACGATCAAGGATCATTTTAGACAGGGTAATGCTGGCCTCAGTACCGTGGCCCACATAGGAATGATAATAAGCAAGTTCGCGTGCCTGATCGGCAATTGCCTCGGCGATTTCCTGACGACCATAGCCGACATTCACGCAGTAAAGCCCAGCGAACGCATCCAGCAGCTTATTGCCATCGCGGTCCTCGATATAGACACCGCTGGCGGTTTTGATCACGCGGCTGGGGCTTTCGCCGCGCGCATGCTGCGCCAAATGGGTGGAGGGATGAAAAAAATTGTCGCGGTCCCACTGGTCGAGTTGGTCGTTCTTTAACATTTCAATTCTCCTCATGCTCAATTACGGCATAAATTGTTGATATAATGTATTTTAATGCACGAGAGCGCCTTCGCGCCCTACGCCTGATTGTTTGGTGACAGACCCACCCTCTCTGCAAGTGCCGCCTTGGTGGTGAGCCCTTCGCTTGAAAGCACCTGCAAAGTATCTAAATCGCGGGCGTCCAAGCGCATCCTTTTCTAAGTGGTTTTCAAGCCAATAACCACAGCGCAGTCTCCAGATTTGATCAGGCCGGGAAAGTGTCGGCTAATCAGCATGCCCGAAATTTTCGCCGTCAGCTCTACCGGCATGATACCCGTCCGATCGACTGGCCAGATGCGGGCCACTGTTTGACCTTTTTGCACATCTTCGCCCAAGTCGATCATCGGTTCAAACAGGCCGTCACCCTCAGAGAACACAAAACAATCGCTGTCAGGCATATCCAGCCTGATCGTCGGATCAATCTGCATTTCGCCGTGCATAATTCCGGCATGGATCAACACATTGCGCAGGCCTTTCTTGGCGATGGCAATGGATTTTGCGGTGGCGGAACCACCACCGCCCAGCTCGGTCGAAACCAGGACCTTGCCCATGTCTTCGATCGCTGTATCGTACATGCCAACACTGTCGATCTCCAGCAGTTGCACCGAATAGGGCGCATTGAACGCATCCATTGCGGCGAAACAGGCAGCCTCGCACGCCTTGTCATCCAAAATATGCGCCGCCGCGAAGGGCACAAAATCCAGCGTCTTTCCACCGGAATGAAAGTCCACGGCAATATCAGTAATCGGCAATAGATAGCGTTGAAAGTAATCTGCAATCTTTTCAGTCACACTGCCATCGGGGCGGCCCGGAAAGCTGCGGTTCATGTTGCCTTTGTCGATGGGCGAAGTGCGCGTACCCGCGCAGTAGGCGGGATAGTTGAAGGCGGGCACGATGATGATGCGACCCGTGATATCTTCGGGCTTTAAGGTGACTGTCAGTTCCTGCAAGGCCACCGGTCCCTCATATTCGTCTCCGTGGTTAGCCCCGGTTAGCAGTGCTGTGGGTCCCTCGCCGTTTTTGATCACAGTGAGAGGGATCATGATCGATCCCCAGGCACTGTCATCACGGCTGTAGGGTAGGCGTAGGAATCCGTGGCTGATGCCATCAATATCTAGCGGAATGGTTGGCTCGATTGGCGAAGTCTTCATCGGTCTAGTCCTTTACAACCATCTTGCGCGGCACATTAGCCAAACACTCTGGGCCATTTTCACCAATGCGGATGCTCTCGGTGATCTCGAAACCCCAGTCTTCCATCCACAAGCCCGTCATGAAGTGGAAAGTCATGTTTTCCTTCAATACAGATGTATCACCGGGTCGCAAGGACATGGTGCGTTCGCCCCAGTCAGGCGGGTAGCTGACCCCGATGGGATAGCCGGTGCGGTTGTCTTTTGTGATGCCGTATTTCTTGAGCACCTTATAGAATGCCAGCGCAATATCCTCACAGGTATTGCCAACGCGGGCTTTTTCCAGCCCGGCCTCCATGCCCTCCAACACCGCTTTTTCCGCATCCAGGAAGGTCTGGGTGGGCTTGCCCACAAACACCGTGCGTGACAGCGGGCAGTGGTAGCGTTTGACCACGCCCGCAATTTCAAAAAACGTCCCTTCGCCGGACTTCATTGGCTGGTCGTCCCATGTCAGGTGCGGGGCAGAAGCGTCTGTGCCTGATGGCAACAAGGGTACCAAGGCGGGATAATCGCCACCTGCCCCGATGTCAGGATCATAGCGAAGCGCTGCGTCATAGATGTCCGCGACCAGATCGCATTTGCGGATGCCGGGTTCGACTTTTTCGACGATGCGTTCGTGCATGCGGCCCACAATCCTGCCCGCCTGTCGCATCAGGGCCAGCTCAGCTTGGGATTTCACGGCCCGTTGCCAGTTCACCAAGGCCGTGGCATCGGCCAGCGTGGCACTGGGCAGTTGTGTTTGCAGCGCCATAAACGCCGCAGCCGAGAACCAGTAGTTATCCATCTCGACACCAATTACGCCTTTGGCAAGGCCACGGTCCGTCAACTGCGCTGAGAGATAGTCCATCGGGTGGCGTTCGGTCGATTGTACATAGTGGTCAGGATATCCGATGATGTTGGTAGGATCCATGAAACAAGTGCGCAGCGCGCCGTTGGCATCTTGCCCCCGACCATACCAGATCGGCTCACCATTCAGAGGCAACACCACGCATTGATGCACGTAAAACGACCAGCCGTCATAACCCGTCAGCCAGTTCATGTTGGACGGGTCGGATACGATCAACAGGTCAAGGCCGCGCGCCTGCATATCTGCGCGAGTTTTGGCAATGCGCTGGTCAAACTCAGCACGTGAGAAATGAAGTTTTGGGGTTGGCATAGGGACTCCGTTGTTGGTTAGCTGGTGAACGTTGTACCCGTCCCAGTGGCATCGGCACGCTGACGGGCAAGTGTTGCAATGGCGGTATCCTGAACACCTGTTCCGGTCAGATCGGCAATTGTGATATCAATTTCAGACGCGCGGCCTTGAGCAATGCCAGAAACGATATCGCCCAGGTCAGAAAACACTCTGGCGGGGCCAAAGACCCTAACTGCAAGAGCGCTGCGTAATTCGCCCTTGATCGCGCATTGGGCTTGGCTGTCTGGCACGTAATGGGTGGCTTTAGCCAGACAGGTTGGGTCCAGCTCCACTTTATGTTCTTGATCTGACCCCATCGCAGTGATGTGCTGACCCGGTTGCAACCAGTCGCCCATGACCAGCGGCCTGTCCGAGGGGGTGGTCGTAACGACAATATCTGCGAGGCGGACGGCGCTTTCGATATCGGTGCTTACGGTCACGTCAATCCCCAGTTCAGCACGTAAACTGGCGGCAGTCGCATCCGCCTTGCCCGCATCCCGCGCCCAAATGACCGCACTTGCAATCGGACGCACCAATGTCAGCGCCTTGAGTTGCATTCTAGCTTGGACGCCAGCACCGATAACGCACGCGCGTGTTGCATCCTCGCGCGCCAGGTGTTGTGCTGCGACAGCGCCCGCTGCTGCCGTGCGGACATCGGTCAGGTAACCATTGTCCAACAGCAACGCCTCTAGCACTCCGGTTGTGCTGGAGAACAGGACCAACAGACCTGAGGTGCTTGGCAGGCCAAGTTTGGGATTGTCGAAAAAGCCGGGGCTCATTTTGATCGCAAAGCTTTCGACGTCTGGTAAATAGGCGGTTTTCACACAGACCTCGCCGTTGTGATCCGGCACCATCAAGGTCAAAATCGGCGGCATAATGACTTTCCCACCCGCAAGAGCGGCGAACCCTTGCTCAATACAAGTAATAGCATTCATGTCCAGCGGCACCAGAGCGCGCAATTCGACTTCGGTCAGTATCTTAATATCTGGCATCTAATCCTCCGCCGTTACGTCAACGTCTTCTCCAGAGATTATCCGATGATGCAGATTGATATCAATATTACCACCGCTTAGCAAAATCATGGTTGGGCCTTGCGGCTTAACCTTGCCACTGATTAGAGCAGCAATCCCAACTGAGCCGGAGCCTTCGATAATTTGGTTCTCAGACCAATAAGCGTGGCGGATTGCATTGGAAATTTCTTTTTCTGAAACCAAAACAAAGTCATCAACGAGATTTCGAGTCATTTGAAAAGTATGAGCATTATTCACTCCAATACCACCACCTAGGCTGTCCGCCAAAGTAGCAAGTTCCGGTACAAGCACCGGCTTACCAGCTTTTTGGCTTTCATACATAGCCGCCCCACGCTCCATAGATACGCCAATAACTTTGACCCCAGTTATTCTTGCCTTAAGTGCAGCAGCTATCCCAGAGATAAGTCCGCCCCCAGATACCTGGATAATTGCGCAGGCCATATCAGGAAAATCAGCAGCCATTTCAAGTCCCAGCGTGCCTTGTCCCGATATAATATCTGGATGATCGAACGGGGGAACCATTGTCATACCTTGCTCTTCAACCAACCTATTTGCTTCCACTTGGGCATCGTCTTGGCTGCTTCCAACAATGCGAACCTCTGCTCCTTGTGCTTTGATGCCATCAATTTTGTTTTGAGGCACAAGGTTTGACATTACCACACTGCAGCGTACTCCATTTTCGCGTGCCGCACAGGCTAGTCCTCTGCCATGGTTGCCTGTAGAAACGCCCACGACACCACGCTCCTTTTGAATGTCTGAAAGACACATAATAGCATTCGTCGCACCGCGTAATTTGAAAGAACCGGTGCGCTGCTGGTGTTCCAATTTGATATGAACCGGCACTTCGCAGAGCTCACTGAGACTGGCAGACCAAGTCATCGGAGTTGTGTAAACAGAGCCTGCAATTCGCCGTTGCGCGGCAACAATGTCATCAAATGTTACAGTCTTCACGGTAATTTACCCGCGTTGACTTTTTCTTGGTGATCAAAAATTGAGGTATATCCGCCGGACCAATTGGGTGGCAGACGAAGTTCACCATCAACCAAATGCACAGAACGCGCCACGCCACCACGCACAACGCTGTCATAGAATTTCGACTTATACGCCGGCGCAACATACGGCCTATTATCGGCTGCAGCATAGCCTATGATCAGGACTGGCCGACTTCGTTGACTGAGATTTGCGCGACTTGCGTGCAAAGCTCTGCAATGATGAACTGTTACTGTACCCGCTGGCCCGGTAAGTTCTACCGCATCTTCCAGACGAGCCTCGATAAGTTGTTTATCGGGGATAAATCCTAACCAATTATCCTTTTCGTCGTAGTGGTCATACAGAGGGCCTTTATGGCTTTTAGGAATTACCATTAGCGGTCCCGGTTCAATGCCTACGTCATCTAGACAAACTAGAAACTGCGCTACCGAGTAATTTGTCATAGGATAAAAAGGTATATCTTGATGCCACTTCACTTCTTGACCGCCACCCTGCCATTTAATATTGAGCAAGGCTTCGCGAAAGCATACATCGGGGCCCATAAGGTCCGCTGCCAGATCAGGCAAATTCGAGTTTTTGGCAAAATCCCAGAACACCTCGTCCATTTCATCCAATAAGGCAATACGGCGCAGGCGTGGGCTATCAGCGGTGTGGCCTTCCTCTAGGTCAAATACCCCATCTGAGACAGTCAAATTGCAGGATTTGTCTATTAGGCGCGCAACCCCATCCTTGAGGCGGACAATCCAATCTTCTGAAACAAAATTTTCTTTAACCACAAAACCTTGGTCAAAAAATTGTTCACGCTCGCCCTGCGTCAAAACTCGCGCAGGTTGAGAAAGTATATCGAGTTCTCTCATTTTCCATACTCCATTTAAGGAACAAAATAGTTCAATTTCTCAATCGCAATAAGTTGCCATATCCTTCTATGGGCTTAGAGCAGCCCGACAGGCGTAATGCCTGCCAAATCATTGCCTGATTGGCAGTTACAACCGGTTTTCCAATGGCTTTTTCAATTTGCTCTACAACATCGAGAGCACGAATGGCTGTACAGGATATAAAAAGTGCGTCTGCATCTGGCCTATCCGCTTCAATCGCTCCTCTAAGGATAGCTTCTGACGAAAGTTTAGCCATAATTTCATTGTCCTCAATGAGGAATGAGGTGAAAGAACAGACGTTTTTTTTATGAAGCTTCAGGTGATCTGCGATGCTACTATTAACATCGTCAGTATAGGGCGTCAGAACAGCCAGTTTTTGCGCATCGAAACGATCGAGTGCGGCTAATGATGCTGTGATTGGTGTGACCACAGGAATTCCTGGGCGCGCCGAGTGTATAAGCGAGCAAATTTTTTCGTATCCCATTATAACGGTGCCTGAGGTGCAGGAATAAACCATCACATCTAGTCTTCCCTCTGGGATCACCAAATTCGCTGCTTTAGAAATATGCGGGGCCATAAGCGGTAATGTTTCAACATTGCAGTTGGGAGTATTTTCTACCCGGGTCACAAAAAGTGAAATATCGTCACCTGGCTTAACATTCACAAAGTCGCGCTCAGTTGCATAGTCGTTGGAAAGCACAATCAATCCAATTCGATGCAAGCCTGGTCCATTATCGAGTGTAATTCCACCACTAACTGGCATTGAAATAAAATCATTGTTCATAGGTCACCTCTTTTTGCCTAACAATGTTCAGGGATGCACAGAACGCCAAGAGTGCCGTTTTGGTTGAAGCCGCTAGCTTGACCGGTCTCTTCTTCCAAGGTTGAGTAGAGTTCTACAATGTACTTTGCTAGTTCTGTCAAAGCATGGGTTGCGCGGAGTTGCGTCATCAACCCGGCAGCGATTGCATGCCATATAGTACAGCTTTTTATTTTGTGGCGCTCTAGAAAAGCGGTGTCCATCTTTGCAAGATGATAGGCTACACTTGCACCGGCGATGCCACCACCGACTATAAAGATTTCATAATGGTTGTTAACCAGATTGTTTGACAGCAAGTTAAATCCTAATCTATCAGATCATTTATTCTATAAAGTTCCTCTGAGAGGGAATTACGCGTGATGAAGCCAACCGCCTTAACATCACCGCGCATCACAGCTTTTAAGGTTTGCTGATAATCTCTTTGCAAAGCCGAAAACTCACTTTTCAAGTCTAATTTTGGAAGGAGGTGAAACCAAATGCGGGCTGTTCGATAGTACAATTCGTCGTACGTTCGACGAAGCAAATCATTTCCAATTAATTCGCATTTGCAATTATGTAAATGCATGTCGAGGAGAGCAAAATCAATCGATGACGTTTCTTTTTCCAAACTCTTAAATTCTAATAGTAAAAGCTCTAGTTTTTGCGAAATGGTATCGTTCGGTGGGCACGGGTCTAAATCTCCAATCGCCTCAGCAAGATGCATCCTAAGTTCCATTGCCTGGCGCACCTTGGAATAATCAATCTCCGTTACAGTTGTTCCAACCCCATGCTGGGTTATTACGAGTCCTTCATTTTCCAGCCTATGGAATACCGTCCGAATTGGCGTTTTACTGACACCATACTGAGTTGCGATAAGGCTAACATCTAAACGAGTGCCAGGAGGGTTTATGAATAGAGTTATGTTTGTTCTCAGGCCTTCATAAATTTTACGAAACCTAACACGCCATGGGCTTTCATCCGACAAATGTGGACGGTTAATTGCGTCTGAGATGATGGGAAACGGGACCGCCATTCGCTAATCAATCCTATTGTCTAAACAAAGTTTATGCCGTTTCCAAAAGAAAGCCATAAGCGCAAGAAATATACAACTAGAATTGTTAAAGTTTTAGAATTTGAATTATGTCACAAATTTAATTGCAAATTACGTTATAATTTATGCGTAATTGCATGTCTAAGATTCTCTTAGACAAATTAGATATCGCAGTGTTATATATATCGTATGGCAAGCTTGATGCAAATTAATGAGATAAACGCTACTGGCCCAATTGGTAACGTAATAGAAATTCTTTATAAACTTATGGCTTTTGAAAATGTTTCTGGTCGCCATGCACACCACATCATCGAATACATCTGCAGTGGCTTCACATTGCATAGTGTGGAAGTGTCACTAAGTTTTAACAAAGCTAGACAAAAGGCTAATATTTTTGCTAAAATAGGCCCACACAGTGAGGGCGACGTCGTTTCAAACGGTCATACGGACGTGGTTCCCGTAGAGGCGCGAAAGTGGGCGACAGATCCTTTTAAATTAAGAGGTAAAGATTATAGATTATATGGCCGTGGGTCAGTTGGCATGAAGGGATTTCTTACCTGTTTTTTGGCTTCAGTTTCAATTTTCAAGTCAGTGAACCTTAAAAACCCAATCCACGCTGCTTGGTCTTATGATGATGAAACTGGAGTTTTGGTATGCCAAATCTACTAAAGGACATGGGTAAAAAAGCCTATAAAACTGAAATTGTAATCGTTGGCGAACCAACCGAGATAGCGATAGTGACTGCGCATGAAGGTGGCTACGAGATGCGCACAGAAATCATTGGTCACACAAGCCTTAGCCAAAACGAATAACCCGTCCAGTCATGGTCTGGGTTTAAATAGGGAACCCGTAAAAGGGTTTTAATACTCAATATAGGGAGAACAAAATGAAAAGTGTCTGGAGTAAAATTATTGGTGGCGCAATTTTTGCGTCGGTTCTGACCTTGTCGAACACCTCAGTAGTAGCTGACGAGTTGACGGACCGGGTCGCTGCTGGAAAAACTGTACGTATTGGATTTTCGAATGAGCCGCCCTGGGCCTATCCAGGTGAAAATGGTGAACCCCTGGGTTTTGTCCACGTGATTGTTAAGGGAGCTCTTGAAAAGATGGGTATCACAGAAGTTGAGCCTGTCGTGACCGATTGGGGTGGACTTATCCCCGGCCTAAAGGCTGACCGTTACGATATCATAACCGGTGGTATGTATATTCTAGGTAGTCGATGCGAAAATGTGAATTTTTCTGATCCATTCGGTGTTTTTGCTGATGTGTTTGTTGTCAGAAAGGGTAACCCTAAAAACATTCACACATATCAGGATATAAAAAATACCAATTCTGTTCTCGTTACAGGAGCCGGCTACAACATTGTGGAGTTTGCGCGCAACGAGGGCGTGCCCAGCAGCAGTGTGATGGAAGTACCGGGGCCCACCGAAATGCTAGCTGCATTTATGGCGGAGCGAGCTGATGCAATAGGTTCAAACTTTTTTGCTGCCAGTCTCTTGGTTGAGAAGAGTGACGGAGCCGCTGAATTATCCGATCCATCGAAGCTTCCAGATTGGGCGCTGAACTGGGGAGGCATTGGATTTCGCAAAGCAGATACTGACTTCCTTGCCGCATTTAACAAAGCAATGGGAGAATATATGGGCTCAGACGATATGATGTCAAAAGTTGCGGAATACGGTTATACGAAAGATACGCTGCCAGGCGATGGCCAAACAGCTTATGCCTGCGCAAACCGTTAGTCTAGACCACTATCTTCAGGCAGTATGTGCAAACTTTTCTGCCTGAAGTTAAAAATATCAAGTTGTCTTTCGGCGTGGACCCAATGGGAAGTTAATAATGCAGAACTATGTAGAGTACCTGCAAACATACGGTAGCCGCTTTGTCGATGGAACATTGGTCACCATTCAGCAGACGCTTTTAGCTGCGTTTCTTGCTATATTTGTTGCAGCACTTTTTGGCATGATGCGGCTTTCAGAAAAGTGGCTGGTCCGTGGCACCTCAATCGTCTACATAGAGTTCTTTCGTGGCACATCTCTGTTGGTCCAACTCTACTGGATTTTTTTTGTTCTTCCGCTATTGGGAGTTACTTTTGATAAGTTCACTGCGGGTTTCGTTGCAGTAGGCTTAAATCTAGGCGCTTATGGTGCTGAACTGGTGCGCGGGTCAATTGAAGCCGTTCCCAAAGGCCAATATGAAGCCTGCCACGCTCTTAATATGTCCTACTACAAACGGATGCGCCGTATTATCTTGCCACAAGCGCTGTTAATTATGCTTCCACCTTGGGGAAATCTTCTGATCGAACTACTAAAAGGCACCGCCTTAGTATCATTGATTTCGGTAACAGATTTAATGTTTGAAGCCAAGCAAATAAACGGAACCACCTATCTATCTGCTGAATCGTTTGGCACTGCGATGATCATTTATTACTTAATGGCGAGGGTTGTAGTTTCGCCAGGCATGCGCGCTTTTGAGAGTTACTGGGGCAAAAAGATGGGGAGGATATAAACCATGTTTGAAGGTTTTGAATTATTTCCCAAATTCGACTGGAAGTGGAGCTTTGTGTTCGAGATTCTGCCACGGCTTCTATGGGCAACATTGAACACACTAATGGCGGCTGGAACCGGCTATGCCATTGCACTTGTTATAGGACTTGTCTTCGCTCTGGCTCAGCGTACAGGTATACGTACGGTCACGCTAATAGTTCGGGAAATTGTCGAATTTATCCGCTCTACACCACTAGTTCTGCAAATATTTTTTATTTTTTATGTCGGGCCACAGTTCGGTATCCGGCTCTCTCCTTGGACCTCTGGGATGATCGCAATTGGCTTACATTATGCGGCATATCTATCAGAGGTCTATCGAGCCGGTTTGGAAAGTGTACCGAGAGGTCAGTGGGAAGCTTGTAAGGCGCTGAACTTCTCAATGACGCGTACATATTTTCGAGTAATCATTCCTCAAGCATTACCACCTGCACTGCCCGGCATGGGTAATTACCTTGTCGGAATTTTTAAGGATACCCCAATGTTAATGGTGATTGGCGTAGCTGAGCTAATGCATGCAGCAACAGCATTGGGTTCAACTTACTATCGTTATTTGGAACCTTACACTATGGTAGGCATATTATTCCTGCTGATCTCGTTGCCAACAGCCTTTGGATTACGCCGGTTCGAGTCGTTTGTCGCCAGAGCGCTAGGCATGCGTAAATGAAGAAAGCACAATAACAATGAAAGAGAATTTTCCCCTAAATCTTGGCTCTAATCCGCCGATGGTACGATTTTCTAAAGTAACGAAGCGATATGGCGAGCTAACGGTATTAGATTCTCTAGATCTCGACGTAAAACAGAATGAGATAGTGTCAATCATAGGACCTTCTGGGTCAGGCAAGACAACGGTACTTCGTATGCTTATGACACTGGAAGAAATTAACGATGGTGTCATATATGTGGATGGTCAGCCGTTGACACATATGTCACAAAATAACTTACTGATTAAAGCGAATGAGGCCCATTTGCGAAAAATGCGAAATAATATTGGCATGGTTTTTCAGCATTTTAATTTGTTTCCTCACATGACAGCACTTGGAAATTGCATGGAAGCTCCGATGCATGTTCTTGGCATGAGTAGGGAGGAAGCCTTAGCTCGGTCTGAGGAACTCCTGGAGATGGTAGGACTGGCAGACAAGATACACGAACATCCCGCAAGGCTTTCAGGCGGTCAGCAACAGCGCGTCGCCATAGCACGCGCTTTGGCGATGCGTCCAAAAGTCTTGCTTTTCGATGAGGTCACATCGGCCTTGGACCCTGAGGTTATCGGTGAAGTTCTTAACGTTATTCGTTCACTGGCTTCAGAGCACAGCTTGACTATGCTAATGGTCACGCATCAGATGGGATTTGCCCGAGAAATTTCTGATCGAATCTGTTTCTTCTATGAGGGGAAAATTGCCGAGGAGGGGACTCCTCAACAAATATTCGAAGACCCCCAAAACGAACGAACTCGACAATTTCTTAGCGCCGTTCTTGCAGCGAATTGAGTGTAAAAGGAAATAGCTAGATGATTAAAAAACTGATGCTAACGAGCAATATCTCCCGTTTTCTCATCTTATTAACAAAGAACCCCATACAGAAACATTTTTAGAAAAAAGTGCTTTAACGCGAGTCCAAGAAATAGATCTAGGGATTAAAAGGAATTGACAGTGAATGTAGTTTTACAACCTGGGCAAGTAGCCTTGCATCACTGCCTCCTGGCGCACGCCTCTGGGCCCAATAGAACACATCATTCGCGTGTTGGACTTGCAGCAAGATGTCTAACAATAAATGCTTGCCAGACTACGGGTCCATCGATGTCGGCAATGTTAGTCCGTGGTAGAGATGATTTTGGATCATTTCCAATATTATCAAGAGCCGTAAGGCGCATTTACGTCAGAAAATATTAAAGCCCATTCTGCCGCCATGATGCCACATGAACCCGCCAATTACGCCACCGCTTAGTATGAGGAAAGATCAGCATGACGTTTGAGAAAGCTTTCAAAAAGAAGGAATATCAACGACGAGTATCTTTAGTAAAAAATCGTATGGAATGCTCCGGGTTCGATCTATTGATCTGTCAAGATCCAGCCAATATGAGTTGGCTGACAGGTTTTGATGGCTGGTCATTTTACACACCCCAAGCAGTAATTGTTCATCAAACTGAGGAATGGCCAATTTGGTTTGGTCGGGAACAAGATGCTAAATCGGCCCGCATTACTACTGATTTACCCAACAGAAATATTATCTCATTTTCAGAACCGCTTATACATCATGCTGAACAGCATCCTTTTGACGAACTCTGCGATCTCATACAAACCCGGAATTGGGGAACTTGTAGAATAGGCGTCGATTTTGATGCTCATTACTACACAGCGCGTGCCCACAGTCATTTTATAAAAGGGCTTCCAAATGCTCGGATTGAGGATAATAAAGAATTAGTGAATTGGGCCCGGCTTATAAAATCACCAGATGAGCTAGTTTATATGCGACAAGCTGGTGAGATCTGTTCGAAAGTAATGCGAAACGCCCTCGATAAACTTTTACCAGGTGTTTCTCAATACCAAGTCATAGCAGATGTTTATCGAGACAAAATTAATGGTATTGATGATAAATTTGGGGACTATACCAGTTTATGCCCACTTATACAGGTTGGTGAAGGTACCTCGACACCACACCTTACGTGGACTGATGAGGCCCTTCCCGAAAGTGGGTTAATTGTGATGGAGCTCGCTGCAGCTCGTCGCCATTACCATGCTCCTCTCACACGCACGGCTCATATAGGACCCCCACCGAAGGAAATGGACAAACTGGCTCAAGTTATAATTGAGGGTGGGGATCGAGCGATGGAGATCATGAAGCCTGGGGTTGCGTGCGAAGAGGTTGAAGCGCTCTGGCAATCTATCCTAAACCGAAATGGGTATCAAAAAAACAGCAGAGTAGGATATTCGATTGGATTAAATTTTCCGCCTGACTGGGGCGAGCGCACCGCCAGTCTGAGGGTTGCCGACAAGACTGTTCTTCAGGAAGGTATGTGTTTTCATTTTCAATCTGGCGTTTGGCTCGAAACTTTTGGGGCCGCAATTTCTGAGTCTGTTATTGTCACCGAAAATGGTGCTGAGCGAATCTGCAACGTAGAGCGCGAATTAGTACTAAGGTAGGGGTGCTGTCAGACGAATGAGAACTCACATCAGATTGCTGGCGCAGCCTGAATCTATGCCCTCAATAATTGGCGCCACTCAGCGAGAGCAGCGGCTCGGTTTAGCTTTAAATTGGTGCGTAAGTAGACGTGGCTTTAGGGCAGCCCCACGCGACCAATCGGTCCCCTACACCCAACCCGTGTAGCGCCTTAAGCGGTCAGGAGTGGCCTCGGTGGGAAACAGCATACCGTAAGGCGGATGATCTCAGGACTCGTTTTAAAGTACCTGAATGGAGAGTGTTTTATCATACGGCGAGGCTACGAAACAGCCCTGCATGGCTCAAGCTCGTTTTGTCTGACAGTGCCCCTATCGCGTTAAACCAACATGCCTCGTGCAGACACTGGAATCGTTTCTATAATGGTATCACCTCTAACCGCCACGAGTTGATCAACCATATTCACAGTGACGCAGACATGGTTC
>Ga0206127_1001885_pt1 | contig 21866 bp, 20 predicted proteins | sample Helgoland_Spring_6_FD_148646 | JGI IMG/M metagenome (GOLD analysis project Ga0206127, IMG submission 148646) | Pelagic subsurface seawater microbial communities from Kabeltonne, Helgoland, North Sea - Helgoland_Spring_Bloom_20160419_1 | ecosystem: Environmental > Aquatic > Marine > Epipelagic ...
ACCTTCACCAGCACCAGCACCAGCACCAGCACCAGCACCAGCACCAGCACCAGCACCTCCTTCTCCTGCAGGTCCTTTAGTTCATCCATCAGTATTCATTCCGGGTCCTTTACCTCCATCAGGTAATGAACAACAAGAGGCTGATAGACGAATTGCTCAACAAATGGTTGATAGTCAAATTTCTCAACAAATGGTTGATAGTCAAATTTCTCAACAAATGGCTGATAGACAAATGGCTCAACAAATGGCTGATAGACAAATGGCTCAACAAATGGTCGGTGGATTTGATTTTTAATTTAATAAAATAAAAATATTGTATTAAATTAAATGATAAAATATTTATTTTATTTATTAATTATTATAGTTGCTTACTGTTACTATAAATTTAAAAATTATAATAATAAAAAAATGAAAAATGATATTGAATTTTTAATTCAAAAAGCATCTGGTCATAGTTCAGAATCAGAGAAAATAAAAGATCATATTCTTAAATATGAAAAAGCTTCACTAGGTTTGGCTTTTTTAAAATTAATTACTAATAACTATAATCTAAATCAAATAGAAAAATTATGTAAAATAGATTTTTTAAAATTTCAAAAGCATATTAATAAGAATTATCTCAAATCTAAACATTTATTATCAAAACAATGTAAATTAAATAATAATCAATCGACTTATTTAGAAGATTTATCACTTAAGGTTTGATCGTTAATAATTTTATAAACTTTAATTATAAATAAATGTAAATGAAATGTATCTTTAGATGAATGTATTATATTTTTATCACAAATAACTGCTTCTTGGATACATAAATATTTTTGTTTATTACTAATATTTTTTTTAATTAATAAAGCTAAAATATTTTTAATTAAATCATTTAATTTTACATTATCAACAATAATCTTAGTTAATAAATCTTTAAATTCCATTAATTGAATTAAATTTTTAGCATTAATTATTATATCAACTAAAATAATTATTTTATTTTCTGGAATTTTTATTTCTTCAATAGGAATTTTTAAATTATAAATTATATCTATAATTAAATATAAGGTTTGAAAATTTTTATTACATAATTTTAATATTTTTTTTTTTTGAAATTCGATTAATTGTAGATTAAATTCTTTATTTAAAATATTTAATCTTTCATTCATTTCTTTTTGAGTAGGTAAAGAACATCTAACTTTTATACATCTACTTTGTATCGGATATATAATTTTATTTAATCGTCTAACTATTAAAATAAATTTACAATTTTTATTAAATACTTCCATTGTTCTTCTTAAAGATTGTTGTGCATCCATAGACATTAAATGTGCATCATCAATTACAATTATTTTAGGATTATCATCAAAATTTTTTGTTTTAGATATCATTTTTATTAAATTAGTAATAATATATTTATCATATAAATTATTTTTAGAAGGGTTTATTATAAAATGATTACTAGAACATAAATATTTTACAATAATACTATTATTATTTATTTTTAAAATTTCAGAATATTCTTTTAACTTAGTAAAATCAAATATTTCCTTAATCATAGCATTTAAAATAGTTTTTTTTCCTGATTTATATGTACCATAAAGTAAAATATTATTCATTGATTGATCTGTAATTAAATTTTTTAAATAAGGTATTAATTTACGATTAAAATGTAAATCTTCTAATTTATTTGGTATTAAACTTTTAATAAATTCACTCATTGTTAAATTTATATTTTGCGGTATTTTTAAATATTTAATTTATATTAAATAATTAATGGGAATAAATAATAAATTTATTGATTTTGAAGATAAATTAGTAGATGAGATGAATGAGTCATATTTAAAATTAATCAACCAATTAAAAATTCATAAATTTAAAGATAATAATCAATTATCTAATTTTATACAAAAAATAAGTATAATTAGTAGTAAATTAAATAATTTAAATAATGATATAAATAAATTATATATTAATTTAATTGAGAATAATATTAAAATAAATGAAAATGAATCGAGTGAAATTGAGATTGAAAAAAACCATCAAAAAATAATAAAAAAATTATTGCCAGCTATATTAATACATTCTATGTTTGATTTAGAATAAATTATATTTAGAATAAATTATATTTAATAAATGATTTAAAGAATATAAAATGATATATTTTATAAAATGTCTATTACTAAGGTATCAGATTTAAAAATTGAAAATGTATTTGTAAGTGATATTAAAAAAAATAAAGCAGGTGGAGAAGCCGCTTATTTAAAATATGATGGAAATAATATTATTTTACAAACCGATATTTTAAATGTAATTAGTAATCAAGATAATACTGTTGAATTTAACTGTGAGAATACAACATTTTTGAAATTAATTATATATTTTGAATCTTTAGCAGAAAAGGCTTTTGGTAAAGAAGAAAATAGTTGTACATTAAGATCAACTGTTTCCGATAATAATAGTATTAAATTAATTATTATAGATGGAATAACAAAGATGTTTGATTCCAAAAAAAATAGTACGGATTTATTAGATAATGAAACAAAAGTTCAAATTTTAGTTCAACCAACAGGTATTTGGAATAAAAATCAAGAATATGGTGTTTCATTTCGATTACTTCAAGTTAAAGTTTTAGAAAAAGAAGAAACTTTAGAAGATTATGCTTTTGTTGATGATGAGAATGATTACTATGATGTAGTGCCAAATGATTTTTAAATTAAAATAAATATTAATTAAATATAATTATTTTAATTTACAATCCAAAAATAATACACAGATATATTCATAACATATTAAAAATTATAATAATATTTTTTTAATATTTTTTTATTTTTAGAAGTCATCAATTTTCTATAGGGGTCATTAGAATTTTTATTAATTTTTATTAATGTTTCAATTAAATCAAAAGGAATATTATTTTTAGTTAAAAAAATTTTTATTAATTCATTTTTTATAAAAAATAATTTTAAAAAATTATCCCTAAATAAATAAATATTCTTAAATTCTAAAGGTAAATATTGATTAATACTATTTAAAAAATTTAAATTAAATTTTTTACTTGATAATTGAGTTAATAAAGTAGTAAAATTAATATCACATTTTTTATTATATTGTTTAACATTATGAATTAAATTATTGGTTGAATATATTGAACTAATACAATGATATTCGTCGAGTTCCCAGTTTTGATTTTTATAAATATTCTTTTCAAAAATATCTGCTTGACAAAAATTAGAATGTAATTCAATCGTCATATTCAATTTTTCATTATCTGTTACATTATTAAGATTATTAATATAATTAGGAAAATTATCAAATATCATCATTGGTATTAAATATTTATCACTTTCATAAATACTATAACATTCAGAAATATTTAATTTATTATATAATAAATAATTAACATTATCAAATAATGTTAAATTCATTATTTTTTTATGACTTTTATTGATATAAATTTCAAGTACATCTTTATTAATAGTTATATAATCTTTTAATTCTTCCAAAACAATTATCATTTGTCTATAATCATAACATGTATAATCATATAATTGTTCTAAAATAGAAGAGTCTATACTCATTTTTTCAGATTCACAAATTTCAATCACTTTTTGATTTAAAAATTTTTTTGTAGGTTTTTTAAATTCAAAAAAATTATTATCTTTGATAAATGGTTTAAATTTTTTTTCTAATGAAATTTCACATATAATTATAATTGGTATTTTTTGATATTTTTTATTTTTAGTAATAAAACTTAATAAATCATATATTTTATTTTTATAGGAATTACAAACCTCGTCAATAATTATTGCCGGTTTTTGTTTTTTAAAATTCATTAATTGTAAAACATTTATATTTTTTGATAAATCTTTTAATGTTTCTTTAAAATCTGATATCTTTTCATGATTAGAAGAATTATATTCATGTACATCATATCCATAATCTTCTAATAATAATGTTGCAGTTATAGTTTTTCCAATACCAGAACTACCAGAATAAAATAAATAATTACAAATATGTTTATTTTTTTTTAATTTATTAAGCCAAACTTTACTTAATTCTATAATTTTATTGTTTCCTAGTACATCGTCTATTTTTTTGGGTGAATATTTATTAACCCATAATATATCCATTTAATATATAATAATTTATTATTATCTAAATAAATTATTATTATATTCTTAGAAAAAAAAATCTAAAACACTTTTTAATAAACTTGGGGATGTTTTGACAATTTCATCTTCTACATTTAATTCAGATTCTAAATCATTTCGATAGGTATATTCATTATCATTACAATTAATATCATTTTCTTCTGCTAGTGAAATAAATGGATTAATAAAAAAATATTGTTTAAAAAAGAAATATTTTAATTTTAATTCTTTGTATTCTTTAATTTTATCTTTAATGTTAGAATCATTAACTAATTCTTCAATTTGTTCTTCAACCGGTTCTGTATCTATTTTAATATTATTAGGAATATTTGAAACCCATTCCTTAATTTGATCAATATTTTTAAAAAATACAATAATTTCTTCTTCTAAATTATTAATATCTTCACTAATACGAAGTATATTATGTTCATAATGTTCTAATAATTCTTCAAATTTATCAAAATCAAAATCTATATCTTCTCTAGTTTTTGTTACAAATTTTTCATAATAACTTTGAAAATTTTTATAATCTTTATTTTCTGAAATATTACTTTTTAATATATTTTTTAATGGTACGTTATGAATATTATCTGAAATAGAATTAATTTCTTCTTGTAAAAAAATATTATAACTATTTCCTAATTTGCTTCTTATCTTCTCACCTAATGGCTTATCTACATCTATTTCAGTAAAATTCGAAATACTTTTTTTGAGTTCTTTAAATTTATCCTCGTAAGATTCAGACATTTTTATAGATATAAACTTATTTTTTCTTTTAAGTATTTTTTATAATAAATTATAAAGTTTAATATAAAAAATTAATATTATTATATTTTAGTTAAATAATTATATTTAAAAAATAGTATTATTAATAAAGTAATGAATAATTATCAAATTTTAGGAGTAGATTTAAATGCTTCATTTGAAGAAATAAAAAAAAAATATCGAGAACTGGCACGTATTTATCATCCTGATAAATATAATGGAAATGATGATAAATTTAAAGAAATAAGTAAAGCTTATGAAGTTCTAAGTGATGTTGAAAAAAGAAGAATGTATGACTTAACATTAAAAATAAATGAAATGCCATTTGTTAATAATTTTAATAATATTAATATTAATGATGTTAAAAATATGAATTTTAATGGTTTAAGTAATTTGATGGGAAATTTTATGTTTAGTGGAAAAAAACCAGAAAATGATAGACCTATACCAAATATAATTTATAATTTTATGAAAATGTATAATAATAATAATAATGAAGTTAGTAATGGAAAAAAAGAAATTAATATGGTATTTTCTTTTAATGATGCATATAAAAATAAAATAAAAAAAATTAAATATGAAGGACAACAATTTTTAATACCTTTAGACCGACGTATATATGAAATTAATAATTATAAAATAAAAATACACATAAAAGATAATAAGATTTTTACAATTATAGATGATTATGATATAGAAATAGATATTAAAATTTCACTATATGAAGCAATATTTAAAAAAGATTTTTATTTTACTGATCCAAATAATAATAATATTAAAATAAAAATTAATAAATCTATTTTAAATAATAATGAATTTAAAATAGAAAATTTAGGATTACCTAAAAAAAATGAAAAAAGGGGTGATTTATATATTAATTTTATAATTGATGAATATGATATAAAAGAACAATATATAAATAATAAAATTATAGAAATAAATTGTAAATTAAATGATATTGAAAAAGTTATTAAAATAAATTAAATTTATATTTTAATTTATTTTAACATTTATATTTTAATTTAATGATTTAAGTTGATACAACTTTTTTAATGTAATGTGGCTTAAGGTATGTTTGAAGGTTAAAGTATGTAAGATCTTCACCCTTTCCTACATTAAGAAGACTTCCAAGTTTCTTATCAGGCTTGATATGCCTTTTGTTCTTTTCCCATTGAAGATCATGTTCTTTAATGTAACAATTAATTTTTTTTGTTACTTCAGTACGAGGAATTTCTGAACCTTTATCAAGTCCAAGGAATACAGCAAGTTCATCAGTAATTTTAGTTGGTTGAGTAAATCCACTTGGACTCTTGGCTTTTCCATCACGATTCTTACGTTTTCGTGTTCGTTTTTGAAGAGCCTTAACCTCCTTGACATGAGTCTTTTGAAGTGTTTTAAGTTGTAATTGAACTTCCTTAAATTGAGAAGCCATATTTAAAATAATGCTTGAAAGAGCTTGAAATTGATTAGTAAATTCAACACTTTCATCTTCAATCATTGGAGTAACAGTACTACTTGTTTCAGACACAGTACTTGTTTCACTAACAGTTGATGATTCAGTAGTTAAAGTAGTGGTTTCTGACTTATCTAATGTAGGTTTAGTAGTCTTTTTACCAGAGCCTTTAGAGGCTGGTGTTTTCTTTGGGGTGCTTGTTTTCTTTGTGGTCGGCATTTTATAATTAATAATGTATTTATTTCTCTAAATAGTTTTATTAAAATGTGCGTTTTTTGTTACTTGTTTAAATCACAAAATAACAATTTCTATAAAATTTCTAAAAATATTATTTTTATAATATTTTTTTTTTAATTATTTATGAAAAAATATTGATGTTTTTTGGTTTATATATTTCTCCCCACTAACCATATTTACTAAAGTTGCTCTTGTAGAATTAAATATTTGTTCTGCTTTATTAGTATGATTATTATAGTCTCCACATAAATATATAGGTACATTAAATCCTTCATTTACAGTATCAACTTTTCTCAATATATTTTGTAATTCCTTTCTTTGTTTTTCTACTAACCCATAAATTGAATCTGGAGTAGGAGCTTTCAAGTGAATATTAACAATACCAATATTTAAATTTTCAATATCACGATGATTAAATAAATAAAAATTAGATTTTTTATATTCTATTTTCTTGGGATTAAATCTAGGTATTTCTACTAAATTATTTGCATTTAAATTCCAAATTGATTGATCAAAAAATATTCCTCCAGTAAAACCATCTGATATAAAATTAATAGGTCTTAAACCCGTTTTTGATTCAAAATAATCATTTAATAAATTTTGAATAATTTGCCCGGTTTCTTCTAATCTTTCTTTATCTTTTTGTAAAACTAACTCTTGTGTTACCATAATAAATCCTGGTGTTACAAATCTATTTACATGAATTTCTAATAATTCTAATCTTTTACTAAATTCTCCTGGATAATAATCACGATCACATAATCCTTCCATATTAAAACTTAATAAATTAAAATTAAACTCAGTGTCTGGGTTTTGTAATTTAATCATAATGGCATTATGATCTGACATATAATTAATTTTATTTATAACTTCCATATTTTTGGTTTCTAATTTCAAATTAGGATTACTATCACTACTATTAACAATTTTTACAATTGCATCATAAGATGCATTTAAAGTTTTAATAGATGCTACTGCTCCTAAAACGAAATGTTCTGGCTTACCCTCACATCCTCTTACCCTCTCAGGAAAAAGTGTAAGGTGGTCACCACAACATTCTAAATTAATAAGTACTTCATCACTTCCATATTTAAATTTACTTTTATCTATTCCTTCAGAATCTCCTATTTGTAAAAGTTGAAATTCTTGATCTTCTTGATCTTCTAAATCTTGAACTGGTCCGGGACTAGTACTTTCTGGAGGTGTTTGTGTTATACTATTCCACATACTTGCTAGTAATCCTTTTTGTTCAACCCCATCAGCGCCACCCTTAAGATATTCATATTTTAATTTATATTTTAAATATTTTTTTTTGTAATCCATTATATGATATAATTAGAAAATAATTGTATTATTAAAAAAAAATGATTTATTTTAATGATTTTAATAATTTAATTGTCTATATCATGAATACTGTTAAACAGTCTATTTCAACAAAAAGTGTTAAAAAATGGTTTATTATTGAAGGTAATATTGGAACTGGTAAAAGTACATTCTTAAAAAAATTAAATGAAGACTTAGATTGTGAAATTATTTATGAACCATTAGAACAATGGGTTGAAACTAAAGATGAGGATAATAAAAATATTTTAGATCACTTTTATAAAGATACAAATCGATGGTGTTTTACATTTCAAGTTAATGCTTTAATTACACGGTCAATGAGTATAAATAAATCACAAGAAAAAAAGTTTAGATTTGTAGAAAGAAGTGTTTTTACAGATAAACATGTTTTTGCAGAAAATTCATACCAATCTGGTAATATGAATCAAATTGAAATGGGTTTATATAATAATTATTTTGATTGGATTCAAGACCATTTTAAAACAAAACCAGATGGTATTATTTATTTAAAAGCAGATCCAAAAACTAGTTTTAAACGAATACAAAAAAGATCCCGTAATGAGGAATCTATTATACCTTTAGATTATATAGAAAAAATTCATGAAAGACATGAAAGTTGGCTTCAAAATGAAAGTAATGTTTTAATTTTAGATGCTAATTTAGAATTTGAAAAGAATAAAAAAAATTTTAATAGTATGATTGATAAAATTAAACGATTTGTACAGACTGTATAAATAACAAAAAACACTTAGAAATAATTATATATTATATTTTATATGAGTAATTATTATGTAAATAAACGAAATGGAAATACTCAAAGTATATCTTTTGATAAAATTCTAAATAGACTTAATAGTCTATCTAAAAATTTAGATGTAGATACCACTTTAGTAAGTCAAAAAGTTATTTCTGGTATTTATCCTGGAATTAGTACTCAAGAATTAGATGTTTTGGCTTCTGAAGTATCAGTATCTATGAGTACTTCACATCCAGATTATAAAATTTTAGCTGGTAAAATTATTATTAGTAATCATCAAAAACAAACCAATAATAAATTTTCTGAAAATATGAAATTATTAAATGAAGCTACACCTAGTGTATTAGACCCTAAATTTTATCAATTAGTAATTAAACATAAAGATTTTTTAGATGATATTATTGATTACGAAAGAGATTTTCTCATTAATTTTTTTGGTTTTAAAACATTAGAAAAAGCATATTTACTTAAATCAGGAAAAAAAATCATAGAAAGACCACAAGATATGTGGTTAAGAGTTGCTTTGGCTATATTTGAAGATGATTTAGAATTAGTAAAAAAATCTTATTTTTATCTATCTAATTTATATTATACACATGCTACACCTACTTTATTTCATGCGGGTACATTAATGGGACAATATTTATCATGTTTTTTAACAGGTTGTCATGATTCTGTTGAAGGAATATTTGATCATTTAAAAAACTTGGCTTTGATTTCAAAAGGTGCAGGTGGTATTGGAGGACATTATACGAATATAAGAGGTAAAAATAGTATTATTAAAGGTACTAATGGTTTATCAAATGGATTAATTCCCATGTTTAAACTTTTTAATGATACAACAAAATTTATTAATCAAGGAGGAAAACGTCAAGGTTCTCAAGCCGTTTATGTAGAACCTCATGTAATTGATATTATGGCTATATTAGATCTTCGAAAAAATAATGGTTCTGAAGATGATAGAGCACGTGATTTATTTACTGCACTTTGGATTCCAGATTTATTTATGAAAAGAGTTATGGCTAATCAAGATTGGTGTTTATTTTCAGAAGATGATTGTCAAGGATTATCAGATGCATATGGTGAAGATTATGAAAAATTATATCTTAAATATGAATCTGAAAAACGATACAGGAAAAAATTACCAGCTCAAGAAGTATGGCAGGCAATTTATAGATCTCAAGTAGAAACAGGAACACCATATATTTGTTTTAAAGACCATGCCAATAAAAAAAGTAATCAGAAAAATATAGGCACTATTAAATCAAGTAATCTTTGTGCTGAAATAATAGAATATTCTGATGATAAAGAATATGCGTGTTGTACATTAGCTTCTATTTCATTAAGTAGTTTTGTTATAGATGGTGTTTATAATTTTGAACTTTTAAAAGATATTACTAAATTAATAACTTATGGATTAGATAAAATTATTGATATTAATAAATATCCAGTAATAGAAACAAAAATATCAAATCTTAAACATAGACCTTTAGGAATTGGAGTACAAGGATTAGCTGATGCTTTTATTAAAATGAAATATCCTTTTGAAAGTCAAGAAGCTATAGAATTGAATAAAAGAATATCAGAAACTATTTACTATGGTGCATTAGAAGCTTCAAACGAACTTGCTTTAAAATATGGCACATATTCAACATATGAAGGTAGTCCAGTAAGTAAAGGTATATTACAATATGATATGTGGAATGTTACTCCAACAAAACAATGGAATTGGAATATTCTTAAAGAAAAAATTAAAAAAAATGGTATTAGACATAGTTTATTAGTTGCTTGTATGCCTACAGCTAGTACGAGTAACATATTAGGTAATACTGAATGTTTTGAACCTATGACAACTAATGTATATGTAAGAAGAACATTAGCAGGTGAATTTATAATTATTAATGAATATTTAATGAGAGATTTAATAAAATTAGGTATTTGGAATGAAGATTTAAAAAATAAATTAATGTTACATGATGGTAGTATTCAAAAAATAGAAGAAATACCAGAAAATATTAAAAATTTATATAAAACAGCATGGGAAATAAAAAATAAATCTATAATTGATTTATCAGCTGATAGAGGTGCTTTTGTATGTCAATCACAAAGTTTAAATCTTTTTTATGATGACGGTAATTATAATGCAATTTCATCAGCATTATTTTATTCATGGAAAAAAGGTTTAAAAACTGGGGTTTATTATACTAGAATTAGACCTAAAATTCGTGCTCAACAATTTACAATTGAACCAGAACAACAATGTGAATCTTGTTCTGCATAAATTATATATATTAAAATTTTTAAATTTATAATAATTAAATTTAAAAATTAATTAATATTTATTTTCTTCCTTTTTTAGATTTTTTTTTAGATTTTTTAGATTTTTTAGATTTTTTACCTTTAGATTTTTTCTTTCCTGAACGTTTCTTTTTACCACCTTTTTGTGTTTTTCTACTTAATTTTTTAGATCTTGATTTTCTACCACCACCCATAGAAGCATTAATAAAACCATATGGAGGGTTAATTACACTAGTTGGTAATACACCGTTACCATCACCATATACTAAAGTTTGTGGAACTTCAAATTGTTTTTTACATATACCAACTCCACCTGGTAAAGTTTCATGAACAGTAGCAAGTGGATCTCCATTAGGAGCCGGACAGAAGTGCTCTCCAGTTCTGATTGGTTCTCGGCATATACCTTTATTATCTGCAGTAACATGGAATTGAGTTCTTCTTGAACCTTGGAATGGAGGACAATGTTCCGGCTTTCCAGCATCAACAGCTTCAGTTACATCTCTTTTTGGAACAGGCATTCTGCATCCAAAATGACCATCCGGATCAATAAATCTTTCAGTTCTATGAGGTTCATTTAATGGAGGACATGATTGTTCTTGTTGTTGTTTAAAATCTTTAACTGCTTTAGCTACTTTTCTTGAAGCACTTTCAACTTTAATAGTTGGACGAGCTTTTTGAATGTATACTTTAACAACATCTTTAAGTACATTAAGAAGGTCAGCAGTATCAACATCTCTATATTGGTCTCCACCCTGTTTTGGTAAAGCTATTTGTGCAAAATTATGTCTTAAATCAATAAAGTATTGATCCCTTTGAAATTGGTTTCTACCTTTATCTAACATACTATTAATAAGTGAAAGAATTTTGGTATTATATGAATATTTATCTGTTGGATCAGCAACTCTTAATTCATTAAAAATATTAGTAGTAAAAGAATCTAATGGATAATTATTATATTCATTAATTAATTCATCAGCTGTTACACCAATATTTCCAAATAGATTACTTCTTACAGGAGGATGAACTCTTGAAGCATCAGTTCTACTCATTACTTCTTCTTTTTTTGAAGAAGTAGATCTTCTTTTACCACCTTTTCTTTTACCACCCCCTTTTTGAACAGATTTTTTTTTTAATGATCTTTTTTTAAGACTCTTTCTTTTTCCACCTGCTTGTAAATTTATTAAATCGTTGCAATTAATACTTGCGGTTGCATTGTTTATATTCATTATTATATATTATGTTTAGAAAATAATTTAAGCGTAAAATAATTAAATTATTTTTTATAATTAGAAAATATTAATTTTAAATTTTTAATCTTATTAAATCTATATAAAATATTTTTAAATATATCAGGTAATATATCAGAATATAAATTATATTCTGTATTTATATTTTTGAAGATATTCTCTTCCCATTTTTTAAACTCATCGTCATCTTCTTTTGATTGGAATTCTTTTAATTTATTAATTATATAATAAAATATTTTTGTAAAATCACTAAACCTAAATACATCATATTGAATTAATTGATTTAAAAAATCTATATCTAAATATTCATTATATTCCTTAAAATATTCTTGTTGATATTTTTTTGGCGTTATTTCTTTTAATAATTCAAAAATATTTTTTAGTAAATAAATAGTTAATTCATGATTAGGAACATCTTTTTTTAAATCTTCTGAATACTTATTCCAAAATAAATTTTCTATATCTTGATAATTATCTATTTTTTTTTCTCCTGATATTAATTTCATTTGTTTTTTTAATTTATTTTCTAATTTAATTATTTCTGTTAAATCTTCTTCTGAATTAACTTTTAATTTTAAATCGTCAATCATAAATAATGATTCCGCCATATTTTCAGATATATATTTTAAATCTACTTTTTTCCAAAAATTAAAATATTCAATAAAGTCTTTTAATAACTTTTCAAAATTATCATCTAAAATTAAAAAATTATTTATTAAATTACTTGAATAAATGAATAATTGTTTATCTATTTCTGAATTTATATTATTTAAAACTACATGGGGAAACGCTGTAATTATAAATGATGATAAAAAAATTTTTTCATTATAAATTTCTTTACATTTAGATTTTAAAAATTTTTTACTATGTTCTATAATATTTTTTTCCATTATTTTTTTTGATAGATTATCAAATTGTACATCTATAAGTTTTAATTCTTGCTTTAAAATATAATAAGACTCCATAATATAATATTATTATACTATATTTTATAATAATATTATTTATTTAAAAAAATAAAAAAATAAAAAAATACATTTAATGATAATAATTAATTTTTTCATTATTTTTATTTAATTCTTCAATATTTAAATTAATATTGTTAATATTATTTATTAAATAATTTTGTAAATCAGCTGGTGAAAATGTATATTTTGAAATAGAATCAATAAAATCTTTAATTTCTATATTATTATTTCCAAAATTTGATATAATATTTTTTATCATTTTTTTAGATTCTTTGATTTTTATGTTTTCAAATTTAAAAATATGATCTATTCTACCAGAACGCATTAAAGCTTGATCAAAAAATTTTATATCATTTGTTGTTATAAAAATAATTAAACCATATTTATATGCAATTCCATCTAAAATATTTAATATTGATATTAATGATATAATATTTTTCTTATCACTAAATAAATTATTTGTATCCTCTAATACTAAGATACTATTTTCCTTAATATTTTTTATAATTCTTAAAAAATTACTATCTGTTAAATTTTTATCAAAAGTTAAAAAATATAAATTTAAATTTAATTCTGATGCAACTGATATAATAATACTAGTTTTTCCTGTTCCTGGTTTTCCATATAACATAAAATTTTTTTTATATGGTATTCCACACTTATCATATTTATCACTAGTACTTTTATTTAAAAAGTTTTTTACTAAATCTAAAATTTTAATATTTATTTGTTCTGGTAAATATATTGTATCTATACTTCTTTTTTTTAATTTGTTAAATAAAATCCAACTACCATTAACTAATGAAAAAATATTAATTTTTTCTGAAATATTTTTTTCTTTTAATATATTATTTTTATAATATTTTACAGATTCATTTATAAATTTATCAGATAATTCTATACTATTACTTTTTAAATAAACTGTTGAATAATAATTATAATTTGGAGTAAAATCTAAAGGTGGATGTTGTTTGTCAAATTTATAAATTAAATTAATTTTTTCTGTATTAAAAATTATATTATATTCACCCTCACCTATTTTAAAAATTGGATTACCTTTACTACTTATTGTACCTAATTCTAATTTTTTACAATTGTGTAATAAAGAATAAGAATAATATAATACTGAATTTAAAGTTTCAGTATTATTACAATTTATTTCTAAACAATACATTTTATTTAAATTAAAATAAAGTAATTTCTTTAAATTATAAAAAAAAATTATTTTAATTTTAATTCACTTTAAAAAAACTTTATATTAAAATAATTTATTTTTTTAATTTTATTAATTAATATAAATAAATTATTATATATATTTTTGTTTAATCTTAAATAATAAATCTATTCTTTGATTAAAAATATTTGTATATTTTTTTAAATTTATGAAATTATTATTATAAGTTGGTACTCTATAATTAGAAAACCATTTATTTTTATGTTCTTCCTTAATATTTTGAATTTCTTTTAATTCATAACTAATTTTATCTATTATTTGTTTAATATTTTTTAAACAAATTTGTAATGTTTCATTATCAATATTATCTAAATTTTTAATATAACTTTGGATAATTTCTATTTTAACTTCTAAATCTAATTCTTCTAATTTATTTTTGGTTAGATCACATCCTAAATTTAATAAATTTTTGATTTGTTTATCTATAGTATTAACGGTTTCAATAATAATTTCTTTTTCTATTAAACTATTAACAATTGGATTGTTAACAAATAATAAATTAATTGGCATTATATATATATTATCAAAATATTTTTTATAATAATTTAAAAATCATCAGTAATTTTAAATTCCATATTAGTTGTATCATCCATTACCCCAGCTTTTTGATATTCAGATACTTTGGTTTCAAAAAAATTACCTTTTTGTTCCATAGATATCATTTCCATAAAGTCAAATGGATTTTTTTCATTATATATTTTTTTATAACCTAATTGAAGTAATAACCTATCAGCAACAAATTTAATATATTTTTTCATTTCATCTTTATTCATTCCAAGTAGAGAACATGGTAAAGATTCTGTTATAAATTCAATTTCTATATCAACTGCCTCACTGATAATTTTATTTACTTCTTCTACATTAAGTTTATTTTCGACCATTGAATATAAATGACATGCGAAATCAGTATGCATTCCTTCATCTCTACTAATTAATTGATTACTAAATGATAAACCAGGCATTAAACCTCTTTTTTTCAGCCAGAAAATCGCTGCAAAACTACCTGAAAAATGTATTCCTTCTACAGCAGCAAATATGACTAATCTTTTAGCAAATGAAGCTTCATCATTTTCTATCCATTTTAATGCCCATTCCGCTTTTCTTTTAATACATGGAATTGTTTTAATTGAATTTAATAATTTATTTTTTTCTTTTTCATCTTTAATATAAGTATCTAATAATAAAGCATATGTTTCAGAATGGATATTTTCAATCATCATTTGAAATATATAACAATATCTAGCCTCCATTAACTCAACTTCTTGTAAAAATCTATCCATAATATTTAAATTTACAATTCCATCTGAAGCCGCAAAAAAACCTAAAACATACTTAATAAAATGTTGTTCATTACTATTTAATTTTTCCCAATCATTCATATCTTTAGAAAAATCTATCTCCTCAGGAGTCCAAAAACATGCAACCGCTTTCTTATACATTTTCCAAGTTGAGTTAAATTTAATTGGAAAAGTTACGAAGCGGTTATTTTCAGGTTCGAGAAGTAGTTCATTATTTTTTTGACGGGACATAATATATATATATAAGATTTATTTTTAAATAAAAAAATTAAAAATAAATTTATTTTTACCTTGTAAATTAGTCTTATTTTAAATATAATGAATTAAAATCTTTACTATAATTATATAATAATGAATTATTCTAAAGATTTTAAGAATTTAATTTTAAAAATTTAAAAAAAAAAAGAAAAAAAAAAAAAAATTTTATTTATTAATAAATCTATATTTTTTTTTTCAATCATAATATTTTTGGGTGCATTAATAAGTAGTTTTTTTAAGAATAATTAATTATTAATATTTATCCACTTTAGGTGATGTGGCTCTATTACAATTTCATTACCATCTTTTAATTGAATAATATATTTTTCTTCTTTAATTTTAACTACTTCAAGTATTGTACCATAATCTGTTGCACCCGCATTAAATCCGAGTTCATTAACAGCATTAATTAAAACTTTATCATGTCTTGGTGTTTTTAATAATTGCATTGAAAATGATTCTTTACATTTTGAATTCGTACCAGTTTCAATCTCATAATTATAATTTTCTAAAGCATCTAAAGCTTCTTGATTATTTTGTTTTGCCATAAACTCAATTGCTTCAAATGAAAGGTAAAATCCATTTTTTTTACTAATAACTACTTGTGACATTATTATTTCTTATAATATTTTTTATTTAATAATTAATTTAAATCAATTTTATGCAACAATATTAGCTTTAATTGATTTTTCCGGTGTATAATCAATTAATTCAAAATCTTCAGCCTTAAAATCTTCAATATTTTCTACTTTTCTTTTAATATTTAATTTAGGGAATGGTTTTGGATTTCTTTTTAATTGTTCTTTTACCTGTTCTAAATGATCCTTGTAAATATGAGTATCCCCCGTAATATGAATTAATTTATCTGGTTGTAATCCACATACATGCGCTATCATGTGAATAAATAATGAACAACTTGTAGTATTCCAATGATTTGCCGGAAAACAATCAGCTGATCTTTGGTATAATTGACATGATAATTTACCTTGACTTACAAAAAATTGATACATAAAAACACATGGTGGTAAAGCAGTTTTATCAAAATCACAAGGATTCCATAAATCAATAATTAATCTTCTACTATTTGGTTTAGTTTTTATTTCATTTATTAAATATTTAATTTGATCAAAACCTTTATATTTATAATTCATATCTTTATATTCTGCACCAAAATTTCTAAAATTAAATCCATAAGTTGGTCCTATATCCCCAACTTCATAATTATTTAATCCACGTGAATCTAAAAATTCTCTTGAAGAATTTGGTTCCCATATTTTAACTTTTTTATCTGAGAGTTCATTCGCATTTGTACTACCTGAAATAAACCATAACATTTCTTCTATTATACCTTTCCAATAAACTCTTTTTGTAGTTAAAATAGGAAAAGTATCACTTAAATCATAAGTTAGTACATTACTAAATATACGATAAGTAATTGCATTTCTACTTTGTACAACTTCACCTTGTTTAATAATCTTTTTTAGTAAATCTAAATATTTTAATTCTTCTTCATTTTTTATTTCAATACCATCTTTTTGAAATATTTTATTTCTATAAAATATTCCATTTTCTTGTTTAAATTTCGAAATTTCTACTAATTTTAAAGATGAATCTAATTTAGGAAAAAATTTATCACATTCATAATCTTTATATATCTCTGTTATATATACTTTATGTAATTTAGGGTGTTTTAAAGCTTCTTGATAAAGTCTTTCACCACCAATAACCATTATATTATCATAATTTTTATACTTTTCATATGCTTTTGATAAAGATGTAAATGTATTTACATTTTCAGTTAATTTTTGACTTGTAATTACTATATTTACTCTATTTAATAATGGTTTTTTTGGAAGACTTTCCCATGTATTTCTTCCCATAATAACTACATTAGTTTTCCAAGAAGTTGTAATTTTTTTAAAATAATTTAATTCTTCTTTTAAATACCATGGTATTTTATTTTCAAAACCAATTCCATTATTATTTTTGCATAAAGCTACAATTAAATTCATTATTTTTAAATATATATATCTTATTTTTAAATATATGTTGGTTTATTTTTTTTTAATTAAATCAATTATATTTTTATATGAGCAATTTTATTAAAACTGAAAATATTGTAGAATTACACAATAAAATTAAACAAAATGTAAATCTTTCTAATATATTTTCAAATGATGAAGAATCTGTAAAATATTTAATTAATATTATGAATGATATTTATTCAGAAAAATCTTTTGTTAATAATTTACAAATTTTAAATCAGACTACTCTAGAAGAATATATTAATAGATTACTTCCTGAAGATAATAATGATAATCAAATTGTTGAAAATTCAACCATACCAAAAATTAACGAATATAAAATTTATGTTAATTCAGAATCAATTAAAAATAATTATGAAAAAAATAATTATAATTTTAAATTACCTTTTGAATACCAAAATGTTAAAAGTATTGAATTGGAATATGCCAAAATTCCTAAAACACAATATATAATTAATGAAAAAAATAATAATATTTTTTTTCAAGATACTAAAAAACATGTTGATGATAATTTTTTTGTAGTTGCTTCTATAGAAAATGGAAATTATAATTTTGAACAATTGGCAGAAGAATTTCAAGATGCAATGAATTTAATAGGAAATTCAAAATATAAAATTGTTTATAATTCTATTAAAAGTAAATTAGAAATTACTAGTGATTTATCACATAAAGATAAAATATTTAATATTAAATTTACATCTCCTATTTTAGGTTTTGATACTAAAAAAATATATCAGAATAAAAAAACTTATATGTCTTCAAATTTATTAAATTTAAATACCAATGATAATATTGATTTAGTAATTAAAAATTTAAATATTAAATTAGGAAAACTGTATTTAGATTGTGACCAAAATAAATATTTTTACTATAATAAAAGTAAATATGAAGTAAAAATAATTTTTAATCAAGAATTAGATAGTTTAAAAGAATTAGATATTATATTTTTAGATCAAAATAATGATTATTATAATTTTAATAATTTTAATCATGAATTAATTTTTAAAATAGAAACGATAGACTAAACCATCACATTTGGTAAAATATTATGTCTACATATAGGACATTTCTCTTTTTCTTCAAACCAAGTATCAACGCATTTATGATGAAATTTATGATTACATCCGAGTTTTCTTATTATACTATTATTTTCTAATGCCGTTAAACAAATTGCACAATTTTGTTCTTCATCATCTTCATTAGGATTATAAATTTCTAAAGTAGTTTTATGATTTAAATCTTTTATACTTAATTTATGGCTTATATTTATTATATTACGATGCCTAGTTACTAATGGATTTATTTCTAAATTATTTGTTCTTTGCGTAACTAAAGATCTGCGTGCCGACATATTACTTATCCTACTATTTAATGTTGTTCTAATTACATTATTAGTAAAGTTAATTATATTCTCTCCATTTCTTAAAATATTTCTATTTTCTTGAATTATATTTTCAGCATATCTTAAATTATTTTCTTGAATATTATAAGAATTCGGTTCAAATAAATTTATTTGTCGTAATAAATTTGTATAAAACCTTCTAATATTTACAATATTTCTTTCATATGAATTATTATTTATAATAGATAATAAATAATTTATATCTGATATTATTTTATCCCTAATTTGTAATTCTATATGATTAAATAAATTATTTCGATATAATACAATACTATTTTCATAATTTAATAATCTATTTTCATAAGTTGTTAAATCGATTAAATGTTGTAATCTATTTGAATAAGATACCCTTCTCTCTACTACACACCGAGGACATCTTTGTGTTAATAATATATTATGAGGACAAAATAAAGAATTGTTCATAATATATTATAATAATATTTTTTATTTAATATATTTATGATATATCTAAATATTCAGCCACAAATTTTACTGTTCCTGAGGTAATACTACCTGAACTTCCATATACAGACATATGTAATGTCTTACCACTTAATGATTGTGCAACGCCGGGCATAACATAAGTAACCTGACTCCCTCCTAAACCATTTGCAACAGATGAATCAGTTGAAGTTCCACTTCCAATAAGTGTAGAAAGAGAACTAAAGCTCTTTATAGAACTAGAAAAGTCGTTTATAATATCAGAATTACTTGCTACTGTACCAACTTTAAAAGATGTACTTTCAGCAAAAGAATGACTTAATTCACTTGTAACTACAGCACTTATTCTAGTTATAATTGTATCACTTGGTATTGTCATTACACCACTTCTAATCTCACCACTTGTAACAGTACTTGAAGAAACCATTTCAGTAGCATATTTACTTGATCCACCACCACCACCACTAACTGTATTCCATGACATATTACCACTTCCATCGGTTTGAAGATATTGACCACTATCTCCATCATTATTAGGTAAGGTCAAAGTTATATTACTGGTAACTATATTCGGTGCTTTTAATTTTATAAAATTACTTCCATTATCTGTATCTTCAAATAAATCAATAAATCCACCGGTGGTGCTTCCGTTTTTAATACTCAAACCAGCGTTAAAAATATCTTGTGAAGAGTGATTTCCGATTCCTATAAATGTTTGTGTTCCTATTATGTTTCCCAATAAAGTGGCTCCATTTATTGATGGCGCTGTTAAAGTTTTATTAGTCAAAGTATCTGTCGTTGATTTACCTACTAAAATATCTGTAGAAGCTGGTAAAGTTAGAGTTACATCACTGGTAGAAGCCGGACCAATCAAGGTAACAGTATTACTACCATTATCACTATCTTCATAAAAGTCAATAAATCCAGAACTAGTAGCTCCATTCTTAACACTAATACCAGAACTAAATATATCTAATGCTGAATGAGTTCCAACTCCTAAAAATGTAGGCGTCCCTGAAATAGTCCCAGTTAAACTACTCACTGTGGAATTTATACCAGTTAAAAGAGAACCATTCCCTTTAAAGAAAGCTGCACTTACATTACCTGTTGAAGTGATATTACTTAAACCAATTGCTGTACCTCCTGATATTGTTTTATTAGTTAAAGTGTCTGAAGTATTGTGTCCAATTAAAGTAGTTATAGTTGTAGGTAAAGTTATAGTATTACTATCATTAATAATAGTTGAAATGATTGGAGCTGTTAAAGTTTTATTAGTTAAAGTATCTGTGGTTGCTTTACCTACTAAAGTATCTGTAATAGTTGGTAAAGTTAAAGTTCCTGAATTTATTATTGAAGAAATAACTGGAGCTGTTAAAGTTTTATTAGTCAAAGTATCTGTGGTTGCTTTACCTACTAAAGTGTCAGTTGCTGAAGGTATCGTAATAGTTTGACCTCCTTTAGATATAGTTGAAATAATTGGAGCTGTTAAAGTTTTATTAGTTAAAGTATCTGTGGTTGCTTTACCTACTAAAATATCTGTAGTAGCAGGTAAAGTTAGAGTTACATTACTGGTAGAAGCAGGACCAATCAAGGTAACAGTATTACTACCATTATCACTATCTTCATAAAATTCAATAAATCCAGAACTAATGTCTCCATTCTTAACACTAATACCAGAACTAAATATATCTAATGCTGAATGAGTTCCAACTCCTAAAAATGTAGGCGTCCCTGAAATAGTGCCAGTTAAACTACTAACTGTTGTAGTTATACCAGTTAAAAGAGATCCATTCCCTTTAAAGAAAGATGCACTTACATTACCTGTTGAAGTGATATTACTCAAACCAATTGCAGTACCTCCTGATATTGTTTTATTAGTTAAAGTGTCTGAAGTATTGTGTCCAATTAAAGTAGTTATAGTTGTAGGTAAAGTTATAGTATTACTATCATTAATAATAGTTGAAATGATTGGAGCTGTTA
>Ga0206127_1001897_pt1 | contig 21768 bp, 15 predicted proteins | sample Helgoland_Spring_6_FD_148646 | JGI IMG/M metagenome (GOLD analysis project Ga0206127, IMG submission 148646) | Pelagic subsurface seawater microbial communities from Kabeltonne, Helgoland, North Sea - Helgoland_Spring_Bloom_20160419_1 | ecosystem: Environmental > Aquatic > Marine > Epipelagic ...
CTCACGGTCAATATTACTTCCCCATGTTCGAGGAACACCTCGACAAATACGACATGCCGTTAGAGCTTAAATATTTAGCGGTGGTTGAAAGTGCGCTGAATCCTAAGGCCCGCTCCTACGTTGGCGCGACCGGTTTGTGGCAATTCATGTACAGCACGGGGAAAATGTACGACCTCAAGGTCAACAGCTACGTTGATGACCGCAACGATCCATTAAAAAGTACCGAAGCCGCGTGCCAATACATGCTTAAAATGTATGCTGTTTTTGAAGATTGGAACCTCGTTCTAGCTGCGTACAACAGCGGTCCAGGCAATGTCCGTAAGGCCATTCGCCGCAGTGGAGGGAAAACGTCCTACTGGGAAATTCGTCCGTTTTTACCGCGCGAAACTTCGGCGTACGTACCGCTCTTTATCGCAGCGACTTATGCGATGGAATACGGGCATTTGTACGGTGTAGGGCCCGCCGATATACCCGCCTACTACGTTGCAACCGATACGGTACGCGTTACGAACCAATTGCACTTTCAACAGGTTGAACAACAGCTCAGTGTTGCATCCGACCTTCTGGAATTTTTAAATCCGCAGTACAGATATAAGATCATTCCTGTAGTCGATGGTACAGATTATTTCATCACCCTACCTAAGGAAAGTGCAGCGGCGTTTAGGGCAAAGCAGGATTCTATTTACACCACTGCTGCTGGCTATTTTGAGTCGCGCGCTAGTGCTATGCCTGAGTTCACCCAAATGAATGAGCGGACAACCCACCGCGTTAAAAGCGGCGAAACCTTAGGGCACATCGCCGGGAAATACGGCGTAGGTGTTAGTGAAATCAAACGTTGGAATGGTCTAACTTCAGACATGATACGTGTAGGTCAGCGCATTATCGTTTATCCGCGCCGCATCTAAACCAGAGCGTTAGAGGGAAGCTTTGGTCTACTTTTTGCCTAATTTCAAGCTCAAAATCCTGCATTATGTTACGCAATAGCGCTTTAGCCACATTTCTTGTTACCGCTTCTTTTTCGCTCGTCTTCTTTAGTGGATGTGCAGAGAAAAACGCAGACGGTACCACCAAAAAAAAGGAGCGCATACTACCCCCATCCAGCGGTACACACAGTGAGCTTTTACTTGTAATGCCTGATGCGCTTTGGGAAGGTGCGCCCGGGAAAGAATTCAGAGCACTGTACCTTGCCGATGTGGAAGGACTGCCGCAGGCGGAAGCCTATTTCGATGCATCTAGAGTTGAACCGAAAGACGTCAATAAAATTCTACAGAAAACAAAGAGCATCCTTTGGGTTGAAAAAAGCGATACCTCGTTTGTGAAAATGCAAAAAGATTTGTGGGCGCGACCGCAACGCATCGTGCGCATCACTGCGCCGAGCCAAGAAGAAATAGCGAAGTCCATAAAGGAAAGTGCGAAGCAATTGATGGACGCTTTTAAGGAGCACGACATGAGTGTGATTCAGGGTCGGTTGAAGAAATCGTCTTATGCCTATACCCATGAAAACTTAAAGGAGATGGGCATTAAGAAAATGCTATTGCATCAGGGTTTTGACCCCACATTGGACAAAGAGGACCTTAAGATTTTCGCGACGAAAACGATAAAAACCATTCAGTACGTTATTTTGAGTGAACGCCCCATGTCGGAAGGTCTGGTCAGCGTTGATGCCATTATTGCGCACCGCGACAGCATCGGAAAAAACTATTTTGAGGGCAGCTATGAAGGTTCATTTATGTCCACAGAATTGATGATCCCGCCGAGCATTGAGAATACAGAAATCAGCGGGATGTTTGCCATTGAAACGCGCGGATTGTGGCGAATGAATGGCGATTTTATGGGTGGACCGTTCTTATCCTACACCATTTACGACGAGAAAAACGACCGCATATTGACCATCGAGAGTCTACTGTATGGACCTACCGCGAAGAAGCGAAATGTAGTGTTAGAAATGGAGGCAATGATGCGTTCCATTAAGTTGTAGCAAAGCCGCCTATACTGTACCTTGGGGAGACAAACTCAAGGAAGCATGTTAGAAGCAACTACAAGGGAAGGTGTATTGACCATTACCTTCGACCGTCCAGACAAATTCAACGCATTCAACCGCGAACTTGCCTTAGGTGTGCAGGAAGCATTGCGTCTTGCAGCAAGCGATACCGCGGTACGTTGTGTGGTTATCACTGGCGCAGGAAAAGCCTTTTGTGCAGGCCAGGACTTAGGCGAAGCTATCGCAGAAAATGGTCCGACCTTGCGCGATATCGTGGCAAAGCATTACAATCCCATCATTAAAGCCATTCGAGAATTACCGAAGCCGGTGATTGCTGCGGTCAACGGCGTTGCTGCCGGAGCAGGTGCAAATATTGCACTCGCTTGTGATATTGTAGTGGCACACGAAAAGGCAAGTTTTGTACAAGCCTTCAGTAAAATTGGTCTTATTCCAGACAGCGGAGGTACGTTTACACTGCCTAGACTGGTTGGATTTCAGCACGCGAGCGCGCTGATGATGACCGGCGACAAGGTACCTGCTGCTCAAGCGCAGCGTATGGGCATGGTCTATCAAGTGTTCCCAGAAGAACGCTACGAAGGAGAAGTTGCTGCATTAGCGCTGCGCATGGCTCAGATGCCGACTAAAGGTTTGGCGTTGACTAAACGGGCGTTGAACGCAGCGGCAACGAATGATCTCAACACGCAATTGGACTTAGAAGAAGCGTTGCAAACGAAGGCGGGAAAAACATACGATTTCAACGAAGGTGTCCAGGCGTTTTTAGAAAAGCGCGAACCTGTATTTAAAGGGAAATAAAATGAAAGTAGCCGTATTAGGTGCTGGTGCCATGGGCACAGGAATTGGACAGATTGCCGTACAGAACGGTTGTCATGTGGTCTATTACGATAGCTTCCCTGGCGCTACAGACCGCAGTAAAGCTTCGATAGAAAAGATTTTTAATCGGTTAGCGGAGAAAGGAAAGATTACATCGCAGCAGAAAGAAGAGATGCTGGGCCGCATGCAGTGGAGCGCAGATATAGACGCCGTTTCCGGGGCAGATCTTGTAGTTGAAGCCGTGATTGAAGACCTTGATGTAAAAAAGGACTTGTTCGCGAAAGTGGAGCCGTTGCTCCGCTCTGATGCTTGGCTTTGTACGAACACCTCAAGCCTAAGTATTGCTGCCCTTTCGAGCGGTTTAACACATCCAGAACGATTTGGAGGATTGCACTTTTTTAACCCGGCACCGTTGATGCCTTTGGTAGAAGTCGTGCCTGGCGTGAAAACCGGTGATGACTTTACGGAGACCATGGAAGCGTTAATGCTGGAATGGGGCAAAGTACCCGTTGTAGCAAAAGATACCCCAGGGTTTATCGTGAATAAAGTAGCCCGTCCGTTTTACAGTGAGGCCATAAAACTCTATGAAGAAGGCGTAGCAAGTGTAGCGGAGATTGATGCCGCAGTGAAAAGTATCGGGTTTCGAATGGGACCTTTTGAATTGACTGATCTCATCGGTCACGACGTAAATTATACGGTGACGGAAACCGTCTGGAGCCAATTCTTTTACGACCCACGCTTCCGCCCTTCCATCACCCAAAAAAGACTGAAAGAAGCCGGATTGTTCGGTCGTAAAACCGGCCGTGGTTTCTACAACTACGCTAGTGGTATGGACGCCGCAGTAGTGGCACAGGAAGAAGTGGAAATTGATCCCCTGCTGAGCGAAAAAATCGTCGAGCGCATTCTGTGCCTCATTATCAATGAAGCTTTAGATGCGGTTTGGCAAGGTATTGCCTCACCTGAAAATGTAGATCTCGCCATGACTAAAGGGGTAAATTACCCCAAAGGACCCATTCAGTGGGGACGTGAGATGGGCTGGGACCAAGTGCTCGGCACCTTAAAACGCTGCCACAAACACTATGGGGACGACCGCTACCGCCCATGTCCGTTGTTGCGTCACCTCAACACTGGAAATGCAGAATTGGGCGAAGGTCAGTTGACCGATAACTTTATGGTGTAAAACCGTGACTCAACCCAGCGATAAACTCCTTCAACGTGCCTATGCACAGGATGCTTCCATCTACCAGGAAACGCCCGAATCTGTGGCCTTTCCAAAATCGGCTGATGATGTGGTCGTACATGTTAAATCAGGCAAGCCACTGATCCCACGCGCCGCAGGAACCTCCCTCGCCGGCCAAGTCGTTGGCGATGGTACCGTTCTCGATACCGGCAGGCACATGAACGCCATTCTCCATATCAACGTGGAGGAGCGATGGGCAGAAGTACAGCCGGGTGTCGTCCGAGACGAACTCAACCACCACCTCAAGAAATACGGGCTGTTTTTCGGTCCCAATACCTCCACCTCCAACCGCTGTATGATGGGCGGAATGGTGGGCAATAACAGCTCCGGCTCCACCTCTATTTCTTACGGAACCACACGCGAAAAGCTGCTTGGCCTTGAGCTGGTCACCGCAGATGGGGTGTTGCGAGCCATGGGCGCAATCGACTCTGAAGGGGTACGAGAAATTCCGGAAGCCGTTGCACAATGGCTAGCACAATGGTCCCAAGCTTGGTCCACCGAAAATCTCGCCGCTCATTTCCCAGATCCGAGTATTCACAGAAGAAATACTGGGTATGCGATCGATTTAATTGGCAACGGTCCCGATGCACTCTTAGCTGTCATGTGTGGCTCTGAAGGAACATTAGGCATTACCACCAAGATTCGCATGGCACTGGATCCCCTGCCGCCTGCTCATGTCGCAGTAGCTGCCTTGCACTACCACAGCATGGACGACGCCATGAGTGCAACGCCGAAATTGATGGCCTTTGGGCCCTATCAACTCGAACTCATGGACCGCATCATCTTAGAATGTACGCGTGAGAGTAAAGAATATTCAAGCTACCGGGATTTTGTGGAAGGTGATCCCGCAGCTATTCTGCTCGTTGAAGTTCGTGGATCAACAGAAGCAGAGTTGACCGAAAATTTAGCTGCCCTACAATGCGAGCACAGCTATGCCCGAGCCGAGCTCTTTGGGGACGACAGCGATAAAGTTTGGAAGCTCCGTGCCGCAGGATTGGGACTGCTTTCTAATGTGCCGGGCGATGCAAAACCCGTGGCGTGTATTGAAGATACCGCCGTGCGCGTTGATGTGCTTCAAGATTATATCCGTGAGTTTGATGAATTAATGCAGGACTTCGGCCAGGAAAGTGTCTACTACGCCCATGCCGGTGCTGGGGAATTGCACCTGCGCCCTATTCTAAATTTAAAGACTTCCGAAGGGGTCCGATTATTATATGAAATCAGTAAAGCCAGCGCCGCACTCGTTAAAAAATACGGCGGCTCGCTCTCGGGCGAGCACGGTGACGGTCGCGTTCGAGCAGCATTTATAAAAGACTTTTACGGGCCACAGGTATATCCATGGATGGAAAGCTTCAAGAAGGCGTGGGATCCTGAGAACCGATTGAACCCGGGCAAGATTGTGGGTGCCAAACCCATGAACGATGACTTACGATATGAAGTAGACCGTGAGGAGTCGGTTTTAGACACCCAGTTCCCATTTAACGAGGAAGGTGGATTCTTACGCGCCGTAGAAAAGTGCAACGGATCGGGCGACTGCCGACGACTGCCGCATACCGGTGCCTTAATGTGTCCTTCCTACATGGCCTCGCGTGATGAATGGGACAGTACGCGTGGGCGTGCGAATGTGCTGCGCAGCGTATTGACCGAACAGAGTATAGCTGGATTCAAGGCACCTGAATTAGCAGAAGCCATGCAACATTGTGTGGGCTGTAAAGGGTGTACGAAGGAATGTCCTTCTGGGGTCGATATGGCAGCAATGAAGTCTGAATATCTCTATCAAAACCGTTCTAAACGCACCCTAGCGGATAAGGCATTTGCCAACTTCCACAAGAGCTTGAGCTATCAAGGATTATGGCGTTTGATCAACCCTATCCTGAAATCAGGACTGACCAAGCGATTGTTGGGCATTCACCCAGAGCGATCTGTTCCGGAGCTGGCACCACCGGCCTATATGAAAGCCTATGAAAAAAGCTATTCGGTAAAAAGTGCCGTAGGCCACGAGCGCGCCGTGATTTTGTGGGTGGATGAATTTACCCAGGCGAACGATCCTATGTTGGTGGGCAAGGCATGTGATGTGCTCGGCGCGCTCGGGTACATTCCAGCGATCGTTTGTAGCCCAAGTGGACGTGCAGCAATAAGTGGTGGTTTTTTACCAGAATCCAGGATTTTGGCCCAAAAAACACTAAAAAAGCTCCAAAATGCGGCAAAAACGCTCAAAAACGCGCCGATTTTGGGTTTAGAGGCAAGTGCGGTTCTTAGTGCGGTGGATGAATACGGAAGGTTGCTGCCGGAAGAAAAAGCCTGGATTGAAGCTCAGAGCATTGGGACGATTGATAAGTTTTTAGCGGATGATTTGCCAAAGCTAACCGGGATGAAGCAACTCTTCGCGTCATACCCAGAGGAAATTTTACTCCACGTCCACTGCCACCAGAAAAGTTTAGAAAGTGCTGGCGATACGGCCTACGTGCTCCAACTCTTATTAGGAACGAAAGTCAACCGCGTGAAAAGCAGTTGCTGCGGCATGGCCGGGTCCTACGGTATGAAGCGCGAAAATTTCGAAATGAGTAAAAAGATGGCCGATTTAGTCTTACTCCCGGCCGTTGAATCATTCGAAGGTGAACACATCGTCGCCACTGGGACTTCATGCCGTCACCAGATCGAAGACCTCAGTTCACGCAGCGCAGTACATCTTATGGATGTGCTTTGGGAGCAACTGTTGTTCTAAGCGGACCTAGTTTTCTGCCTGCTCAAATTTTACGATGACGTCTTGAATCCCCGTGAGTACAGTATCGCGCATTCCATGAATAATGGACAGGGTGTACCGCTCGTCCCCTTTGAAGCGAACCGCACCTCCGCCTATGGGTGCGAAGACTGTTTTCAGCGTACTCATCCCGGTTCCGTTCCAACGGCCCAGGTCATCCGCCAATGCGATATTCACGGTATCCGAATATTCCACGCCCTGACTTGAACGTATAGTGCGAAAGAGGTACAGATTATTGTACGGATAGTCGTCTAGATGCCTGACGTACATGCCCATGAAAACAGGTGTTTCTGCATCTTCCGGTGCCCACTGCACGGTGATCGCGCTGTCTAAATGCCACCGGTTGTTTTCAAAAGTGGTCAGTTCATCTAAAACTGGCGGGGGAGAACAACTTTGTAGAAAAAGTAAAAACAGTGAAAAAAGACCCAAAACGAGTCGATTTTCAGCTGTTTTTATGTGTTTTTGCGCAAAAAACGGCATTATTCTGCTTTTTTCGGTGCGTTTGGTTTTTTACCACTGCGGTTACGACCACCGCGATTTCTGTTGCGTCCACCCCGGTTTTTTCGACCCTTGGGCTGATCGAAACGAGTAATGCTATCTTCTGCACTTCCACCTACGAAATCGGCTACAGCGACTTCCGCTTTCACTTTAGGCTGCTCAACGTAGGCAAATTCTGCAAGGTCGTCTGGGGTTTCCCCTTGTTTGTTCGCTTCCACAATCTCAAGAACCTGGTCGAGCTTTAGCGGCACCCAGTTGTTGGGGTCGCTGTCGAGCGAATACCAAAGCATCTCCTTAAAAATGTCCATTTTCTGGAAGAACGCCACGCCTTTTGCGAGCTTGAGTTTCTTTGAAGGTGAAGGGAAACGCTTTACTGCTTCGATATAGCTGTCCAATTCATAGTTCAGACAACACTTCAACTTACCACACTGGCCCGCCAACTTCTGGGGGTTCAGACTAAGCTGCTGATAGCGCGCTGCCGCAGTATTCACACTCCGGAAGTCGCTCAGCCAAGTTGAACAACACAGCTCACGGCCACAGGAACCTATACCGCCCAAACGTTGAGCTTCCTGGCGTGCACCGATCTGTTTCATTTCAATACGAACAGAGAACAATTGGGCCAATTCGCGAATCAATTGACGAAAATCTACCCGCTCATCTGCCGTGTAATAGAACGTCGCTTTTGAACCGTCGCCCTGGAATTCAACATCAGAAATCTTCATCTTCAACCCTAGACGCTGGGCCACATCGCGGCTCTGCATCATGGTTTTCTTTTCACGCGCTCGAGCTTCCGCCCATTTTTCTAAATCGCGTTCTGACGCTTTGCGGTATACTTTGTTCGGATTCTCTTCCGATTCATACCTGAACTTCTTTTTATTCATCTGGAGCTTTACCAGCTCCCCGGTGATAGAGACGTTACCTATGTCGTGTCCGGAGTGGGCTTCAACAGCCACAGCATCCCCGATCTGGAGTGGAAGACCTTCTGCATTATGGAAAAATTCCTTGCGTCCGTTCTTAAATCTGACCTCAACCCAATCAAAAGCTTGATCTGTTGAGGGTAGTTCCATATTTGAAAGCCAGTCATAGACCGACAGTTTTCCGCATCCTCCAGTTCCACATGAGCCGTTGCTTTGACAACCCTTTGGAACGCCACCACCGCTGCCACAATTACTGCATGCCATGGTCGTTATATTTATGCTATCAAACAACAACTTTGTTGTGTTGTTTGCGATACTAAGGTCGTAAATTGAACCCATGATTGAACGGAATCTGTTTAAAATTCTCCTCACCGCGTGTTTTGCGGTTATGTTAGCCCCGTACTTGAAGGCACAGGATGAAAAATGGCAGGCTGCGAGTGCCTTTGAGTACTGGGTTGACCATCTTCCGTACAACACGTTTGACCACGTGGACCAATTAGACCCCCTCGTTTTCTGCGCCTCCCAGGACAACTTACTCATTATTGACGGCAGCACCGACGAATTTTCCAGGTACTCCCGCATCAACGGACTTTCTGGAACCAACATCACTGCTTTACGCTCAGATCCTTCCTCACAAACCGTTTGGATTGGCTACGCTAACGGTCGCATCGATGTTTGGCGCAATGGCTCTTTCCAACCCATCACCGCCATTGAAGAAACGCCGTCTTTTACCGGATTAAAACAAATCAATGGCTTCGCCTTTTTTGATGGAAGGGCCTATGCAGGAACGAACTTCGGATTGGTAGAATTTGAAGTTTCCTCCCTTCTCGCCGGGCGAACTTTTCTTCTAGGCGACAACTACAGCCCTATTGCTGTTTCTTCATTTGACATCAATCCCGCGGGCACCGCCTGCGTCTATTCTCCTGCCCAGCAAAATGATCTTTTAGTCGCCGACCTTACCGAAAATTTACCGCAGTGGGCCGCTGTAGATTACCGTGTTTTCGCAAGTGTCTACGACCCCAACAACCTGGTATGGTACGACATAGATGAATGTTTCTTGTATGCCGCAACCGACCTTACGTCAGGAACACTACTTTTTGATGTTAGCGAAAACAGCAACGGCGATTGGGAGGCTGGAACCTATGCGCAACCATGGGGCGGCGGAAGCTTAAGTCAAGAAATACAGGATGTACGCGTGAACGAAGACTGGCTCGTAGTTACACGTGATTTCAATGTTATTGGTAAAAAATCGGACCAAAAAAACAGCCCTGTGGATTCCGTCAATATCTCCAATGCGCTGTTCGCTCCAGGCGTGCTTCGTCCGCTCTCCTCTGCGTTTGTAGCCAGTGAGAATGCCTTCTACACGGGTAATTTTCAAACGGGCATGGTGCGCGTAAAAGACCGCACGAAGGTCAAGCGCATTCTTCCCAGCAGCCCCTACAGCAACAAAGCATTTCACCTCGTGCCTTACGGATTGGGTAAAGACAATGATCCTAAACCAGCTGGGACCAATCCTTATGCTTCGGCCTACCGCGGAAATACAGGCGGCGTTCTTCATTTGCCGGGTGCCCTGAACGAGCTCTGGTCAAAAGCCTATTCCAGCGACGGCGCCGGTCGTTACGATGGACAGCAATGGACGCATTGGGATAAAAATTACCTCTACGGTTTGACAGATTTTGTGAGTGCTGCTCACGAATTCACGGCATCAGGCGAGCGACTGTACCTCAGTAGTTGGGGCGGCGGGATTGTTGAGTTGACCGACGGCGATACGACGGGCTGGTTTCGCGCCAGCAATACAAATGGTGCGCTTCTCGCACTGAATAGCAATGAAGATGATCTGCGGACCGGTGGATTGACCTTTGACGATGAAGGCAATCTTTGGGGTGTACAAAGTTTAGTAGCTGCGCCATTGTTTAAGAAAGATGCAGCCGGAAATTGGTCCAATTTTGCTTTAAGTCCCGGTGCAGACGGCGTGGCGTTAAAAAACATCGTTCACCGCGACGGCATGTTCTTCATTCAAAGTCGAACGAACGGCATCTACGCCTACCGTGCTTCCGACGGGTTGAAACGTCAGATCACTTCGGGTACTGGAAGTGGCAACCTGCCCTCCAATCATGTCCTGAGCATGGCTGTGGACCAGGACGGAGAATTGTGGATCGGCACGGATGAAGGGTTAGTGGTGCTGTACAGTCCATCAAATATTTTTAACGGTGGAAATTCCGATGCGCGTCCTATCCTTTTTGAAGAAGACGGTGTGGTTCAAAAACTTTTAGGAGAAACGCCCATCACGAGCATTTTCGTTGACGGCGGCAACCGCAAGTGGATAGGAACACGCGGCGCTGGACTCTTTTTAGTCAGTCCCGAGGGCTTACAAACCCTGCAGCAATTCACGGCGACCAATTCCCCTTTGCTCGCAAATGACATACTCAGTATTGCTGCTGATCCGACCAGCGGGGAGCTTCTGATTGCGACCTCGAAGGGATTGATCGGCTACCGCGGCGATGCCACACCCGGCTATGCCGGCGATGTGCCCGAAGCCGCCATCTACCCGAATCCAGTGCGCCCCGGCTATGAAGGACCCATTTTTGTCCAGGGCTGCCCTGAAGGCGCAGTAGTGAAATTTACGGACGTCACGGGAGCGCTTGTTTATGAAACGCAATCGAATGGCGGAACAGCAAGATGGAACGGCACAAACCTGAGCGGTCAGCCCGCAGCAAGTGGTGTGTACCTGGTCTACATCACTGATGCATTAGGGACAGTTACATCGCAAGGAAAAGTTCTTCTTATCCGGCAGTAAACCGGTCTGAGATATTGGTATTTTTGAGAGGCTATGGCACAAGAGAAAGAAAAAAAGAAACGCAATTACCGCAAGCAAATCATCTGGACGGCAGTCGTGCTCACGGGACCGGTTTGGGGTTTGTCGATTTTGCTCAGTCTAACGAACATGGGCGTGTTTGGTGAATTACCAAACATCGCACAGATTGCGAATCCCGATACAAAATTGGCCACTGAGATCATTACCGAAGACGGTGAAACCCTCGGTACCTTCTTTCGCGAAAACAGGACGGCTGCGACCTTCGATGAACTCTCGCCTTGGCTGGGAAAAGCGCTCGTGTCAACAGAAGATGAACGCTTCTATTCACACAGTGGAGTGGATGCTAAGGCACTGGCACGTGCTGTAGTGTATTTGGGCTCCAAAGGTGGTGGCTCTACGATCACGCAGCAATTGGCGAAGATGCAGTACAACGAACCGGCGCGTAATCTGGTGGAGCGCATTGGACAGAAATTGGGCGAATGGATCATTGCGGTACAGCTCGAGCGGCTCTATACGAAAGACGAAATCATTGCCTTGTATTTGAACCAATTGGACTTTCTCTACCAAGCCGTAGGTATCAATTCTGCCGCCCGCGTGTACTTCAACAAGAAGCCCATTGACCTCACCATAGAGGAGGCTGCGGTATTCATCGCCATGGCAAAAAACCCCTCCCTATACAATCCTAAACGCTACCCAGAACGTACCAAACAACGCCGCGACCAAGTGTTCGTGCAGATGGTTAAAAACGGCATGCTTACGGTAGCAGAAAAGGACAGCCTACAACAAATCCCTCTTCAGTTAGAGTTCCGACCACAGAGTCATACGGCGGGTCTAGCCCCGTATTTCCGTGAATATTTACGCGGCTACATGAAGGAGTGGATCAAAGATTATGAGAAAAGGACCGGCCGCGAATTGGACCTCTACAGTGGCGGTTTAAAAATCTACACGACCATCAATGCGGAGATGCAACAGAATGCGGAGGAAGCGGTGCAAGAGCATTTAGGTAATTTTCAACGCGTCTTTGACATCATCAAAGAAGATCGCAAATACGGCCCCTTTTATTTCGATGAGGATCCCGCTGGAAATGTAAAGCGTATCGTAGACCGTGCGATGAAAAATACACAGCGCTACCGAGGCATGAAACGCCGTGGCGCAAGTCAGGACAGTATTCAAAAAGCATTTACCACCCCTATTCCCATGACTTTATTTACCTGGAACGGGGATAAAGACACGGTACTTTCACCGCGCGATAGTATCATGTATTACAAAGGACTTTATCAGGTGGGGATGATGAGTGTTGAACCACAGTCCGGTCATGTAAAGGCGTGGGTTGGCGGTAACGACTACCAGTACTTCAAATACGACCACGTAAAGCAAGGGAAACGCCAGGTGGGCTCGACCTTCAAGCCGTTCGTTTACGCATCCGCCATTCTAGAAAAAAACTACAGTCCCTGTCTGCAGGTACCCAATGCAAAAATATGTATTGAAAAAGGGGAGTTTGGCCTGCTCGAAGATTGGTGTCCGTCCAATTCTGACGGAAAATACGGCGGTACAAAAAGCTTGAAACACGCATTGGCAAATTCAATGAACACCGTCACCACATTCCTTATGAAACAGGTAGGGCCGCGTCCTGTGATAAATCTAGCTCGTCGAATGGGCATTAGCGGCCACATTCCGGAGGTTCCTTCTATTGCGCTAGGTACCGTCGACCTCAGCGTTTACGAAATGGTAGGCAGTTACACCACCTTCGCCAATAAAGGGCGCTATGTTCAGCCCATCATGGTGACACGTATTGAGGATAAAAATGGTGTAGTACTGGAGGAATTTACTCCTGAAATGCGTCAAGTCATGAGCGACCGGGATGCTTATGTGATCCTTAAACTCCTGATGGGAGTAACGGAAGACGGCACCGGAATCCGATTGCGCCACGATTTAGGGAAGAACTTCTACCGCAATAATATAGTGACCGGCTATCCGTATAAATTCACAAATGAAATTGCCGGCAAAACAGGAACCACACAAAACAACTCTGACGGTTGGTTTATGGGCGCTGTACCCAACCTAATCACAGGGGTATGGACCGGTTGTGAAGATCGTGCTGCGCATATGGGCGGCAGGTTCGGTACGTATTACGGTCAAGGCGCAACAGCGGCGCTTCCCATCTGGGCCGTCTACATGAAAAAGAACTATGCGAATCCTGATCTCGGCATTAGTGCAAGCCCATTCGAACGTCCTAAAGGAGCGCTGGGCATAGATGTAGATTGTCTACCGACGACCTTCGACTTTGATGGTGGAGAAGGCGACGATTTTGACGAAAATTTCTAGCGACCTATCGCCTGTTTCAATGCTGTTGTAAATTCTGCTGGAACCAGCCGTTCGTCTACCGGTTCAACCACGAATTGTGTATTGCTTGGCGGAGAAGAATTGCGGCGGGCCTCGCGCTGCTGTATTTCTGCTCTGTTATCTAAGGCCACTTTTGTGCCTTTAATCAATCCGGCTGCTAAGGAAATTGCGGCGCCTACACTAGCCACAAGCAGTCCTGTTAAGACCCCGAGGAGCACCGCGAATCCATCGCCCTGGTCTAATGCGGCTATAGCCGCAAAAACCACCACTCCAGAACCTAATGATATGAGGTACCCTTTTCCTGCAGTCTTGGCCCCCTGGGCAGTTGCAGAAGGTAAGGGCGTAAGCTCCTGAATGTAAGGATCGCTAGAGCCTCCAACTTCTTTAGGGCCCATGTAGAGGTAGGCCAATTGGCCAGCAGTATCCACACACAAGGCGTAATAAAAGGTCGCTGGCTTGAGTAACGTGAGATAACTGTTAGCTGTATCGAAAGTAAATTCTGAAAGTTCACCTGCATCGGTTACTACTGCGGCTACTTCGTATCCCTCCGCTAATGCACCTCGTAAATCGTAGACAACGGGGTCCATAATGGAACGTTCTGCGCTGAGAGAAAACGGCGCAATAAAAAGGGCAACGAGTGCGAGGCGGGTCAAATGTTTCATGCTTCAATATAAAAAAAGCCCCGGAATGACTCCGGGGCTTAAAAATAAGTATCCAGTGCTCAAATTGGATTAGAACATGTCCATATCCATTCCTCCACGGCTTCCGCGATCCATCTGACGACGACGGCGTTGCACTTCACCAAAGTTATAGGTAAGGCCCGCCTCAACTATGCGATTGCTCCAACGGTATTGACCCTCTTGGTAGAAATTGGGTCCCATAGATTCATAATTCCAGCCCATGGTATTGAAGAGATCTCTACAATTGATGGATAGGTTTAATCGGTCATTTAAGAAACCTTGCTTGAAACCACCACCCATGAAATAGAACGGTCGTCCTATGCCCTGCGCCATGACTCGTTTACTACGATAATTACCCATAATTTGAAGACTCGCGCCTTTCCAAAGTGGTGTACTCACCATGGTATTTAAACCAAACCCGTAACCGCTATTTATCCAACCACGTCCGTCGACATCACCACTGACCTGGCTGTAAAAGTAGTTTCCTCCTATGCTCGCGAATCCGCCCTTACTGCCAAGACGGCCTCGAAAGCTAAAGTCCATTCCTACATCCTCGCCGCTGTTTAAGTTTTTAAACGTCGTCGTATTGATTCCGGTCGTATCGACCTGACTGAACCAAGTAATAAGATTGCTCTTATCACGGAAATACACGTTCACATTAAACGTTTTTCCTTTCTTTAAAATATGGGTATACCCGACTTCATAAGAACCCGTGAACTCAGGAAGGAGGTAAGGGTTTCCCTGACGGAGATTGAATGGGTCACTGTAATCGATAAACGGATTAAGTTGTCGACCACCGGGACGTTGAACGCGACGGCTATAGCTGAAATTTAGTTCACGACCGCGTGCGATTTCATACGTCATGAAAGCGCTTGGATATACCTGAAAGTAGTCATTGACAAAGGTCGAATCCTGCGTGATTTGTTTAGCTTCTATGTTAGCCTGTTCAGCGCGTAAGCCCAGCTGGAAACCCCATGGGCCTTTTTTAAAGCCATAGTTAGCGTAGGCGGCAAAGATATCTTCAGAGTATAGGAATTCGTTTATGGAAAGTGGATCTAAAGTGGGAATGCCTGTGTTTATATCGGTGTTTGTTCTGTTAAACCCGTCTAAATCATCACGAACAATCATTTTTACGCCGGCCTCGAATTTTTTATCGTCGTTCCACTTCTTCACGTAATCCACTAGAGCATTGAATTCCCATTGATCTCCAAAACTTTCTGTGGCATAGCGCAGCGATGGCAGTTTTACATTATTTGTACTAAGCGTGTCTTGCTCAAAGTTCATCGTGTCTAGACGGTTTCCTTCGGTATAGCTGAACCGCACATTAAGCTCCTCACCTTTCTTAGGCTTATAATCATAGATGAGATCAGCACTATTATTCCAGCGAATTCCATTTTGCGCATTCAACTGAACGATGGTGTAGATGCTCGCTGGTGTGGTCCAATCCGTTATTTTATCCTCTGAACGCGGACGCAAACCCTGGTTGATGGTACCTTGAAGGGTTAGGGTATGTTTATCATTCGGGGTCCAGTCGATCCCGGTTTTAATATTGTTACCATTGCGCCCACCAAGCCCATCTGTTTCCTGCTCAAAACTGTACGTTCCGTCACTAAGAAAGTTATCACGATCGGCCCACGAACTGCGCGGGGTAAACCCTGAGCTATGTCCAGCATTAAAGAAGAAATTAACCTGATCCACTTTATAGTTTAAATTCAATCCACCGCGTACACGATCCGCGCCAGAATACGACGCGTTGACAGAACCATTTAAACCTTGCAAGGCAGATTTCTTTAGTACAATATTGATCATTCCTGCTGTTCCATCCGGGTCGTATTTCGCGCTTGGATTGGTCATAACTTCAATCTTCTCGACGCTATTCCCGGGTAGACTTTGGAGCAGTGCAGCAAGATCTTCACCGGTGAAACGCGAAGGACGTCCATCAATCATTATGCGCACAGCACTAGAGCCACGAAGGGTGATATTTCCATCGATGTCTAATTCTACCGAGGGAATGTTTTCAAGGATGTCTGTTGCAGATCCTGTTTTACTTAAAATAAGCTTCGACGGATCATATACTCTACGATCTATCTCATTGGTCATAAACTGACCATCAGCTTCAACTACAACTTCATCAAGTTCTACTCCGGAAGACTGAAGACTTATTTCCCCCAAATTTTGCTCCACACCTTCGCGGCCAAACCGCACTTCTTGCGTCATCGTTTTGTAACCGACATAGGCAAATTCAACGACGTTTGGGCCTAGAGTAATACCCTCGATTTTAAATAGACCTCGCTCGTTTGTCATCCCTCCAGTTACAAGCGTTTCGCTCATTTTGTGGGTGATCTTTACAGCTGCAAACGCAAGCGGTTGCTTCGTTTCGGCATCAACTAATTTTCCAGTTAAAACCCCAATTTTCGGGAGCTTAGAAGGGTCGAAATTCCCTCCTCTTTGACCGCCCGGTTGTTGGGCATGTAGTGTTCCGGTCAAGAACACCGCGAGGATGAGTTGTAGGGTTGTGTTTAGGTTCTTCATGTCTAATAGACGCCTTACGGGGTGAAAAGGTTTAAAGTGAAATTATTTTCTCATTTAGAAACGCGAATATAAGACACTTCTATCGCCTAAAGTGTTGGAGATGTGTTAACGCCCTAAACGGTACGGTAACCCAAGCTGTTTTTAACGTGAATGCGACTCAAGAGCAATTGGATCAACCAAAAATTCAATGCTGCGAATACCTCGAAGAATACCACATGGAGGTAGGCAAAATTTTCACTGGTAATGATGAGCGGGTTATCTGCAATCGGAGGTTCCATGAGGTACATGTAATTTCCGCCGGTCAGCAGATTTACACCTAGTGCAATAAGCGCCATGAGTTGTATACGACCGAAGCTGCGGAGCCAAGCCCTTTTTTTAAGACGTCGGTGCTGCACAACAATAATATAGAACCCTACCCCTATGATTGAAGCGTGATTGACATAGTAATCAAAGGCATACACAAAATTAATTCCATGAGTAAATTCCGGAGTGAGCAAACTTTGCAATCCACCTGCAATTCCAGTGAAGGTGACCAGTTCTCCCATCCAGCGTTTGCCGGTGAAAAAATAACCAATAAGCAGGAGTCGCGAAAAGCCGCACATGTGAAAGAGCAAGGAACTGCCCCAACTGAATTCTCCTCTAGCAATGGTAAGTCCCGTCATTGCGAGATACGCACCTACTAATACAAGCGCCCAACCGCGTTCAAATTTTCTACGGGCAACTAAACCTAATTTACTACCGATCCAAAGCGGAAAAAGTAGTACAAACAATGCCGCAGCCCAGCCAAACCAGTACAATAAATCTCCTGGATAAAGTGCTACATGTAAATCCATCCGTTAAAGCAGTTCGTTCGTTCGTATGATTAATGAGTTTTAAGTTAGCGGGTTTTCGAATATAAAAAAAAGGCGGCCATTTGGCCGCCTTTCTATCTCAAATTTAATCAGTTGTACCGATTAGTTGTTACCTAAAATTAATGGTAATCCATCGCTTCCGCCTACAACAATCACTTTACTGTTAGGACTCTCTGCTAATTTTAGAGTAGCATCAATCCCTTTGTCGCGCAGAATTTTGTCCGTAAGTGATTGGCTCAACAAACGGTTCGCTACTGCTTTACCCTCTGCCTCAATACGCTGACGTTCTGCTTCTTTTTGAGCACGGGTCAGACGGAATTCATATTCTAAAGAAACCTGCTCTTGCTCCAGCTTGCGCTCGATCGCTTGCTTCAATTTATCCGGTAAACCTACGTCACGAATCAAAACAGCATCAAGCTCGATATACTTGCCCTTGATGCGTTCTGCAGCAAGCACAAAAATCTCAGTCTGAATGCTATCGCGCTTCGAACTGTACAGCTCTTCCGGTAAATATTTACCTATGATTTCGCGCGTTGCAGAACGAATTTCCGGAATGATAATGCGCTCGTGGTAATTCTCACCTACTTCATTGTGCAAATAGCCAATTTTGTCCTGGAACGGACGGTAACGGTAGGAAAGTTCCGCACGAATGGTCAAACCGTTCGCACTAAGTACCTCCATTACAGAGCGGTCTTCTTGTATACGTGTGCTGTAAATAAACATACGGTTCCACGGTGCGATGATTTTCAAACCTTGGTCGTATACACGATCTACTTTAAGACCGGCTACCAGATCGTACTGAACGCCGGCCTCACCAGATTCAATTTTGACAAACAATCGTGAAGAAAACACGAGGACAAATAGGAAGGCTGCAAAGGCAGGAATCAACCATTTGGGAAAAGATGTATTCATAAGTTTCTATTAGTATTAGTTACAATGGTAAAATAGCAAATATCCTACCAACCGCGGATACGTGTCATAGTGTCGGTTCGTTTTACGGTTTTTGTCCGTTTTTGCTGATTTTTCATTGATTTTGCGTCATTTTTCGCTGTTTTTGCGCAAAAAAGAGCCGTTTTTATGAAAATTTGGCTTTTACGCAAACAGCTCTTTAAGTACGTCTAAACTTTTAAAGGTGCCGAATCCATCGAGGTGGATGTTCATGTAACTGCTCAATCCCTCCATTAAATCTGATCGACCCTGCTTCGATATACCCAGCGGCCCATCAAAATTCCACTCCAAAGCAATCCGCAGGTTTTCGCTCGCTTCTGGCTGAAGATAGGCATGCAACAGAGGCGGTTCCGGGACGAAGTTGCCGTTGTGTAGGTCGAAATAATTGGTCCCGTTGGACGCGTTGAGGTTGGGAGCGAACCCCAGGTAGGTGGTTAATCGGGCCCAGATGGACAGATGAAAAGCCGGCGGAATGGGATCGATAGTATCCAGCGCAAGGCAAGCGGAGCGTACAAAGTCAAACTTTTCTGTATTCGACTCCCCCGTTTGTAGCACTTTTTGAAAGAGCTCCGAAAGAAACAGCGCCAGCGCATTGCGCACAGGATCGTACGGAATGCTCGTGTAGGTTAGGTCCATCTTCGCCTCTTTAATACGGTCTAGTTTTCCCTCCCCTTTATTCGTATGGACCAATTCTACTAACGACAGTGGCAACAACATCGAACTGCGAACCACACCGCGCTTGCTCCCCACGCTATTCACGAGAAAACTCAATAGACCAAACTCCTCTGTATACACACGCATAATTCTGCCGCTTTCGCCGTACTTCAGCGCGCTTAAAACAATGCCTTTACTGTGGTGGTATTGGGCCATGTGGTAAATGTACGTTTCTCACAAAAAAACCCGGCGCCCTCCGGCGCCGGGTTTTAAGATAGATTGCTATAGTTTTTTCTTATTCACCCGATTCGCCAGCCGGTAGCTCTTTGATCTTTAAATTTCGGTACCACACATCATCGCCATGGTCTTGAAGGGCGATGCCTCCTTTAGTGTAGGCGCCATAACCAGGGAATTGGTGGAATTTAGATGCCGCTACATCGGAACGCCATTGGTCGTCGAAGAGATCACGGTCTACTGTTACAACGCCATTGAGGATTTGTGTGAGGTGGCCATCTTGAACGATGATTTCAAACTGATTCCACTCGGCCGCAAGCCTGGCAGCATCTTCTGGAGCTGCATTAATATCATACAAATCTCCTGCACGGTGTTTGTGGATCGCGGCATCGGGGTGGCCTTCCGTGGAATCAGTCCCGTTATCTAGCACCTGCATCTCTAATCCCGTCATCCAGCAGTGCGAATACTGCTCCGTGTCCTCGTGAACCAGGTAAATGATTCCTGAATTTCCACGCTCGGCAATTTTCCATTCGCCTTTGAAGTTGAAGTTTTCGAACTCGCGGATCGCGCCGTCGAAATCTTGGTAGACGATATCGCCGCCGCCACTGGTTTGCCAATCTTCTTTATTACTCGCGTCCAAATGGAGTGCATCGTCTTCTATGACCCATGCTTTACCTATCACCGTATCTCCATACTTACGGAAGTTACCGGTACACTGGCCGTCGAACAGGAGCTCCCAGCCGTCTATAATTTCTGCTTCCGTGATGGTATTGTGCAACTTTTCTGGAGCAGCCTTAGTTTCTGCGGCAAGTGATTCAGCGGGTGCAGTGCATCCTACAGCAAAAAAGGCCGTGGCACTAAGAATTATGCTTTTCATGGTTAGTTGATCGAGATAAATTAACGAAGTATTTGAGCTTCAAATTCGTCCAAACGCTCTTTGTAGCGAGGCAAAGGATCTAGTAAAATCGCTTTTTTCATGCATTCTGCCGCCGCGGGATAGGCTTGGGTAGCTTCATGAAAATCGGCCATAGAATCATAGGCGTTCGCACTGTGGGGATAATGCTCTAGCGCTGCTGTAAAATACATTTCTGATTTCTCAAGATCGCCCATATCCATTTGCATGTAGCCAGACATGTTGAGCAATTCCTCAGGATACGGGGGCACCGCATAGCCGAAGTTGCGTTCCAATTTCGCCGCTCTATGATTGATAATCTTCGAAAGTGTTGCAACCGAAGTCCCTGGATCATTGATTTTGTGCGTGCCTTCCATTTGATACCAATCGAACAAGGCGATGATTCCCTCCATTAATGAAGGAAGCGGAACGGTGCCGTGGAGATCCCTTTCAAAGAATTGGTGACCTACACGAAGACCATTGGGCTCTAATTCTTCCAAGTGGTCGATGGTCTTGAGGATGGCGCGAGGAAATTCGGTTGGCCAAGAATCGTCTTCACGCACATTCGCGATTGTTACGGTGCTGTCTTGGAAGTGCAACTGACCACTCATGGTGATGTATACCGACCGGCCTTCGAGGGATGTCGCGCTCAATTTGTCAGGGAGTACCCGATGGTAATGGCCGCCGCTCCAATTCATGCTTGGGTCGATCGCGAGGTAGTAGTTGAACAGTGTAGGGCGCTCTGCTAATGCATACATGGTGAAGAGTCCGCCGTACGAATGTCCGATCAGGGTTCTGAAATGGGTCACGGGATAATTGGCCTCCACATAAGGGACCAATTCTTTCTCTATAAAATCTAGAAAAACAGCCGCCCCACCTTCAGCAACTGCATTGGGCGTCATCGCCACCTCCATCTTATCTGCAGCCGCAGTCGCCTGCTCTTTTGCAACCTTTGGCGGCGTCAAATCCCGAGTTCTATATTCTGCATTTGAAATGCCAATGATGATCATATCCGGCGTAAATCCTCCGCTGTAGTAATCTTGCACCGTGCCTGCCGCCGGCAACAGCACATCGCCGTCCAGCAAAAATGCCACAGGGTACTTCTGCGCACTGCCCGGCGTATAGTCTAAAGGAAAGTCCACATAAATGAGCCGGTCCTCATTCAATAATTCAGAATGTACGGTGTCTGAAACGCCGCGCTGCTGTAAAAATTCTGGGGCCGATTGCGCAACGGCGCCCCGGAGTCCCAAAAGCATACTGCACATAAAAAGAAAGGCGAAGCGACACTGTGACACTGAGAATTTGTGACTCATTTATTTTTGTGGGTTTTATTCATCCAATCCTAAAGCCTTTCGGTTAGCTGCTTTGTCTACCCCTGTCGCAGCGAAATCGTCGAAGGCGCGCGAGGCCACGGGGATGATCCAGTCTGCGATGCGTTCTGCGCCCTCGCGCGCACCGGCAGACGAATCTTTCAAACAGCACTCCCATTCTAATACGGCCCAACCTTCGTAATCGTATTGAGCGAGCTTCGCAAAGATGGATGGAAAGTCTATTTCACCGTCACCTACGGAACGGAACCTGCCTGCGCGTT